>Ga0194110_10005091_pt1 | contig 15686 bp, 11 predicted proteins | sample TA2Kig1200mmetaG_FD_146192 | JGI IMG/M metagenome (GOLD analysis project Ga0194110, IMG submission 146192) | Freshwater microbial communities from Lake Tanganyika, Tanzania - TA2015032 Kigoma Deep Cast 1200m | ecosystem: Environmental > Aquatic > Freshwater > Lake | place: Tanzania: Lake... | reverse complement strand
ACAAAGAGCCCAAGTCCGATGGCCCCTGTTTCGAGCAGCACCATGAAGTATGTGCTGTGACAGGTGTCGAAGGTGTGGATGTCTACGCCATTCGCTTGGACTCCCTGCATGACATCTTTCGTGGCGACCAGATAACTACCGAGACCACTCCCGAAAATCGGATGCGCGGCCCATGCTTTCGTGGCCATGCTCCACATGCCGTACCGAACTTCCATCGAGGCCACTGATGAGCCTTGCACCGTGGCCGTTGCCTCGGCGACTGCCTGCTTCATCTTGGCTTCCATAGTTCGCCCTGCAAAGAAGTAGACCGCTGCGATCAACACCACCGCGACCGCTGCACGGATCGCTGCCTTGCGGATCCACTCGCGGCTGACAGCAGCAAGCACGGCGTTCGCGATCACGATCTCCACGATGATCGCCGCGAGCGCAGCGCGCTGGCTCGCCCAGAAGAAGCCGAATGTGCTGAGGGTCGCCATCGGCACCGACAGAAGCATGACTCGCCAACTGCCCGCCACCGAAATGAAGAGCCATGCACTAAGTGCCATCGCGTTCCACATTCCTGCCATCGTGGGATGTCGGAGTCCCTGTGTCAGCGGCCCCTTTCGGCCAGACATACCGAGTACGGCGCCCGCGAACTGGACCCCTTGAATCACGACAGTCGCAAGCAGGAATCCCCCGAGCAGCCACTTCCAATGACGAAACAGCGGCCACAGGAGCGGCAGCCACGCCAGATACTTCAGGTTCCAAAGACGATCAATGCCTTTGATGCGGTCGGATGACCAAGCGATCGAAAGGGCCGACCACAACACCCACACAACGAGCACCTTGATCCAGCCCTGTCGCCACATGCGCTGCCAGGTCGGCCAGAGCACAGGTGCACGAAGGATCCCCACACAACACAGTGTCGTGAAACCGATGCTCGCAGGAGCGGTACCAAGGGTCTCCATCACCATGGCAAAGATCGCCACGATCAGATGCGCCGGCTCGCCAACGAGATCACGAGTCGCCAAGTTGGCATCGCGCCAATCGTGTTCGCGCTCCCACGCGTGGACAGCGCTGTCGCTCCTCAAGCTACTCATGCCGACTGAACCACGCATCTCAGTCTGCTGTGACGGGCTAGACAGCGACAGCGGACTTCGAATTCGCGCGAACGAAATGCACGACTTGCGCAGCGACATGCGCCCGCTGCGCCTCGGTCAGTTCGGGGAAAATCGGCAGAGCGATGGTCTCCACCGCTGCCGCTTCGCTGTGCGGCAGTTGCCCTTCGCGACCGCCAAGGTGCTCGAAGCACTCCTGCAAGTGCAGCGGCACTGGGTAGTAAATCTCCGTGCCAATCTTCTGCTCGCTCAGGTGCCCACGCAAGTCATCGCGCATGCCGCGTGGGACGCGGATCACGTACTGATTGAAGATGTGCCGTGCAGGTGCCGGCAACTGGTACGGGAATCGCAGCGGCAGTTCGCTCCCCTGCCCAAGCGGCGTCCGCGAATCCGTCGCGCCCGCCGTAGTGAATGCGTTGTCGTAGAAGGCTGCGTTCCTTCGGCGTCCCTCATGCCACGATTCGAGATGGCGAAGCTTCACTCGCAGCACAGCAGCCTGCATCGCATCGAGGCGACCATTCATGCCAACATGCTTGTGCATGTACTTCACGCGCGACCCATGCACGCGCAGCATCCGAAGCATGTCGGCAAGGTTCGGACAGTTGGTCGTACACATCCCCCCGTCGCCGAATCCACCAAGATTCTTCGATGGGAAGAAACTCCATGTGGCGACCGCTCCGCGCGTTCCAACCATCGCGCCCTGAGCGTCCTTGCAGCCGATTGCCTGCGCGGAGTCCTCGATCACTGCTGCACCGAGCCGAGAGCCGAGCGCATGGAATGCCTCCATGTCCGCGGCCTGTCCATACAAGTGCACTGGGATGATCGCACGCAGCCGGCGACACTGCTGCGCCACTTCAGCGGCGTGACGCGGTGAAAGGTTGTAGGTGACGGGGTCGATGTCCGCCCAGACTGGCTTCAGCCCCGCGCGCGCCACCGCGCCACCTGTGGCGAAGAATGTGTACGAGGGGCACACCACTTCCTCGCCCGGCTTCGCACCAATGGCTTGCAGCGCGAGCACAATCGCATCCGATCCGTTGGAGCAACCGATCGCATGACGCACGCCGCAATATGCGGCAACCTCCTGTTCGAACGCCTCCACTTCGGGACCAAGCACGAATACCTGTGAAGTGATCACGCGAGCGACGACCTCATCAATCTCCGCCTTGATCGTTTGGTACTGAGGTTTGAGATCGAGCAGTGGAACGGGAACCGCGCTGGACATGGGTGAATCCTCTCTGCAGGCGAGGATAGCAGCGCAACCCGTAGACTCTGCACCCCGTCATGGCTGCCGTGTGCTTCTACTTTCAGGTGCATCAACCGTTTCGGCTACGGAAGTACTCGGTGTTTGATGCGGATCCGTTCTATTTCGATAACGATGCGAATGCTGCGATCATGCGCAAAGTGGCGGACAAGTGCTACCGCCCGGCCACTGCGAAGATTCTTGATCTGGTTCGCCGCCACCAAGGGCGTTTCCGCGTGTCCTATTCGTTTTCAGGAACTGCACTCGAGCAGTTCGAGCTGTGGGCTCCTGATGTGCTGGACATGGTGCGTGAACTGCACGCCACGGGCGCCTGCGAACTGATCGGCGAGACGAGCCATCACTCGCTCTCGTTCCTCTTTTCCAAGGAGGAGTTCAACGAACAGGTCGCAGCGCAGGAAGCGACACTGCAGCGGCTGTTCGGCGTGAAGCCGGTCACGTTCCGCAATACCGAGTTGATCTACACGAACGAACTTGCCGGGCATATCTCGTGGCTCGGTCGGCACAAGGCGATCCTGTGCGAGGGCGTCGATCGACTGCTTGGCTCGCGTTCGCCGAACTTTGTCTACGCACCGCCTGCGCGTTCCGTGCCAAAGGGCTCCACGCCCGTGAAGGTGCTCCTGAAGAACTACCGACTCTCCGATGACATTGCGTTCCGCTTCTCCGATCGCAACTGGGCGGATTGGCCGCTGTCTGCGGAGAAGTTCGCGCGCTGGGTCAACCAAATCAACGGCAATGGCTTCCTCTGCAATCTGTTCATGGATTACGAAACGCTTGGCGAGCATCAGTGGGCGGAGACGGGCATCTTCCAGTTCCTCGACGCGATGCCCGAGAAGATCTTCGACGTGAACCCTGGCCACAATTCATTCCTCACTCCTTCGCAGGTTGCCGAACTTCATCAGCCCGTGGGCGAGTATGACGCCGAGCGACCCATTTCCTGGGCTGATACAGAACGCGATCTGAGTGCGTGGCTGGGCAATCCGCTGCAAGACAACGCCGTGGCAGAGCTCTATCGACTTGAAGAGGCGGTCAAGCGTCGACACGCCTCAGGTGATCCGTTCATCCTTGAAGATTGGCGCAAGCTGACCACGAGCGATCATCTGTACTACATGTGCACGAAATACTGGGCAGACGGCGATGTCCACAAGTACTTCAGCCCCTACGAAAGTCCCTACGACGCGTACATCAACTTCATGAATGTGCTCGACAGTGTGCGCACGCGGGTCTGCAACTGAGTATTCGCTGTGCGGTACCTGTGCGTACCGCTCATCCCGGAGCGTCAGTCCTGTGATCGTGATCGTCGCTGATGGTCGAGCGCAGCCATGTGATTGCAGTAGGCGCCCACAATGAACAGACCGATGGCGATGATGCCGCGTCGCCCATCAAGGACGCCGCCGCGCACGATCCCCTGCTTGAATGCAATCGCGAGCGCACTGCCAAGAAACGACAGGAGCGGAAACGCACGGGCGGGGCGCAATGGTGCAGCGAGCCGCGCATAGCGCAGGCCCCGTTCGATCGCATCGGCAGCATCCGCCCAAGACTCGTGGCGGCAGATGCCCTCGGCGCGGACAACGGGACCATCGGCCACGACCGACTCATGCACGGGTCGATCGACCAAGCGCAGCGCACCCGAACGACCGCAGCGGACAACCCAGTCGGGGAACGCAACGCGCCGCAGCCATCCACCTTGAAACCAGAGCCGCCGATTGATCGCGATCGCGCGGGTGTCGGCGCGCGCTGTGCGGATCGCGTTCATCAGTCCGGTCTGCAAGTTCGGTTCGAGGCTTTCGTCACTGTCGAGAAGAAGCACCCACTGGTGCTTTGCCGCGAGCGAAAGTGCGAAGGTCTTCTGCCGTGCGAATCCCTCCCACGCATGACGCACAACCTGAGCCCCAAGTCGCTGACATGCTTCGATCGTGCCATCGGTGCTGCCGCTGTCGACCACGATCACAGCAGCGGCGATCGGTGCCACACTCGTGATGCATCGCTCGATCGTGCGAATGCTGTTGCACGCGGTCACGACCACCGCCAGATCGATTCCCTCACTTCCTGAGCGCGCGCCTGCCACTGCGCAAATGTAGTCCATCAACCGGTGACGGGCCCGTTGCGCCCCGCCATCGCCTTGCGCAGACGACGCGCGATCGGCACCGCACAGATGAGTCCTATGGGTACTGCAACTGCTATGTCTGTTGCTCGATTCAGCAGTTCTGCGGCGAGCCCCAGATCCGTACTCCAGAGCGCCATACGTTCGCCTGCTAGTCCAAGAGTCCACTCTCGAATGCCCAAACCATTGCCGATGAACGGCACCAGATTCGCCGCCCCCCCGATGCACACGGCGCGTGCACAATCCAGCGGCGATAGCGACACGCCAAGCAGGCCGAACACTGCCCAGTACCGCAGGGCCCACGCGAGCAGATCAACTTGTCGCCAAGCTAGCGAGTTGAGGAGGCGCTGCGCGGTCGTCGGATCAGCCGACCGCCTTGCACACCACCCAAGCGAGGGCATCGCGGCCATGATCCAACCGAGCAAGTGCATCCCACTCCACTGCGCTATTGCGATCGCGCTTGCGAGCCAAAGGATCGAAAATGCGCACACCACGCCCGCCTCCACGACAGAAACAGCTGATCGCCGAAGGGAGATCCCGTTCACCACATCCTGATGCGCGATACGCCCGACAAGACCGGGGCGCAGCGGCAGATAGTTCATCACACTTGATGTGGCAATGAGCTGAACCATCTCGAACCGTCCAATTCGCCCGAAAGGCGAGAGCAGTGCATGAAAGATGCCGCCGCAGGCAACAAGATTGACAAGCAGCGCTGCAACGCACAGCAGCACCTTGGTTGGATCGGGGTGAACCACAGCTGCGCGCACTTGCTCAATCGTGGGCGCGCTGCGGAGGATCGCAACAACAGCGGCTATGAGCAGCGCAAGTGCAACAATGAACACGGCAATCCGCGCGATGCGGCGCCGCTGCGGCGTCATGGCGTAGGTGCCTGTCCACCGCCAGATGATGGCTGTGCTTTGTCCATCTGCTCTCCAGCGCTCGCGTCATCAATGTCTTCAATGCGCAACTTCTTCATGTTCTTCAAGCGATCCGCTGCGCCTGTGCGTGCGTTCGCTGACTGACCACGCATCCGTTCATCCGCACGCACCAACTCCCGCTCGAATCGTGCGCGCATGACCTGTGCAATCAACGGTCCACTCTCGACTCCTGAACGCTCCGCCGCTGCGATCTGGGGATCTTCCTTGGAAACGCAGTGACCAAGCAGATAGCCAAGCCGCACATCTGAATCCGTCGTGGCTCGCGCCAACTCGAGTACAGGAGCAAACGATGGCGAAACTCGCGGCCCCACCAACAGCAGCCACGCCTGCGCTATCGGTGGCATCTTGGCGAACGCTGCCTTGACGGCATCGGTCGCGGCAACTTTGCGATCGGCAGTGACTGACTTGCTGTCCGCCGCAAAGGCCAACAGCGCCACCTGCACGAGATCACTGTCACTTTTCAGTTCTCCTGCGGCGCGCAGAGCCGACTCCCACCAAGCATCGTTCATACGAATGCCTTGGACGAGAATCGATTGCATCGTCGGCATCACACCGAAAGGCCCCGCGGTGTAGGCGCCTGCGATGATGTTGAAATTACTGGCAATACGTGCATCGATGAGACCACCCTCGAGCGGCTGTTGACTCACACGCAGTCCGCACTCCGACCAGGCAAAGTCCCATGTCATCGACATCGATCCGCCCGGTGCAAGCTGGATCGCACGGTCGAATGGGATGATCTGTGGCTGCAGTCGTGCCACACCCTCCTGAGTGGTCGAGGAGAGCCGCGGCTGGACGAGCACGAGATTCTCGACGGGCCCGGTGGGCGTCACCGCGAGCGTGAGCGCGGTCTGATTGGTCATCACCAGTTCGACACGAATCGGATCAAATGGCTCGACAGCGGACGCGAGCGGTTTCACTTCAAAGCGAATGGGGACGTCGAGACCGTTGAGATAGCGCTCCATCGTGGATGGAATCGATGCGACAATTCCATCGAGTTGCTTCACTTCGGGCTTTTCCGGAAGCGGTGAACCGAGGACTGCTTTCAAACGACTCGCCGCGAGGATGCCGATCATCGTGCCGCGCATGTCTTGCGCGATATCCAGGAACGCTCGCGCTGCTGCCTTTCGGTCGCCTGTCGCCTCAAGGCAAGCCGCGCGAAGGAAGTGCATCGACGGCTGATCACGCGTCGCATCTCCAAGCGAGGCGAGTGCCCCCGCCGCATCGCCCGTCTGCAGACGCTTCCAGGCATCAAAGCGTTGGCGAACAACATCCGAGATCGGAACGCGCTTCCCCGATGCACTGAGCAGGTCCTCGACCACTGCGATCTCAGCACCGAGGAGCGCTGCTGAAACGGCAGCATCAAGAAGTTGTGCGGCAGCCTCGCGGGATGCCATTTCGCGTTGAGCGGCATCTTCTGGAGTCTTTGGCGGCTCCGTTGGATTGGGTGGAGCATCGCGGTCTGCGGAGTCTTTCGCAACCTTTGCGAGCCGTGCGAGTGCTTCTCCCGCCTTCGGCGATTTTGAATCCACTTCGATCGCAGCAGCTATGGTGGCGATCAACTGCGAAGATGGGAACGGAACCGCTTCGCATTCGGCGCGCGTCAGTTGCGGGTTATAGGCTTGAATGAGCGTGACCTGGCGCTGTGCCGAATCGCTCTCATGCTGGCGCAGCGACTGCAGCGCGTCCGCAGCACGATTGGCTCCCCACAGTGCGAGCGCGAGATCAGCCGCTGCGATATTCCGTCCACCCTCCTGATCCTCTCGGTTTGGAAAGCACGGAATGGCGAAGCGAATGACTCGTGCTGCTGACCCGTAGGCGCCCTCTTGCATGAGCAGTGCTGCAAGCCGTGTCCAATTGCGAAGCTCGATCGGGTTCGCCATCGCCGCATTCACGAGCAGCTCGCACTCGTCGATCGGATCCTCAACCCGCTCACTGATAAAGCCAGCCGCCGTATCCGCAGCTGCCGGGAACGATGGACTCAGGCTCAGTGCCAGATTGATCGATTTGGCGAATCCCTCGACATCGTCGGTACGCGACTGGAGCAGCGCAAGGTCGTATGCCAAACGCGATGCGATCGCCGGCCCGATCACCTTCACCGATTCGGGACTGAGCAGTTTGCCGAGTGCTGCAACGCGCGCCTCCGCCGTCTCGCGTCGATCCACCTCAAGAAGCAGTCGCCGCAACCGAATCTGCTCATCCCCCGGGCGCAACTTCGAAAGACGCGTCAGAGCTTCTGTCGTGGCGGCAGTTGACGCGGGCAGCACATCGCCCGCATAACCCGCCAATGCCAAAAGGAGGTACCAGCGCTCCGCATTTTCAGGCTCCAGAATCGCAGATTTCTGGGCCAGAAGGATCGCGCCTTCCAGTTCGCTCACCGAGATATCGGCAGGATTCAGCAGGAGGTACGCCTCACGGAGCAGCGCCTCGCCATATCTCGACTTCATCCCCTCATCGAGCGTCCGTGTCGCCTGTGTAGGGTCGGCGCCATGCCACGACATACACACTGCGAGCAGGGAGGCCAGCATGCGTGGAGTCTAACTTGTCTGGTTACACTCTCCCGCTTCATGATCGTTTCGCGCGTTCTGTTTTCACCGGTCCTTGCGACGGTCATTGCCGCTCTCAGTTGTGTGGGTGCAGCAGCCCAGCAGCCTTTGGCAAAGCTCCCGGAGAAGATCACGCAAGCACCCACGATCGATGCTGCTGCAAAGCCTGAAGTGGACAAGTTCGTCGATGCGGTCAATCAATCGCTCTTGAGCAAGGACCCTCAGGTCGTCAAGACTGGACGGGAAATGGCTGTCGCCATGCTGACTCGCCAAAAGGTCAGCAACTCCTTCCGAACCTCCTTCGCCGCGCTCATACTGCCGCAAATGATGAAGCTGGTCGAAGCTCAACAGGGATTTACATCGACCAACGCCATCGAGGTGATCGAAGCACTGCAATGCCCAGACTCGATTGCGGCGCTCGCTGAACTCTCCTCGCCAGAGTCGCACGAACATCTGTCCACCAGAATGGTGGCCGCGTCGGCGCTTGCGTCCTTGCGAACACCAATCGAACTGCAGCAGAGTCAGGCGGATTCGATCATCAAGGACATCGGTGCAAATCTCTCGAAGGAGACGGACTGGATGGTGACTGCTTATGACCTGCAGGCACTTCAGACTTTTTCTGTGCTCCCTCAGATCCCCAAGCAAAGCCAATCCACGGCGCGAAACCTGCTCATCGGCTCGCTCGGATCGATCGTGTCCCGCGTACGAAAGGGTGAAGCGGACGCCAGTCTGATGCGTGCCGTGCACCGAAGTCTTGCGATCTATCTGCGGGATCAGGTTCCACAGGCAGCGCCCGCTGATGTCGCGGCCTACGTGAAGGGACTTGAACCGACGCTGAAGGAAATCAAACTCCTTGCCGAAAAGCCGCCGGCAGGCACCACCGACCCGGCGGCCTTCACACAGGCTGCGAAAACTGCAGACCTCATGCTGCGCAGTTTCGCGGGCACCAAGCCCTCGGGTAAGCCTCAGCCGAAGCCGCCGGCGAAGTGATGGTCGCGTGTGATCGCATCGCCTCAGGCGCGTAGCCTGATTGGCGATGCGATGGACCGCATGGATCGCAAGCGCTCTTGTTCTCCTCGTGCTGTCGGTGTGGCAATGGAACGGCGGCACGCACCGTGCGGATGTACGTGTCGCGAGTGCGGACGTGTTCACACTCGATCCACAGCGGATGACATACATGCAGGATCTGCGCGTGGCGCGCGCACTGTTTGAGGGTCTTTGCTGGAGCGATCCCCAAACTGGCAAGGTGGTCGAGGGCGTTGCACAGTCTTGGACCGTCTCACCCAATGGTCGCTCTTACACATTTCATTTGCGGCCCGATGCACAGTGGAGCAATGGCGATCCGCTCACCGCGGAAGATTTCAAGGAAGCATGGCGCCGTTTGCTACTGCCGGACCTCGCGGCGGACTATTCGGAACTGCTGTTCCCTGTCGAGGGCGCGCGTGCTTTCTTTGCTTGGCGCACTGAGCAATTGGAGGCGTATGCGAAGAGTGAACGGCACTCTGCAGAGACTGCGAAGGACCTGTGGAACAAGACGGTCGCGCACTTTGACTCAACGGTCGGTATCGAAGCGACGGACGCACACACACTGGTCGTCCGTTTGGAGCAACCCGTTCCATACTGGTTGGATGTCTGCGGCTTCCAAACTCTCTCACCTGTGCATCGGCCGACACTGGAGCGCTTCAGTCGCCTCGACCCGCAAACTGCGATGCTGCGTACCGAACCAGGGTGGACAAAGCCCGGAGTTCTTGTTTGCAACGGGGCCATGCGTCTCGCGGACTGGAAGTACAAGCGTTCCATGCTGCTTGAGCCGAACCCGATGTATCGCGGAGCCCATCCCGCGCAAGCACGCTCGGTGGAGATCGTGCCGATCGAGGATGCAGCGACTGCCGTACTTGCCTACGAGTCAGGCAGCATCGACTGGGTGAGCGATCTGACCGCCGAGTTCCGCGCCGAGCTGGTCAACGCGGGACGCCGCGATGTCCATGTGCTTCCTGCGTTCGGGACGGACTTCTGGAGTTTCAACTGCCGCCCGACGCTGCCCGACGGGCGTTTCAATCCTTTTGCCGACGCTCGCGTACGACGCGCGTTCGCACGTGCAGTGGATAAGCGCGCGCTCGTGCAATCCGTCACGCGACTGCATGAGCCGATTGCCACCACGCTTGTACCGCCGGGATCCATCCCGGGCTACGAGTCTCCAACAGGGCTTCCATTCGATCTCACGGCAGCGCGCGCGGAGCTGGCTGCCGCAGGCTGGAAGGACCGCGACGGTGATGGACTCATCGAGAACGCCGAAGGCCAGATGTTTCCACCCGTCGAAATGCTCTTCATGACTGGGAACCCGCGCGTGCGCAGCATCGCATCCGCGCTCGCTGCGATGTGGCGCGATGGGCTCGGCGTGCAGTGTGAGGTGCGGAGCAAGGACGGGAAGTTCGCGAAGGAAGATCTGCGATCGGGCAACTTCATGATCGCGCGCGGCGGTTGGTACGGGGACTATCTCGATCCGACCACATTCCTCGATCTCTCGCGAACGGGCAACGGCAACAATGACCGCGGATTCTCTGATCCGCGCTTTGATGCGCTTCTTGCGGATGCCGAGCGCGCACCCGACTCTGCGCAGCGAATGCGTCTGCTGAGCGACGCAGAGCGACTGATCATGGAAGAGCAGATGCCGATTCTGCCGCTGTGCCGCTACGTGACGCTTTACATGTATGACCCCGATCGGTTGCGCGGCATCGTGCGAACGCCGCGTCTCGACCAACGCCTGCAACGGCTCCATACAAATGGCGATGCCGCAGAGGACGCTCTGCCATGAGCGGCATGAGCGCACTCATTGCGCGCCGCCTGCTGCAGTTGCCGATCGTTCTCCTGCTGATTCTCACAATCACCTTCGCACTGCTGTGGGTGATCCCTGGAAATCCGATGGAGAATGAGGGGCGGCGCCCCTCAGCGGAAGTCGCGGAGGCGATGCGGCGCCAATACCAACTCGATCAGCCCGGGGCCTTCCTGAGCCAGTACACGCTGCGTGCTTCGGGCATCGCATGGATCGCAGGCGCGCATCCCGTTCCGTTTGACCTCGGCCCGAGCATGCGGCATCCTGACTGGAGCGTGAACGAGATCATTGCGGCGGGATTTCCTGTTTCTGCAACGATCGGTCTGGGTGCCATTGCAATCGCGTTGATCATTGGATCCATCGCGGGCGTGATCGGAGGACTTCGACCGGGCAGTTGGAGCGATGGTGCGACGCAGGTACTCGCACTCGTGGGCATCAGCGTTCCATCGTTTGTCACAGGTTCGCTGCTGTTGGTGTTGCTTGCCGCAAAACTCCGCCTTGTTCCCGTCGGAGGCTGGGGAACACCCGGGCATGCGCTGCTGCCGATGCTGACGCTTTCGCTTCCATTCGCCGCCTACATCGCACGCCTCCTGCGGTTCGGACTCGCAGATCAGATGCAGACACAGCATGTACGCACGGCGATGGCGAAGGGTCTGTCACGCCGCGAAGCCGCGGTTCGGCACGCACTGAAGAATGCGTTCCTTCCCGTGCTGTCGTACCTCGGACCCGCAACCGCCATCGCGATGACAGGGTCCTTCGTCGTGGAAAAGGTGTTCGCCGTCCCCGGACTTGGCAGGCACTTTGTGGATGGCGTACTCGGCAAGGACATCACGCTCGTCATGGGTGTGGTGCTGGTGTACGCAGCGCTGCTCGTTCTGCTGAATCTGCTCGTCGACATCCTCTATGCCTGGATCGATCCGCGAATCGAGATCGCGGCGCGTCCGCAGTGATCCGAGCGAAGTACGATCCGAGCGTGCGCCGCCTGCCGATCATCCTGCTGCCGACCGTGCTGCTCAGTGGCTGCATGGGCGCACTCAGCAGCAAAGGTCCTGAAAAACTGACGGTAGCGCCCACGCAGTACCAGCAAGCTTTCGATGCCGCGACGAGCGCGATCCGATCCATGGGATTCAGTATCGCTTTGGTCGACAGGTCGAATGGGATCATCGAGAGTGAGCCACGCCATGCAGGCGGCGCGCTCGAACCATGGCGGATCGACAACAGTGGCCCCGTCGATGCAGCTGGAAACACGCTGATGAGCCGGCGCAGGCGCGTTCGAGTGGAGTTCACCCCCGAGAGCACGCCGATGGAATCGGTTCGCGCGGATGCAACCCTGACCGGACCCGCGATCCCGGGCAGCACACGTTCAGATGATCGTTTCGATGTCCAGACTGCAACAGGCCCCATCGATATGGTTGTGTGGGTTTACATCGATCGATCCTTCATTGAGGGCGCCAAGCCAGACCCCTACACGGGTGGATTCGCCTCGACCTGGACGAACCGCTTGAACCAGAAGCCCGCCGATGCGCAAGATGATTCGATCCGTGAGAATCCGCGGTGGACCCCGATGGGACGCGATGATGCATTCGAGCGAACGCTGACCGCGAAGGTGGCTGACCGAATGAAGGTGGCCATTTCAGCAAACGAATCTGGCGCAGCCGGAGCCAGTGCGCAAAGGGCCGAATCACCGCCTGAGGCAACAGGAAAGCAGCCAAAGGGACGCCCGAGCCCAATCGGCACCGATTTGGCGCCAAGTGACCAATAATCAATGCACAAATATCGAAAATGTTGTGATGGAATTGACATTTTTTCACTGGAGCGCACCTTTAATTCACCCGTAGAGGTGTGCACTGGAGCAGCGCCTGCATGAAGACACGCAGTCTGAAGATCGCCCTTTCCGTCACCGCAGCGACCACCGCGGCCATGGTGCTTTCGGCGAAGCTCACCGCCAGTGTCGGCGACCAAGTTCAGATACCGACAAGCAGTGCTGATTTCTTTCAGCGGGGTACGCAACCGACCCTTGATGGTTCGGGATTCGAACTCATTCAATCGTCGAATGGCTGCTCCTACTGCCATGGCGGATACAGCGACAGGCACGCCCCCTACGACGCGTGGGTAGCGAGCTTAATGGGGCAGTCAGCGCGCGACCCGGTGTGGAAGGCAGCCCTTGCAATCTCCAATCAGGATGCACATCTGTCCGGTGAGTTCTGCATCCGCTGTCATGCGCCAGGGGCATGGCTCAACGGTCGAAGCTCCACGGGCGATTTATCGCTCTTTGAGCCCGACGACTTTGATGGCATCAACTGCCACTTCTGTCACCGGACCGTCGACCCGAATCCATCGCTGCAAGGCGACGCACAGGGCTACCCAAAGAATGTCGATCTCACGCCTGATCCAGAAGTGCTCGCGCCGCTGATCGCCGCGAACCTTTTGCCGAGCGTCGACCATGGCAACGGCACCTTCGTCGTCGATCCCGCGGATGTTCGGCGCGGACCGTTCCACGATGTCCCGCAAAATTTCCATGGCGGGAATGAGCTGATCTTTTCCCCATACCACAGCAATAGCTCCCAGTGCGGCACATGCCATGATGTGAGTAATCCTGTCTATAGCCCAGGCCCCAACGGTGAATTGGTGCTGAACTCGCTCGGGCAACCGCACCCGACGATGAACAAGCATGAGATGTTCGCCGAACAGCGAACCTACTCGGAGTGGCTGAACAGCACTTTTGCCACGGAGGGTGTGTTCTATGCGGATCGCCGTTTCGGCGGCAATCACCCGACAGGCGTCATGAAGTCCTGCCAAGATTGCCATATGCCCGACCAAGCGGGTGGTGGCTGCGTGTTCTACGACGATTCGGACAACACAGTGCTCGGAGAGTTCGAACGCCCCAATGTTCCGCAACATTCGTTCGCTGGCGCGAACACGTGGGTCATCCGCGCGGTTGCCACACAACTCGGTGATGATGCGGAGTTCTACGGTTTGACTCCCGAACGTGTCGATGCCTCGGTGGCGCGCAATGTGCAAATGTTGCGCGACGCTTCAGACATGGCGCTGACGCAGCAAGGTTCATTGCTGAAGGTTCGGATCACCAACGAGAGCGGTCACAAGTTGCCGACTGGGTTCCCAGAAGGCCGGCGCGCTTGGCTGAATGTGAAGTTCTTCAATGCGCAGGACGGATTGTTGCAAGAGTTTGGTCACTACGACCCACAGACGGCAACACTCCAGACCAGCAATACAAAGGTTTACGAAGCAAAGCACGGGATCAGTGAGGCAGTCGCCAAGGCAACGCATCTGCCCCCCGGCACACAGGACCATCTGACGCTGAACAATGTGAAGTTGTTTGACAACCGCATTCCGCCGCGTGGCTTCACAAATGCGGCCTTCGTCGCAGCGGGCGCCGCGCCAGTGGGCTATTCGTACTCGGATGGCCAGTACTGGGACGACTCCCTCTTCCCCGTGCCCACGGGTGCGACCAGTGCTGCGGTCACCTTCTACTTCCAAACGTCAACGAGGCAGTACATGGAGTTCCTGCGCGACACTGCCGGCGACGGCAGCGGAGTGACGGCCTACAACCTATGGGTGCAGCATGGCAAGAGCGCGCCCGTCGTGATGGACTCCGCCACGATCCAGCTGACGCAGTCAAACCCGGCGGATGTCAATGGCGACGGCCAGGTCAATGGTGCTGACCTGACGATGCTTCTGGGCAACTGGGGCGGGTCTGGCGTTGGCGACGTGGATGGCAGCGGCACTGTGAACGGTGCCGATCTGTCCGCAGTGCTCAGCAACTGGGGGATTTGATTCGGGCGGCTGATGCCGGCCAACTACTCCAAAGCGCGCGGATAGACGTTCGCGTAATCCATCTGCGCTGCTTCTACCACACGCGCTGCACGATCGAAGCCATACACATCACGGATGGCGGTCGTTGATGCCTGACCGATGCGGAGTTTGTATGTACTGAAGTAGTGCAGCAGGCGTTCCACCAGCAGTGGCGGAACTTCCGCGATGTCACGCGCCTCTCCCCATGCGGGATCATTCACCAGCACGGCGATGATCTTGTCGTCCGCTTCGCCATCGTCGAGCATTTGCAGCCCGCCGATGACTCGCGCATCGATCACGATGTCGCCACGGTCGATCGGGCGCTCGGAGAGCACGCAGATGTCAAGTGGATCGCTATCGGCACGGTGCGCGTTTGGCGAAAGCGCGGCAACGCGGTCGCCGCAGAGCGTTCGCGGGATGAACCCGTAGAGCGTGGGAGGCGTGGAACTGCTGCGCTGCGGACGGTCGACGCGCATGTAGCCCGAGAGTTTGTCGACCTCGTACTTCACCAAGTCGTAAGGTGTGATCTCGATGAATGCATGCACGATCGACGGTGGCTGTGGACCGACGGCGAGCCCATGCCACGGGTGCGGGCGACTTGCTTGGAAGGGGAGTGGATTCATGGCGAGTATTGCGATCCGTGTGCGTTCAGGTGCCCTGCTTCTGCACCGCAACCTTGGGCAGCCGCTGCATCAGATTGTCGACTGCCGCGCGAAGCTGACGATCGTTCTCCGCTTCTTCGTCTTGTGGCGTCTGCGGCACGAGGATGTCAGGTACTGCGCCGTTGAGTTCCATGTCGGTGCCATCGGGCAGGTACCAGCCGCGCGTCGGCATTCGTACGGTCGTACCGTCGAGCAAAGAAGCCGACCCAGTAGAAATCACTCCACCATAGGTCGGCATGCCGACGAGCGTTCCACGCCGAAGTGTCTTGAACGCATGCGCAGTGATCTCCGCATTCGAGAAGCTCTTCTCATTGCAGAGCATGTTGATTGGTCCGGTGAACCGCTGAATGAACAGGCGATCGGCGGGATAACCATCCGTGTGAGTCGGATCGCCGCCGCGCGGCATTGTGTAGGCGTGCACCGGCGCGCAGATGGACG
>Ga0194110_10005089_pt1 | contig 15689 bp, 18 predicted proteins | sample TA2Kig1200mmetaG_FD_146192 | JGI IMG/M metagenome (GOLD analysis project Ga0194110, IMG submission 146192) | Freshwater microbial communities from Lake Tanganyika, Tanzania - TA2015032 Kigoma Deep Cast 1200m | ecosystem: Environmental > Aquatic > Freshwater > Lake | place: Tanzania: Lake... | reverse complement strand
CTTTTTTAATAATCAATTACATTTTATTTAAGTTTTCTGAAAGGATTATACTTATTTAATATCAATTTAAATAATCAATTACTGTTTGTTTTATTTGATATTTATATTTTGGTAAGCTCTTAAAGGATTGATTAAATATTATGAGAGATTATAATAATTGAAAACCAAAATTAAAAAACATTGATACTGATTTTTAGAGATTATTATTTATGATATATACTGTTTAATTCATTTCGCATGATCATAGTTTTAGATCATTTTACAAGTAATACAGGAATCTTTGCAGAATTCAATGTACTTTTGGCCACACTTCCCATTAACAACTTCTCTAATTCAGTTTTCCCATGTGTTCCAATTACTATAAGATCTGCATTTTCGTTCGTTGCTATTCTAGCCAGATCGTGAGCAGGATGTCCAACCACAAGGACTTCTTTAATTTTAACACCCTGTTCTTCTCCCTTTTTTCCTACATTTTTAAGTATGGATTTGCCTTCATCCTCTAGAACCTCGTAAGGATAGATCAATTTCTCATCAATTACATATACAGCCAAAACCTTTGCATGCAGTTTTTTGGCCAGATAGATGGCAACGTCCTCGGCTCTGGATGCAAATTCTGATCCATCAGTAGGCACCATTATGGTTTTAAACATCTATCTCACCTTTTTGAGGTGGTCTCCCACTACAAAATCCACGCCTCCAAGATGTAGAACTGGCTTTACTTTTCCTACATCCAATAAACCATTTTTCATTATATTCTCTTTAATATCGGCATGCACAACTTTTCCAACGATCACGTCGTGATCTCCAGCCTCCTGAATCCACTCAACTCTGCATTCCAGGTGAGCAACACACTCTTGGATCTTTGGCGGAGAAACTTCTTTGGAAGATATCTGGGTAAGACCTGCTTCTTCTATTTCATTTACTCCATAAGGAAATTTTTCACCTGTAATCCACAGCTTTTCTAAAATTGCTTCTGTTGGAATATTCACTACAAATTCCTCCTTTTCAGTAATGTTTCTGTAGGTATGGTGGGTGGTAACTGATGCAAAGGCAACAAGTGGGGGGTTCATAGAAACGGGCATGGTGAAAGAGAAGGGGGCAGCGTTTACTTCTCCCTTTGAATTTATGGTTGTCACTATAATAGTTGGTCGAGGGGCCAATAATCTGTAAGAGTTTCCACAGTCTATCTCCTCAAAAACCATTCAATCACCTACCTTATATTTTTCTTTTAGATCACCTGTACTCAATAAATATTTTGCTTTACACCTTTTTACAAATTCGCCACAAAGATTATGTGGATCACCGTCCATCACTATCTTTCCATCTTCAATCAAAATAGCTTTACTGGTAACTTCTTCAACGAAATCCACATGGTGGCTTACCATCAAAATTGATGTGTTGAATTTTTTGTTAATCCTTTTAAGAGAATTTGAAACAGCTCTTAAAGTTATGGGATCTAGATCTCCAAATGGTTCATCAAGTATTAAAACTTCTGGATTGGAAGAAAGAACCAGTGCAAGGGTTGTTCTGACCTTCTGACCACCGGATAATTCATAAGATCTTCTATCCAGAATATCAAGTGGCAGATCCAATGCTTCAAATATTGGTTCTGCATATTTTTTAACTTCTTTTTCTGGGAAACTTGGAAACAGCTCCTCAAGTATATCAGGTGAAAGTCCAATTTTTTCTAAACGCAATTTGGCTTCATTTTCTGGAAGATCAGTAAGTTGGTAAAGAAGATCAAGGACCTTGTCACTAATTCCTAGCTCTTCTGCCTTTTTACGTGCATTGTATACAACATGTTCTCCTTTAACCCCTAATCTTGAGGCTATCTGATCTTTTATCTTTGCATAATGAACCAAGGAAAATTCTTGATGCATGAATCCTATTTTACGCCTTATGTTCATTCTCTGAATACCTGGTTCGTGCATGTCTACCCATTCATCGTTAAGTTTGAAAAATACACTCCCTGAATCTGGAAAATCAAGTCCTGCAATTATCCTAAGAAGAACAGTTTTTCCAGCACCACTTTGTCCTATCAAAGATATTATTTCGCCTTTTTTAACATCAAAATTAATTTTCTCAATATCTAAAACATTTCCACCTTTCACGAGGAAAAACCTCTTGTTTATGTCTTTAACTTTTATTATAGGCTGACCTATATTTGATGGCTCAGCTAAGGGTTCTTGCACATCCATATCCCTTACGAATTTTTGAATTATGTGTTCTGGTGAACCTTCATCAACTACTTTCCCATTTTCCATGAGAATTAATCTATCTGCAAGGTATTCATGAACTTCTGGCAGGTGGGAGACAAGAATCACCGTTACTCCCAGTTCCTTGTTTATATTTTTTATTGCATCCAATATTTCTTGTTTTGTCTTGGGACATGACATAGTAGCTGGTTCATCAAGTAGGAGAACTTTTGGTTGTTTTGCAAGTTGTCTAGCCATGATAAGTCTCTGTTTTTCTCCACCGCTTAATACGGGTGCAAAGTGTTCAGCTTTATGATCCAGACCCACGACTTTCAGAAGTTCCAGGGCACGGTCCCCAAATTCCTTATAAGCGTTTTCAAAATCAGTTAATGCTTCATCCCCATATTTTGTACCATATAACTTCCTTAAGACATTCTGAATAGTGGTTTCAGACCACAAACCAAATGATCTTTGAAGATGTATTGCTGTAGCTTTCTTTAGTTTATAAAAATCGTAGGAGTCTGAGTCAGGGGATAGTTCTATATCATCAAGAATGATCTCTCCACTTTCAAAAGGTTCAACTCCTCTTAAAATTCTTAAAAGGCTGGTTTTTCCAGAACCACTTATGCCTATTATACCAACAATTTCTCCTTTCCCTACATTGAGGTTTACATTGTCCAGTGCTTTGATCTTGCCACCATCTTCCATTTTATATGTCTTGGATAAATTTTTAACACTTATCATTGAATATCACCTTGATTTTCTGATATAAGCTTTATAAATTCTTATTGTAATTTGTTGAGACTATTATTATAGATTTCTTTTTTTAGATTTCTAAATTATACATTTCAAAATTTTCTTTAAGTCTAGAGTAGCTATTCAAAAGATCAAAATTAGATATATTTTATTGGTATATCTTAATTATAATTATTTTATTTTATATTTTCAGTAAATTTAGGAAGATAAATATTAATTTAATTTCTAAAGGATAGAAAATAAATATGTAAATTTTTTAAAAATAGAAAAATAAGAAATGGATAATTATATGTGAAAAAAGTAGTATACTTATAAAAAATAGGTGATTATCATGAGAGGATTACTTCTGGGAAGGATGCAACCGGTTCATGAGGGGCATCTGGAGGTTATAAAAATAATCCTTAAGGAAGTTGATGAGGTAATAATAGGTATTGGAAGTGCTCAGTTAAGCCATACTTTAAAAGACCCTTTTACTGCAGGGGAGAGAGTTATGATGCTCACCAAAGCGTTGAGTGAGAACGATATACCGGCTTCTAAGTATTATATAATACCTATACAGGATATTGAGTGTAATTCACTTTGGGTTGCTCATACTAAAATGCTTACACCTCCTTTCGATTATGTATATTCTGGAAATCCACTTGTTCAGAGATTATTTATTGAGGATAGATACAAGGTCACTGCACCCCCTCTTTTTAATCGGAAAATCTATTCTGGAACTGAAGTTAGAAGAAGAATGCTAGAAGGTGAGGATTGGGAGTCTTTAGTTCCAAAATCTGTGGTGGATGTTATAAAGGAGATAGATGGAATCGGAAGAATAAAACATCTCTCTAAAGAAGAGGTAAGGTGATGTGATGAGTGCCAAAATTCTCAAAAAAGGTGAAGAATTCTTTTCTATCTGTGATCTGATTGATCAGTTGCATGATAATCCGAGAATAGATGAATGTGGTGCGGTGTTTTCGTTTGAGGGTATAGTAAGAGGTAGGGAAGCAGGTAAAAAAATCAATAGATTAAAATTAACCACAAATGATATCCAAAAAACAGAAACCCAACTTTTAGAACTTATAAGAGAGATAGAAGAGAAATCTCAGGTCATGGAAATTTCTGTGGTTCATTATGTAGGTGAATTTCACACTGGTGAGACTCTTTTCATTGTTGCAGTTGCAGGACCCCACAGAGAAGAAGCTTTAAAAGCAATGATTGAGGTTATTGAAAGGACCAAATTCGAACTTGACTTTAAAAAAGAGGAATATACAGATAAAGGAACAAATATTATAATGTCGGGAGGGTGATCTTGAAATTTATAAGGGACAGTGTCCATGGAAATCTTCAGCTGGACGAGTTCGAGATTAGCTTAGTTGATACACCCCAAGTTCAGAGGTTAAGGAGAATAAAACAGCTTGGATTTACATATCTTGTGTATCCTGGTGCTAACCATTCCCGATTTGAACATTCAATCGGATCAATGTATCTGGCCTCTAGACTTGCTGAAATACTTAACTTGGATGATCACACAAAAAAAATGCTTCGAGCATGTGCCATTTTGCATGATATAGGTCACGGCCCATTTTCCCATGTTTCAGAAGGTGTTATGGATACTTCACACGAAGATTTTACGTCCCAGATCATCAAAGAATCCCAACTAATAGATATATTATCTGAGATCTTCGATCCTCATGAAATAATAAATATTATTAGGGGAAGGGGTGCACTGGGCCAAATAATATCTGGAGAAATCGATGTGGATAGAATGGACTATCTACTAAGAGATTCATATTATACTGGAGTTGCATATGGGGTTATAGATGTTGAAAGACTTATATATAATATGAAACTTGAAGATAACTTACTTTTGGATAATAAAGGTGTTCAAGCTGCTGAATCGACCTTGGTAGCCAGGTACTTTATGTATCCAAGTGTATATCAGCATCACACAACCCGAATAATAAATTCAATGTTTAGAAGATGTCTTAGAAAGTTATTTGAGAGAGGAATTATTCTCCCGGAAGAAATCTATCAATACGACGATATAGACATCATGGCGATTATCAGATCTCAGGATGGAGATATAAAGGATTTAAATCAGAGGATAGAAGACAGAGAACTGTTTAAAACCGTTTTATCATTAAAACTTGATGATCTTGATAATCCTGAATCTATATTCAAAATAAAAGAAGAAAATATCATAAGAGCAGAATCAGAGATTTCAGAAGCATTAGATATTCCTGCAGATTATGTAATAATTGACATTCCTGAATATCCATCATTCGATGAGATGAGAACTCTAGTATCGGTTGATGATAGGGTGGTAAAACTAAGTGAAATTTCAAGTATCGTGGGTGCATTACAGGATGCAAGGTTTAATCATGCTGATCTATGTATCTATGTTCCAGAAGAACATGCTAAAAAAACTTCGGGGTTCTCATTCCTAGATTTCATTGATTTACCTGATTAAAAATGTTCTTGTTATAGAAAAATAATAAAAAATTCTTTAAATTCTCTTTACAATATTATATGATGTGAAGTAAATGATAATAGTGGCTATTACAGGTGCGAGCGGTATTATATATGGATTAAAACTTTTAGAAGTTTTAAAACAGACAAAAAAAGACACTTCTCTATTGATAACTGATCCAGCAAAGATTATCTTAAAACATGAACTAAACATGAATATCAATGAGTTGAAAAATCTGGCATCCAAATTTTATCATGTAGATGATCTAGAAGCTTCCATAAATAGTGGCTCATGTAGATTCACTTCTATGGTGATAGTTCCCTGCACTATGAAAACCTTAACAGCAATAGCAAATGGTTATGCAAATAATACTATAACAAGGGCTGCAGATGTTGCCATAAAAGAGCGGAGGAAACTTGTATTGGTACCCCGTGAAACTCCCCTTAGAACAGTTCATATTGAAAACATGTTAAGGATAAGCAGAGAAGGTGGAATAATACTTCCTGCTATGCCTGCATTTTACCATAATCCCAAAAAGATTGATGATATTGCCAATTTCATAGTTGGGAAGATATTGGATGTTTTAGATATTGACCACAATCTCTTTAAACGATGGCACGGAGAAATTCCATGATTCCAGATGAAGATTTCATAACAGATGAAAACATACCAGGACCAACCAAAGAAGAGATAAGATGTATGGTTATATGCAAGTCTGAAGTGTCCCCAGATGATATAGTGGTTGATGTGGGCTGTGGAACTGGTGGATTAACAGTGGAATTTGCAAAAATAGCAAAAAAAGTTTATGCTATCGATAGAAATCCTGAGGCATTGAAGCTCACAGAAAAAAATCTCAAAAAACATGGTGTATATGAAAAGGTAAATCTCATAGAGGGAGATGCACTCCAGATTTTGGATAGTGAATTGGATAAAGTTTCAGATACAATTCCTGATTTTGATATCTTAATGATTGGGGGGAGTAGTGGTGATCTAACTTCAATAATAAAAAAAGGATATAAGAAGCTTAAAAATAAAGGAAAAGTCATAGTAACCTCAATAATGCTCGAAACACGTGTTGAAGCTGTTAAAACATTACAGACTCTTGATATGATCCCTGAAGTAGTGGAAATCTCCATTTCAAAGGGTCGAATTGTGGAGAAAGGAACCATGATGCTGGCAAGGAATCCTGTGACTATTGTGTCAGCAAAAAAAACTTTAATATACTAATTTGTTTATATTAATTTAATAAATAAGATAATGTGATGATATGAAATATTTTGGCTGGCAGGTTCGTTTGGGTTTGTTATTAGTCGCATTATCAGCAGTTCTTTACATAATTAATTTTATAATTTTTAGAGATGTCCGTGATTTATTCTTTTATCTGAGTATTGATACAGCGTTTCTTCCTTTTGAAGTGTTGCTAGTTATTCTGGTTATAGAGCAGGCAATCAGCGAAAGAGAAAAAAGTTTAATGTTAGAGAAGCTGAATATGGTTATAGGAGCTTTCTACAGTGAAGTGGGAACAGATTTGCTAAAATATTTCTCTGATTTTGACCCACATTCTGACAAAATCCGAAAAAATCTTAAGTTAACTGATAACTGGAGTGAAAAAGATTTTCTTGATGCTGGAAAGCGTATTATAAATTTTGATTACATCATTGAACTGAAAAGGAACGACTTTCATGCACTATTTTTCTTAGAAACTATACACGAATTTCTTATTGGAAAAAGAAAATTTTTGCTGGCACTTCTTGAAAATCCCAACCTATTGGAACATGAAACATTCACAGAACTTCTGCAAGCTGTATTCCATTTAACTGAAGAGCTCGAAAAGAGAGAAGATGTAAGGCGATTGCCTGATGCTGATTATACACATCTTGCACTGGATACTAAAAGAGCATATGTTCGTTTAGTCCATGAATGGTTAAGATATATGGAACATCTCATGACTAATTATCCATATCTCTTTTCTCTTGCTTTGCGCACTAATCCATTTGATCCAGATGCTTCAGTTAAGATTCAAGATTAATTGAGAAAGAAATATCGAATAGTTTATATACTTGGAATAATATATTGCTAAAAAACTCATAAGGACGATCTTATGGAGAGATTAACTCTAGAGCAATATAGAGAAATGGTTGAAGATATAATTAACTTCAAAAAGCTGAAGGGACAGATGCCTGATTTTGCAATTGTTGAGGGGTATAAAATAGAGAAAAAGGACTATATCCACATGATTGAACGGGTGAACGAATTTGTGTTGGAGATAGGTCGGAACCCAAGGGCTGTTGATATTGAGACATCAAATGAAGGTGAAATTGGACCGAAGGCTTCTGCAACGTTTTTAAAATGATTTGAATTTAAGATTTGAATTTAATTATAATCTTTACTTTAAATATTATATTCTTTATAGTCTTTCATAGTGTTTATATTCTTAAAACTCTGATTTGTTTTATCCAGTATTTCCACAGGGACGTATTTTACATTTAAACTTTTAATAAGGGATTTAGCATCTTTTATTTCCATGTTAAGGAGTTTTTCAATTTTATCTATCACATCTTTTTTATAGAGAGAGTGAAGAGGTTCTAAGTGATTTTTATCCCAGCATGGGACAATTGCATCGAAATTATATTCTTTATCTTCTTCTGCAAGTTTGAACATCTTTAAGATAAATGATTTGGAAATAAATGGTGAATCACAGGGCAGGACTAAAGCATATTTCGAATTTATCTTCAAAAGACCTGTGAGAATACCTACAAGTGGGCCTTGATCCTTGATTGTATCAGTATAAAGTCTTAAAAAACCATTTTTTTTATCTAGTTTATCATGTAAAATCTCTTTGTAATTTTGGACCTGTATTTCATCCTGTAAAATTATTATTATCTCGTCAGCGATATCTTCTGCAGCGTTCAACACATGAAGAATCATGGGCATATTTTTAAAAATTATTAAACCTTTATCCCCACCTATTCTTCTTCCTTTACCACCACATAGTATTATACAGGATTTCATGGTAAACTACTTTCAATATAAGCTTCTTTAAGCTACTTCAATAAATAAAATTGAATAAAAATCAAATCTAATTTTACATTAATCGGGTAGTGGGATAGTTAGGGCTTTCATTGGTTATTAAAAGATCATGTGGGTGGCTTTCTTTTATCCCGCTTGAGGTAATCTTAACCAATTTTGCGTTTTTCTTCATACTAGAAATATCTTTGGCTCCGCAATAACCCATAGAAGCTTTTAATCCCCCTACCAATTGGAAAAGTACTTCACTTAAAGGTCCTTTATACGGTACTACACCTTCTACACCTTCTGGTACAAGCTTAGCATGTTTCATGGGGCCCTTTACCTCCTGGAAATATCTATCTGTCCCGGCACCAAATCCGCCTGTCATGGCTCCCAATGAACCCATTCCTCTGTATTGTTTGTATTTTCTCCCATTCATGATTACAACATCGCCTGGTGCTTCATAAGTTCCAGCAAGTAGATTTCCAAGCATAACAACGTCGGCACCGACGGCTATAGCCTTGGCAATGTCTCCTGAAAATCTTAAACCTCCATCTGCTATAACTGGAGTATCATATTCTGAAGCAACATCAGCAACTTCTGATATGGCTGTAAGTTGGGGAATTCCTACACCTGCAATAATTCTGGTTGTGCACATTGAACCTGGACCAATACCAACTTTAAGACCATCCACATCCATAGCTATTAAGTCTTCAGCTGCTTCTTGAGTGGCTATATTTCCAGCTATAAGGTCGGCATCAATATTATTTTTAATGGTTCTTAAAAATTTCACTACATTTAAATTGTGGGCATGAGCACAATCCACTGCTATAATATCTGCACCAGCATCATCTAAAGCAATTGCTCGTTCCAGATCAAAAGGACCTGCTGCTGCTGCTACAACAAATCTACCTATTTTATCCCTAGAGGCACTTGGATACTTTTTTCTCTCTAAAATATCGCGCATGGTTACAATACCTACTATTCTATTATCTCGAACAACGGGAAGTCTTTCAACCTTGTTTTCATAAGCTATATCCAAAGCTTCATCTGGTGTGGTTGATTCTGAGATTGTGACAACGTCTTCAGTCATGATTTCTCCTACACTCCTTTCAGCATCTGAATTTAGAATAGGAGTTATATCTCTTCTACTTATTATTCCTACGATTACGTCATTCTTGACGACAGGAAGTCCACTTATCCCTTCTTTGTCCATTATTTCACTTGCATCTTTAAGGGAAGCTTCAGGACTTATGGTTATAACATCGATTATGGTAAGATCACCTGATCTTTTGACCTTTTTTACTTCTTCCACCTGCTCTTTAATGGTCATATTCCTGTGTATAACCCCTAATCCCCCTTCCTGGGCAAGAGTTATAGCCATTTCAGACTCAGTCACTGTGTCCATGGCAGAACTTATGATGGGAATGTTTAAATGGTAATTTCTTGAAACTCTTGTCTTTGTTACAACATCTTTTGGCTCAACAGAAGATGCCGAAGGCACCATTAAAAAATCATCGAATGTATAGCCATCATGAGCATCTTTTAATTTTTTAGAGTACATTAAAACACCTCAAAGAACTTGAAAAACAATGAATGATAATAAAGTTATCATTTAATGGATTTATTAGATGAAGTTGTCCACCTTCCTAAAAATTATTAATCCGGTCTTTTAATTCTATAACCGCGCTTCTATGGATTTTACCCAAATTTCTATCACCGCCTATGCAAGCTGCTCCTCTTATACCAACTACATCACAATTTAATTGATATAAAGTCGAAAGATTTTCTTCTTTTATGGAACCAGCTAGGGCAGCCTTCATTCCGTAATTATGAATTTCATCTACAAATATTTCCAAGGATTCTTGATCCATAAAATCAAATAGATTTTTTCCATCTTTAACAGCTGTATCAACCATTGCTAAATCAGCACATGATGCTGCTGCAATTTTTGGTATTTCCATTGGATCAACAGCTCCAACACGATGGGCATCAGCATATCCTGATGCCACTACAAATGCATCCTCTCTATAATATTTGACTGCTTTGACCACGTTTTTCATTACATCTAAAGCCTGGTCATAATTTTTTGTCCCGTACAGTCCAACCTTAATATAATCTGCACCAGAGATTACAGCTCCAACAGCTGCTAGGGATACTGTTCCTGGTTTATATGGGACATCTCCCAGTGTTGCACTGATTTTCATACCGTTAGGTGTCATCTCTCGTATGCTTTTTATAACCCATGGAAAATTTGCGCCTAATGATCCTTCTTTTGGATTTTTAACATCTATGATGTCTGCACCACCTTCTATTGCTTCAACTGCTTCTTGTGTATCTATTGGGCTTATCAATAGAAGCAAATCATATACCTCCTGTTAATAATCAAATCACAAACATTATATTTAAGTGTATTGTTTAGGTGTATAATCATGATAAATAACAATTAAAACGGCTGTCCAGTTTTTTTGATCTTTTTTACAATATCATAATGTTTTTTATGGAAAAATCCAGATTTTACAGAATCTTCTCTCAGTTTTTCAATCATTTCATTTGTTGGAACTTCAACAGGACAGTCAAGAGTACATAAACCACAGAGTGTGCAGAAAAAAAGCCCTCCTTCGAAGCACGTCTTTTCATTCTCAATAAAACGACTTAAGGCTATACCCCTTCCACCTAAATATCCTCTGTATCCAAAATCATATCCAACGGCATTGTATACTGGACAGGACACTACACAGCTACCACAACCTATACAGAGAAGACATTCCCTACATTTTTTCGAAGCTTCACTTCTTCCATTGTCAATCATTATAACTACTACTTTCTTTGCACCGTACATGTCTTCTATAAGTACTTGTTCTATGTCAGCTGTTTTTGAGGGAGATGATATTACATTCATATATGCTGGAACTGTTGTTCCTGTTGCAAATATTGTTTCTAATTTCACTACTGAGATGGCATCTTCTATAGTTCGAACCAACTTATCAATGCCCACTACAACTATATGAAGGTCCTGCATTGATAATAAACTGATATTTCCTTCATTGTGCACAAGTATTATGGATCCATCTTCGGCTGCTATTGAATTAGCTCCGGTTATTCCAATTTTACAATGGGAAAGCTCATTTATGATATCGGTTTTAATTACTTTGATGATGGCGTGAGGATCAGGCTCAATTTCAACAATAAATTTTTCTGAGACTATTTGAGCTATATCTTCAACATTTAGGTGTGAAGCAGGCCCAATTGGGTGGGAAGGGGCTCTACTTTCTGGATCTAACTGGACAATTCTATCACCCATATCTGTTTCAACAACCTCTATCTCTTTATCCTCTAAAAATGTTGTAAGCCCTATTTCAAATATTGTGTTTGATTTTGACTTTGCCACCACAGTCTCGTCTTTTACTAACTTGTAGATTTCACTTAATGCCTTTTTGGAATCTTCTGCAAATATAAAATCTATGCCATTTGTTTCAAAATTTGTTTTTGCAGTTTTTATTAGATTATCGAGGTTTGAGATGGAATTTTCCCTTATTTTTTTAACTCGATCCATAAGCTTTTTTGTGGCTTCATACTCCATGAGATTATTTCTTCTCTCCTCCAATATGTGGAAAGATTCACGCATGGTTTTTAGTTTGGATTTATTCATCTTTAAACCCCATTAAAATAATTTCTGATAGATCTAATATTTTCAGACAACCCCTGCACGCATTTTCTAGATTTAGGATGCAGAAAGGGCATGCAGAAGCTATTATATTCGCACCAGTTATTTTTGCATCATCTATTCGCATCTTCGAAATTTCCTCTGTGATATCCGAAAAAGCAGACTTAACCCCGCCACCAGCACCACAACATCTCGATTTTTCTTTATTTCTATCCATTTCCACCAAATCGGCAGTTTTATTTAAAATATTTCGTGGTGCATCATATTCTCTACAATGTCTACCTAGATGACATGGATCATGATAGGTAACCTTTTCTGAGACTTTTTTTAGCTCTAATTTTCCCTCAGCAATCAGGGAACCGAAAAATTGTGAAGTGTGGGTAACATCTAAATTAGCGTCTAGAATATTTGAATAATCGTATTTTAGCGTTCTATAACATCCTGCACATGATGTCAGTATTTTATCATTCCCAATTTTATCTAGGGTCTTTGTCATGACTTCAACAGCGTCATCGTGAAAACCTGTTCTTAACAAAAATGACCCACAACAATTTTCATCCTTTAATGTTATATAATCCACATCTGCTCTTTGTAATATAATTTCTGTAGCTTCAGATATGTTATTAAGCTTTTCTCTTATGACACATCCTCTAAAATATATCATATTTGCACCGTTTATCCAAATTAAGGTAAATAGTTGATTGTTAATGAAATTTCATTTTTATTTTCTAAAAAATTTTTAAAGTTATTTATAAACTTTTTTTATCAATAATCAATTAAATTATTTCATTGATACTTGAAAACTAAGTAAAATAAATTTTTTCAATTCATGATTTTGCATGTTTCGTTTATTTATTCAAATAGATCACTTGTTTTTAAAAAATCTATTTAATCTAGCTTTAGTATTTTTAGTTATTACTTTAAGGATTTTTTTTCTTTTTCTTCTTTTTGGGAATACTCTCTTTGAAGAGCGATTTCCCTTACAATCTTTGTTATTTGTATTTCGATATTTTCTATCATTGTATACATTTTAAAAATAAGATAATAGCAGCCAATAAGACCTAGTATCAATGCTAGATCCAGCCCTCTTCCTATCCCTATCATGTTAGCTAAGAAAGTTGTAGATTCTGGATATAATGAGATCCATATAACAATTATCCAAACACCCAGCCAGAAAGCCAGCATTCCACCAGACATTTTACCCTCTTTAAATCTTAAAAAAGAGAGAATTATGGCAAATATTCCAATCAAAATTCCTAATATCGAGTATATCATGTTAACACCTGTTAATACTTGTTTATATTCATAATTTCATAAATTATATTTAACTGGATTTTTTTAAACCTTTTTTAAGGATTAGCGAAACTATCTGAAAATATCCATTATCATCTTAAAGAGTATTTTAAGCCCCACCTGGGTGTTTGTACCTTTAGAAAGTGAATATTCTGTGTAAATAGTCTTAATAGGCACTTGTTGAAGTTTTAAGTTATTCCTTTTTATTTCCCTGATTATTTCAGATGATATCCCATATCCTCTTGATTTAGTATTTAGTGATTCACCTGCCTTTCTATTAAACGCCCTTAAACCTGACTGGGAATCATGAACATGAATTCCGTAAAAGATCCAGGTTATTGAATTCATAATGTAATTTCCAAGTTTTTTTGTAACTGGCATATCATTAAAATCTCTTTTTCCTATCACAATGTCAGCTTCACCATTCATGATTGGTGTGCATACTTTAATTACGTCTTCTGGGTCATGCTGACCATCAGCATCAAAGGTTACAATTATATCTGGATTTTTACGAAGGGCGGCTTCTATCCCAGTCTTTAATGATGCACCCAACCCTCTATTTAACACATGTCTATAAATGTAACCTTTAGGATATGATTTATCAAAGAAACTCTTTACTATTCTGTAAGTATCATCATCTGAACCATCATCTACTAAAATTATTGGTAAATTTTTAGCTTCGAGACCTTTTAGGACGTTTTTAATTGTTTTATTTTCATTGTAAGCAGGTACCACAACATATACATCCAAATCCAGCCCCTCAAAAAAAGATTTATCAACTTTTCCCAGATTATGTGAAATCACATTCTTAGATCTTGAAATCTGTTTATGATTATTTTTAAACCTATTTTTCGATGGATCTATATCCTGTAAGCTTTTAATATTTATTTTCATATAATTTTTGCTCCATACATAATGCAGAAGTTTTATGTCATAATATATCTTCAATTTATATAAAAAACGTTTTTGTTCTATCAGAAAATTAATAAATAGTCTAAATTGATTATAGTGATTGAAATTAAAATAAATTGAACTGACATTAAAAATAGGGATCTGGAATGACTTTAAATATTATTGTATTATACCCAATTTTGATATTTTATTCGGATATTTTTTTTGCAAGATCAGTTACCCGTTTACCTAAATTCTTGGAGGTTTCAATACCAAAAACATCCTCCTTAATTTCTCCTGCTGCTGCAGCGAATCCAGTTCCCCCGTAATGGGCTGTGGGCGTTCCATCTCCCACAACAATTGCATCATGAATAAGTAGAAATTCATGGATCACAGAACAAGTAGTCTCTTGACCGCCATTTCTTGATGCTCCAACGGCTATTGCGCCACCTACTTTGTCTTTGAGTTTAAAATCCATTCTCAGGGGTCTTGATCTATCCATAAACATTTTGATCTGTGATGAAACAGATCCAAAATAAACCGGGCTTCCAATAATTAAACCATGGACATCTGCAATTCTGGCAATGATCTCATGCATATCGTCATATATAGCACAGTCTCCAGTTTCTTTACAGATATCGCATGCAATACATGATTCAATATCCATTTCCCCAAGATTTATAATTTCAGTATCTGCTCCAGATTCTTTCGCAGCTTTTAAAGCTCTTTCAACAAGAAATGCAGTGTTTCCGTTTTTTCTTGGACTCCCTACAATACCTATAATTTTGACCATTTTGATACCTCCAATATGTCGATGTTCTTTTTGTTATAATCGTTTATTGGATTCTTTAAGTTTTTTGCCTTAATAATAAGATAATTAATTTTTAATACTCAAATTGTTTTCCAATATTTTAAAAAAAATATAAAAACTTGTATAATACAAAGCATGTATAAAGAAAATATCGTTGGAATGCTTGAAAATTTAGGGTAACCGTCGGCTATAATCTTTAATTTTGCTCCCTTAACTTGAGATTATAAATATATGGAAGTATAGAGAACAAAAGGAAAAGTTTATTAACAAAGTATGAACAGAATGTCTTTATATTTCAGACACGCGAAAAAGCGGTTTAAAATAAATAACGTTTACCTCAAAGGTGTTATTAAATGTTGATTGGCTATGTAGCTGTAATAGTAGCTGCAATTATTGTAGGATTACTTTTAAAACTCCCAATACTTCCTGACAAACCAATGAGAAATTCATGGATGATAAGTATTATTTTTCCAACTGTTATACTCGCAGTGGGGTTTTTTGCTATATTCAACTATTTTAAAGTTTACAACAATATTTATACTGCAATCATTATTGGAATCTTCTCTGCAGTATTTTCGAAGTTTTTCTTAGAGAGAGTATTCCCAAAACCTG
>Ga0194110_10005075_pt1 | contig 15706 bp, 11 predicted proteins | sample TA2Kig1200mmetaG_FD_146192 | JGI IMG/M metagenome (GOLD analysis project Ga0194110, IMG submission 146192) | Freshwater microbial communities from Lake Tanganyika, Tanzania - TA2015032 Kigoma Deep Cast 1200m | ecosystem: Environmental > Aquatic > Freshwater > Lake | place: Tanzania: Lake... | reverse complement strand
CCAACCCTTCTTCGCCAAATGCTTGGTTATGGCCGCGGTCAAAGTGGTCTTGCCGTGGTCGATGTGCCCGATCGTACCCACGTTCACGTGCGGCTTCTTGCGCTCAAATTTCTTCTTGGCCATCTTGGGTCCTTCCTCCTGGGTTCAAACGGTCAGGCGCTTTTGGCTTGACGCCGGCCCAATATTTCCTCCGCCAGAGAAGCGGCAACGGGTTCATAGTGATCAAACTGCATGGTGAAAGTGGCCCGCCCCTGGGTGGCGCTGCGGACCACCGTGGCGTAGCCGAACATGGTGACCAGGGGCACCTGGGCGTGAATGATCTGGGTATGGCCCCGGCTCTCCATGCCGGTGACCCGGCCCCGGCGGGCGTTGAGCTCGCCCATGACTTCGCCGGTGAACCCGTCCGGAGTCACCACCTCCAGGGCCATCACCGGCTCCAGCAGGATGGGCCCGGCCTTTTGGGCCGCTTCCTTGAACCCCATGGATCCGGCGATGAAGAAGGCCCGTTCGGACGAATCGACTTCATGGTATGAGCCGTCCACCAGGGCCACTTCCACGTCCACCATGGGATAGCCCAGCACGCCGGTGGCCGCGGCTTCCTTGACGCCCTTTTCCACTGCCGGGATGAATTCCCGGGGCACCACGCCGCCGACGATCTTGTTTTCAAAGATGACGCCGCTGCCCGCGGGCAAGGGTTTCATTTCCAGGACCACGTGGCCGTACTGGCCCCGGCCGCCGGTCTGGCGGATAAACTTGCTTTCGGCCTGCACTTCCCGGGTGACGGTCTCCCGGTAAGCCACCATAGGTTTCCCCACCCGGGCGTCCACCTTGAATTCCCGCATCAGGCGGTCGGTGATGATTTCCAGATGGAGTTCGCCCATGCCGGAAATGATGGTCTGGCCCGTCTCCGGGTCAGTTAGCACCCGGAACGAGGGGTCTTCCTGGGCGATTTTGGCGAGCGCGGTTCCCAGCTTGTCCTGGTCCGCCTTGGTCTTGGGTTCGATGGCAATATCAATCACCGGGTGAGGGATCCACAGGCTCTCCAGGACCACCGGGTCCCGCTCTTCCGCCAGGGTGTCGCCGGTGGCGGTGTTTTTGAGGCCCACCGCGGCCACGATGTCCCCCGCGTAGGCCGAGTCGATTTCTTCCCGCTTGTTGGCGTGCATCTTCACCAGTCGGCCGATGCGCTCCCGCAGGCCCTTGGACGCGTTCAAGACCGCGGCGCCGGAGCGCAGCACCCCGGAATATACCCGGATAAAGGTGAGGTGGCCGATGAAGGGGTCGGAAAGCAACTTGAAGGCCAGGGCCGCCAGGGGGGCGTCATCGGAAGCCGGCCGGCTGACCACTTCGCCTTTGGGGTTCAGACCCTGAACCGGCGGGACGTCCGCCGGCGCCGGTAGAAAATCCACCACCGCGTCCAGCAGGGGCTGGATGCCTTTATTCTTGAAAGCGGAGCCGCACAGCACCGGGACCAGTTCCAGGTTTACGGTCCCCTGGCGCAAGGCCGCCCGGATGTCCGCCTCGGACACCGGCTGGTCGGCCAGGTAGCGCTCCAGGATGCCTTCGTCCACTTCCGCCAGGGCTTCCAGGAGGAGGGTGCGGTGCTCTTCCGCCAGCTCCCGGTAGTCGGCGGGGATGTCCTGCACCGCGAACTGGGTCCCCAGGGCGGTGTCATCATAGACGGTGGCGTTCATGGCGATGAGGTCGATGATGCCTCTAAAACGCTCTTCTTCCCCCAGGGGGAGCTGCACCAGCACCGGGTTGGCGTCTAACCTCTCCCGCATCATGCGCACCGTTCGGCCCAGATCCGCGCCCACCCGGTCCATTTTATTGACAAAGGCCAGCCGGGGGACCCCATAGCGGTCCGCCTGGCGCCATACCGTTTCGGATTGCGGCTCCACGCCGGCCACGGCGTCGAAGACGCCCACCACGCCGTCCAGGACTCTCAAGGACCGCTCCACCTCGATGGTGAAATCCACGTGGCCCGGGGTGTCAATGATATTGATGCGGTGGCCCTTCCAGTAGCAGGTGGTGGCCGCGGAAGTGATGGTGATGCCCCGCTCCTGTTCCTGGGCCATCCAGTCCATCACGGCCTGGCCGTCATGCACCTCACCCATGCGGTGCGTCACCCCGGTGTAAAACAGGATGCGCTCCGTGGTGGTGGTCTTCCCGGCGTCAATATGGGCCATAAACCCGATATTCCGCACCCGTTCCAAAGGGGTGGCTCTCGGCAATGCTCGTTACCCGCTTACCAGCGATAGTGGGCGAAGGCCTTGTTGGCTTCCGCCATTTTATGAGTGTCTTCCCGTTTCTTAATGGACGCGCCCCGGTTGTTGGCCGCGTCCAGCAGCTCGGCGGCCAGCCTGGCGTCCATGGATTTCTCGCCCCGGGCCTTGGCGTAGCCGATAATCCAGCGCAGCGCCAGGGAGACGCGGCGGTCGGCCCGCACTTCCACCGGCACCTGGTAAGTGGCGCCGCCCACCCGGCGGGATTTCACCTCGATCAAGGGCTTGACATTGTCCACCGCCTGGTGGAAGACCTTAATGGGTTCCTCGCCGGAGCGCTGGCCCATCATCTCCAAGGCTCCGTACAGGATGTTCTGAGCCGTGCTCTTTTTGCCTTTGCGCATCAAAGAGTTGATAAAGCGGCTCACCAGGACGTCATTGTACTTCAGGTCCGGAATCACGGGTCGCTTGATTGCTCCGCCTTTTCTCGGCATATCTTCCTCGGTTTTCGGTTTTCAGTTTTCGGTTATAAAGCCTTCCCAGTTATCTTGGGGAATTTGAAAATTTGGTAAACGGTCTTTCTTTTCCGAGGCGCTATCCTGAAAGATTAATCATTGCAATCGTTTTTTCATCCCTTTAGTTTTTAAAAGGTCTTCGTTCTTTATACCGGAAACCGAAGACCGAAAACCGAAAACCGTCATTTAGGCCGCTTGGCCCCGTATTTGGAGCGGCCCTGGCGGCGGTCCTGCACCCCGGAGGCGTCCAGGGTGCCCCGCACCACGTGATAGCGCACCCCCGGCAGGTCCTTCACCCGGCCGCCCCGGATGAGGATCACCGAGTGCTCTTGTAAGTTGTGGCCCACCCCGGGAATGTAAGTGGTGACTTCGATGCCGTTGGTGAGGCGCACCCGGGCCACTTTGCGCAAGGCCGAATTGGGCTTCTTGGGCGTGGTGGTGTAAACCCGGACGCACACCCCCCGTTTTTGGGGACAACTCTGCAGCGCCGGGGACGCCGTGCGTTTCTTGGCCTTGAGCCGGCCCTTGCGGACCAATTGATTGATGGTGGGCATGATAGCCGCTCCGAATTAATTTGCTGATTTGGAAAATCTGTTTATTTTATTTAACTTATTTGCCGTTGTCAATCTTTTTACGGCATCGGCGGTGTTTCCGCCTCCGGAATAACCGCCGCGGCCCCCGCCTCCTCCACGAATTCCGGCTCCGGCAGCAACGGCTCTTCCACCGTGAGCTTGATATCCATCTCCCGGTACTGGGGGAGTCCCGTGCCCGCGGGGATGAGCCGGCCCATGATGACGTTTTCCTTCAGGCCTCGCAGGTGGTCGACTTTCCCCTGCACCGCGGCGTCGGCCAGCACCTTGGTGGTTTCCTGGAAGCTGGCGGCGGAAATCCACGACTCGGTGGTCAGCGAAGCCTTGGTGATCCCCAGGAGCAGCGGCTCACCGGTGGCGGGCCGCCCGCCCTGGGCCAGCACCTGGTCGTTCTTTTCTTCGAAGACCCACTTTTCCACCTGTTCTCCTATGAGGAAATCGGTGTCGCCGGGATCCACCACCTTGATGCGCCTCAGCATCTGGCGCACGATGACCTCGATGTGCTTATCATTGATCTTCACCCCCTGGAGCCGGTAGACTTCCTGGACTTCGTCCACCAGGTAGCGGGCCAGTTCCTTGAGGCCGCTGATGTTCAGGATGTCATGGGGGTTGGCGGAGCCGTCCATGAGGGGCTCTCCGGCCCGCACATAGTCGCCTTCCTGCACCGCCACGTGTTTGCCCTTGGGAATCAGGTATTCCTTGGGTTTCCCCACTTCCGGGGTGACCAAAATCTTGCGTTTGCCCTTGATGTGTTTGCCGAAGGACACGGCGCCGCTGATTTCGGTGATGATGGCCGTTTCCTTGGGCTTGCGCACTTCGAACAGCTCCGCCACCCGGGGCAGCCCGCCGGTGATGTCCTTGGTCTTGGTGGTTTCCCGGGGGATCTTGGCGATGACGTCGCCGGGAAAGACCGCGTCCCCTTCGGCCACCATCAGGATGGCCCGCAGCGGCAGGAAATACCGGGCCACGGCCAAGGTCCCGGGAATGGTCAGAGTCCGGTTGGCCTCATCCTTGATGGAGATGCGGGGCTTGAGATCCGGGTCCTTGCTCTCGATGACCTGGCGGGAGGACTTCTGGGTCACCATGTCCACCACTTCCTTCATGGTGACGTGCTCGATGATATCCCCGAATTTTATAATGCCGCCCACTTCCGTGAGGATGGGGTTGGTGAAGGGGTCCCATTCCGCCAGAAGCTGGCCCGGTTCCACTTCCTGTCCTTCCAGCACCTTGAGGTGGGCCCCATAGGCCAGGGGAAAGCGCTCCCGGGGCTCCTGCTTCTCCAGGTTTTCTTTTTCACTGACAATGACCAGCTCCGCCTGGCGGCTCAGGTTCACCAGCTCGGCGGAACGGTCGGTGACGAATTTCATCTTGTCAAAGCGCACGTGGCCTTTAACCCGGGCCCGGTGCTCGCTGAGTTCCGCCCGCCGGGCCGCGGTGCCGCCGATATGGAAGGTGCGCATGGTGAGCTGGGTGCCCGGCTCGCCGATGCTTTGCGCCGCCAGGATGCCAATGGCCTCGCCGATGGACACCGAGGTCCCGTGGGCCAGGTCCCGGCCGTAGCATTTGGCGCAAACCCCCCAGCGGGACTGGCAGGTGAGCACCGACCGGATCATGACCTTTTCCAGGCCCGCCTCCTCGATGCGCGCCACCGCGTCTTCATCAATTTCGTAGTTGGCCTGAACCAGCACTTCCCGGGTATGCGGGTCCACCACGTCTTCCAGGGCGGTGCGTCCCAAAACCCGGTCCCCCACCCGTTCGATGATCTCGCCGCCTTCCACCAGGGGGGTGACGTAGATGCCGTCAATGGTGCCGCAGTCCACCTCGGTGATGACCGCATCCTGAGCCACGTCCACCAGGCGCCGGGTGAGGTAACCGGAGTTGGCGGTTTTGAGCGCGGTGTCCGCCAGGCCTTTCCGGGCGCCGTGAGTGGAAATGAAATACTGCAGCACCGTCAGGCCTTCCCGGAAGTTGGCGGTGATGGGGGTTTCGATGATTTCCCCGGAAGGCTTGGCCATGAGACCCCGCATGCCGGCCAACTGTTTCATCTGGTCCTTGCTGCCCCGGGCGCCGGAATCGGCCATCATAAAAATGGGGTTAAAGCTGGTAATCTCCTCCTGGTGGACTTGCTTCGCCCCGGTCTCCGGGTCTTCTTCTTCCACCGTGATCACTTCCCGGGACATATCGCCCATCATTTCCAAGGCGATCTCGTCGGTGGCCTTGGCCCAGATGTCCACCACCTTGTTATATTTTTCCCCCTCGGTGATGAGACCGTCCTGGTACTGCTCCTCCACCTGGGTCACTTCCACCTGGGCGTCTCTCAAGATTTCCGCCTTCCGCCGGGGGATCTTCATGTCATTGATGCTGATGGAGATGCCCGCCTGGGAGGCGTATTTATAACCCAAATTCTTAAGCTGGTCCGCCAGGATTACCGTGGCCTTGATGCCGCACTTGCGGTAGCACGCGGCGGTGAGCTTGCGGATCTCCCTTTTGGTCATGGTGCTGTTGATCAGCTCAAAGGGCAGCTCCCGGGGCACAATCTCCCACAGCAGCACCCGCCCCACGGTGGTGTTGTAGACCTTGCCGTTGATGCGCACCGGGACCCTGGCCTGGAGATGGGCCTCCCCCTGGTCGTAAGCCACCCGCACTTCCTCGGGAGACGCGAAGGGCAGGGGCCTTTTGTCGTTTTTGGTCACCCGTTCACCTTTGGCGAAGGGGCGCTCCCGGGTGAGGTAATATAACCCCAGGACGATGTCCTGGGTGGGCACGATGATGGGGTCGCCGTTGGCCGGGCTCAAGATGTTGTTGGTGGACATCATCAGGGTCCGGGCCTCAATCTGGGACTCGATGGAAAGCGGCACGTGCACCGCCATCTGGTCGCCGTCAAAGTCGGCGTTGAACGCGGTGCACACCAGGGGGTGGAGCTGGATGGCCTTGCCTTCGATGAGCAGCGGCTCAAATGCCTGGATCCCCAGGCGGTGCAGGGTGGGCGCCCGGTTGAGCATCACCGGGTGCTCTTTGACCACTTCGTCCAGGATGTCCCATACTTCCGGAGTCTCCCGGTCCACCAAGCGTTTGGCCACCTTAATGGTGGTGGCGTAGCCCTTGGCCACCAGCTTTTGGAAAATGAAAGGCTTGAACAGCTCCAGGGCCATCTGCTTGGGCAGGCCGCACTGGTGGAGACGCAGTTCCGGTCCGATAACGATGACGGAGCGGCCGGAGTAATCCACCCGTTTGCCCAGGAGGTTCTGGCGGAACCGTCCCTGCTTGCCTTTGAGCATGTCGGACAAGGACTTCAAGGCCCGCTTGTTGGGCCCGGTGATGGTCCGTCCCCGGCGGCCGTTTTCAAAGAGCACGTCCACCGCTTCCTGGAGCATGCGCTTTTCATTGCGGATAATGATGTCCGGGGCGTTGAGCTCCAGGAGGCGCTTAAGCCGGTTGTTGCGGTTGATCACCCGGCGGTAGAGGTCATTTAAATCCGAAGTGGCGAACCGGCCGCCGTCCAGGTGCACCAGGGGCCGCAAATCCGGGGGCAGCACCGGAATGACTTCCATGACCATCCACTCGGGACGCTGGCCCGACTCCCGGAAGGCGTCGATGATCTTCAGGCGTTTCCCCAGCTTTTTCCGCTTGGCGTCGGACGCGGTTTTGGCCATCTCCCCGCGCACTTCCTGGGACAGGGCCCCCAGGTCCACGGCTTTGAGCATGTCCCGAATGGCCTCCGCGCCCATGGCCGCGTGGAACCGGTCCCCGAATTCCTCCCGTTGCTGGCGGTATTTTTCTTCGGAAAGGAGCGTCCCCTTGGTCAGGGGGGTTTCCCCGCCGTTCACCACCACGAAAGCCTCGAAATAAAGGATCTTCTCCAACTCTTTGAGGGTCAGGTCCAGGAGGTTGCCGATCTTGCTGGGGAGAGACTTTAAAAACCAGATGTGCACCACGGGGCAGGCCAGTTCGATGTGGCCCATGCGTTCCCGGCGGACTTTGGACTGGATCACCTCCACCCCGCACTTTTCGCAGGTGATGCCCCGATGCTTCATGCGTTTGTACTTGCCGCAGTTGCACTCGTAATCCTTAGCCGGGCCAAAGATCCGGGCGCAGAACAGCCCGTCCCGCTCCGGTTTGAAGGTGCGGTAATTGATGGTCTCCGGCTTTTTCACTTCGCCGTGGGACCAGGAACGGATCATCTCCGGCGCGGCCAACGCCAAACGGACCGCTTCAATGCTAAGAGGGTCTTCCGGCCGGGCGAACAGGCTGTTGAGATCTTCCAATGAGACTTCGCGAGTCTTTTCCATGCTTATTCCTTGATTCGCTCCTTTTTCAGGAGATCAACGTTGAGGGCCAGACTCTTGAGTTCGCGCACCAGGACGTTGAAAGATTCAGGCAAACCCGCTTCCAGATCATATTCTCCCTTGAAAATCTTTTCGTACATGCGGGTCCGTCCAGCCACATCGTCGGATTTAACCGTTAGAAATTCCTGCAAAGTATAGGCGGCGCCGTAGGCCTCCAGGGCCCAGACTTCCATCTCGCCCAGACGCTGGCCGCCAAATTGGGCCTTGCCGCCCAGGGGCTGCTGGGTCACCAGGGAATATGGGCCGATGGACCGGGCGTGGATCTTGTCCGCCACCAGGTGGTGGAGCTTCATCATATACATGACGCCCACCGTGATATCCCGGTCGAACTCCTCGCCGGTGCGCCCATCCCGAAGGCGGGCCTGGCCTCCCATGGGCAGACCCGCCTCTTCCAGGTAAGTCCGCACCTCTTCTTCCACCGCGCCGTCAAAGACCGGGGAGGCCATGGGGATGCCATCCCGGTAGTTTTTCTTCCAGATTTCCCGCAATTCTTCAAAGCTGAGGCCGTCAATCTCTTTTTCCAGGATGGTGTCCTTAAAGATCCGCTTCGTCCTGGCTCTAACGGCGTCCAGGCTGTAAAACCGGTCCACCATCTCGCCGATCTGTTTCCCCAACTCGTAGGAAGCCCAACCCAAATGGGTTTCCATCACCTGGCCCACGTTCATGCGGGAGGGCACCCCCAGGGGGTTGAGCACGATGTCCACCGGCGTGCCGTCGGCGAAGTAAGGCATGTCCTCATCCGGCATGATGCGGGAGACCACGCCTTTGTTGCCGTGGCGGCCGGCCATCTTGTCCCCCACGGCCAGCTTGCGCTTCATGGCCACGAAGACCTTGACCTTTTTAATGACCCCGGGGGGCAGTTCATCCACCTTGCGCAGGCGACCCAGCTTGGCCTCGAAGAGCATGTTCACCATGTGGATCTGGTCCTGGTATTGGTCCAGGAGCTGGTCCACCTGGTCTTCCAACCCGGCTTCCTGGAAAGACACGTGACGGAAGAACTCCAGGGGCTGCCGGTTCACCATCTCCGGCGGCGCCGCGGTGCCCTTTTCCAGGATGACGTTGCCGGTGCGGTCATCTTCCAGGGATTCTTCCAGCTTTTTGCCCACCACCAACTCGGCCAGCTTCTGCCGGTAGCTCTGGGTAATAATGGCCACCTCGTCGGCCTGGTCTTTCTGGAGCTTGGCCACCGCCTCGTCTTCAATGGAGCGGCTGCGGTCATCCTTTTCCACGCCCTTGCGGGAAAAGACCCGGGCGTCGATGACCACGCCGTCAATGCCCGGGGGCACCCGCAAGGAGGTGTCTTTCACGTCGCCGGCCTTTTCGCCGAAGATGGCCCGCAGGAGCTTCTCTTCCGGCGTGAGCTGGGTTTCGCCCTTGGGGGTGATTTTCCCCACCAGGATGTCCCCGGGACGGACTTCCGCGCCCAGGCGGATGATGCCGCTGTCGTCCAGGTTCCGGAGGGCGTCTTCCCCTACGTTGGGAATATCCCGGGTGATATCTTCTTTCCCCAGCTTGGTGTCCCGGGCCATGACCTCGAATTCTTCGATGTGAATGGAGGTGAAGACGTCGTCTTTGATGAGGCGCTCACTCACCAGAATGGAGTCTTCGAAGTTGTACCCGCCCCAGGGCATGAATGCCACCATGACGTTTTTCCCCAGGGCCAGCTCCCCCATGGCGGTGGCGGGCCCGTCGGCGATGATCTGGCCCTGGTCCACCCCGTCCCCGGTGCGCACGATGGGCCGCTGGTTGAAGCAAGTGTTCTGGTTGGTGCGCTGGAACTTGGTGAGCTTGTAAATATCCACCGGGGAGCCGTCTCCTTCTTTGGAAGGCTCCGCGGCCCGGATGACGATGCGGGTGGAGTCCACGTCCTCCACCACTCCGGCCCGGCGGGCCACTATGGTGACCCCCGAATCCCGGGCCACCACCCCTTCCATGCCGGTGCCCACCAAAGGCGAGCTGGAGGTAAGCAAAGGCACCGCCTGGCGCTGCATGTTGGAGCCCATCAAGGCCCGGTTGGCGTCGTCGTGCTCCAGAAAGGGAATAAGGGAGGCGGCCACCGACACCAACTGGTTGGGGGACACGTCCATGTAGTCCACCTGTTCCGGGGTGGCGATGATGAATTCCCCGCCTTTGCGGGCTTCGATCATGTTGACCAGGAACCGCCCTTTTTCGTCCAGGGGCGCGTTGGCCTGGGCAATGACCTTGTCGCCTTCCTCCAGGGCGCTCAGGAACCGGACTTCCCGGGTCACCCGCACTTGGGCTTTGCCGCTCACCTTCTCCCGTTTCACCACCCGGTAGGGGGTTTCGATGAACCCCAATTCGTTCACCCGGGCGTAAGTGCTAAGGCTCACGATGAGCCCGATGTTAGGACCTTCCGGGGTCTCAATGGGACAGATGCGGCCGTAGTGGGTGGGGTGCACGTCCCGCACTTCGAACCCGGCCCGCTCCCGGGTGAGGCCCCCGGGACCCAGGGCGCTCAGGCGCCGCTTGTGGGTGATCTCGCTTAAGGGGTTGGTCTGGTCCATGAACTGGGAGAGCTGGGAGGTGCCGAAAAATTCTTTGATCACCGCCTGCACCGGTTTGGCGTTGATGAGGTCATGGGGCATCAAGGTGTCCAGATCCTGGATGGCCATGCGCTCTTTGATGGCCCGCTCCATGCGCACCAGTCCCACCCGGAACTGGTTCTCCAGGAGCTCGCCCACCGCCCGCACCCGACGGTTGCCCAGATGGTCGATATCGTCCACCTGGCCTTCCCGGTCTTTCACCGAAATGAGCTCTTTAACTGCCAAGAGGATATCCTCGGGGACCAGGGTGGTCTGGGTCAGAAGCAGGCGTTCTTCCGGCGCGCGCAGTTTCAGGTCCAGCTTTAACCGGCCTACCGGGGACAAATCATAGTATTCCTGGTTGTAAAACAGGTTCTGAAAGAAGCTGTGGGCCACCTCGGGGTTAGGCCGGTTGCTGGGTCTAAGCCGCCGGTAAATTTCCAAAATGGCCTCGCCCATGGTGGCGGTTTTGTCCGCGACCAGGGTGTTCCGCAGGCAGGGGCTGACGTTGACCCCGTCAATATAAAGGAGGTCCAGCTCTTTCACCCCCCGGCTCCGGAGCAGCTCGATCTTCTCCGGGGTGAGGACTTCGTTCACCGGGGCCAGGGACTCGCCGCTTTCCGGGTCCAGAAGGTCGTGGGCCACCACCTTGCCCTCCAGGTCTGCCGGGGAGCCCGTGATGAATTCCACTTCTTTGCGTTTCAGCTCGTTAATCACCCGGGGCGTCAGGCGCTTCATCTTCTTCACCAGCACCTCCCCGGTCTTGGGGTCCAGGATATCGTTGGCGGCGGTCTTGTCCAACATGAATTCCGGGATGAACCTGGTGCGGATGGCGTCGCCTTCCAGATAGACCTTTTCTGTCCGGTAGAAGAAATTCAGCAGTTGCTCCGTGGAGTAACCCAGGGCCTTGAGTAGAATGGTGGCGGGGAATTTACGCCGCCGGTCGATGCGCACATAGAGAATATCTTTGGGGTCGAACTCGAAGTCGATCCAGGAACCGCGCAACGGAATGAGCCGCGCCGAATAAATGATCTTGCCGCTGGAGTGGATCTTGGCCCGGTCATGGTCAATAAACAGCCCCGGTGAACGGTGCAACTGGCTCACCACCACCCTCTCGGTGCCGTTGATGATGAAGGTGCCATTTTCCGTCATCAGGGGTAGAGTCCCGAAGTAAATCTCCTGCTCTTTAATGTCACGGATGGCCTGGGCTTTGGCTTCAGGGCCGGTCTCATAGACCACCAGGCGCACCCGTATTTTCATGGGCGCTTCATAGGTCATGCCCCGCTGAAGGCATTCCTCCACCTCGTACTTGGCGTCCCCCAAGGCGTAGTCCACGAACTCCAGGGAGCAGCCGCCGCTGAAGTCCTTGATGGGGAATACGCTCTTGAAGACTCCCTGGAGGCCGAAGGGCCGCCGTTTCGCTGCAGACACGTCCTGTTGCAAGAATCGCGCGTAGGACTCCTTTTGCATCTCAATGAGATTGGAGATCTCTACAATCCGTTCGATCTTGCCGAAATTTTTGCGGTACAGCCGTAAAAGCGATAAAGCTTTGGCCATGGGTGCTCCTTCAATTATGGCCGGTTATTCTCAAGTATTTCCCCCTTCCAGCCTGCTAATTCTCCTTCAAGGGTTTGGTGGGGGAGCGGGGCAAAAGGGGAAAAGGGGGCGGAATAAGGATTCCCTTTTATCCTTTCCCCTTTTAACCTTTTAACCCCTATTTAATTTCTACCGTGGCTCCCTGGGCTTCCACCTTCTTCTTGACCTCCTCCGCCTCGGCCTTGGAGACGGCCTCTTTCAGGGTGGTGGGCACATTTTCCACCGCTTCCTTGGCCTCTTTGAGGCCCAGGTTGGTGACGGCCCGGACTTCCTTGATGACCTGAATCTTGTTGGGCCCGCATACCGTGAGGACCACGTCGAACTCAGTCTTTTCTTCCTCCACCGGGGCCGCCGCGGCCGTGGGCGCGGCCACCGCGGCTACCGCCATGGGCGCGGCCGCGGACACCCCGAACTTCTCTTCCAACTCCTTGATGAGTTGGGAAAGCTCCAGCACCGACATATTGGCCAGAAAATCCACAACTTCGGCCCGAGAAATATTCATGTTCTCCTCCTTATCCTAGTACGGTGCGCCCCGCGCACCACTTATGGACTAACCTTCCGCCGGGGCGGCCGTTTCTTCGGCCCCGCCGTTCTTGCCTTCTTTCTGCTCTTTTAAAGCCACCAGGACGTTGAGCAGATTGCGGATGACCCCGCTCAGCACCGTCACCAGGGCCGTGGGCACACCCTTCATCACCCCCAGCAGTTGGGCCAGGAGCACTTCTTTGGCCGGCAGTTTGGACAGGGCCTCGATATCCGGGGGCAAAAGCAAGGCGCCGCCCATAACTCCGGCCTTAAGCTTGAACTGAGGCTTCTCCTGGGCGAACTTGATGAGAATCTTGGCCACCGCCACCGGGTCCTGGTAGGCCAGGGTCAAAGAGTTGGGGCCGGTGAAGTGGGCCATCAAGGGGGCGATGGGGGACTCTCCCCCGGCCGCCCGTTCCAGCAGGGTATTTTTCACCACGGTGATTTCGCCCTGAATCTCTTGGAGCTGCCGCCGGAGGCGGTTCAGGTCCTCCACTTTCAGCCCCTGAAAATTTGCCAGGATATTGAGCTGGGCCTGGCCCGCCTTTTCCTGGATTTCCCGGACGATTGCCGCTTTTTCTTGAATCTGAGGCTTTTCCACCCGTCCTCCTTTACAGCTGCATCCGCACCAGGTTTTTGACGTCGGCGGGATCCACCCCAATCCCCGGACCCATGGTGGTGGATAGGTGGATGCTCTTGAGATAAGCGCCTTTGCTGGTGGTCGGTTTGAGGCGCACCAGGGTGTCCATGAGCGCCGCCAGGTTCTGGAGCAGCTTTTCGGCCCCGAAGGACGCCTTGCCGGCGGGGGCGTGCACCACTCCGGCCCGGTCCACCCGGAAGTCCACTTTACCGCCCTTGAGGTCATTGACGGCCTTGGCCACGTCAAAGGTCACGGTGCCCACCTTGACGTTGGGCATGAGGCCCCGGGGGCCCAGGATTTTGCCGATGCGGCCCACCTGGCCCATGAGGTCCGGTGTGGCCACGGCCTTGTCAAAATCCATCCAGCCTCCCTGAATGCGGGCGATGAAGTCTTCCGCGCCCACGTAATCCGCTCCCGCGTCCAGGGCCTCCTTTTCCTTCTCGCCCTTGGCGAACACCAGCACCCGCACGGTTTTGCCCAGCCCGTTGGGCAGGACCACCGCGCCCCGGACCATCTGGTCCGCGTGCCGGGGGTTGACCCCCAGGGCCACGGCCACGTCCAGGGTTTCGTCAAACTTGGTGCTGGCCGTCTCCAGGGCCAGTTTTACGGCCTCGGCGAAAGGATAGCGGTGCGTGCGGTCGACCTTGGCGGCCACCTCCCGATATCGCTTTCCATGTTTCGGCATCCGAAACTCTCCTTAGAGTTAAAAATTGCTTAATCTGTCATTCTGAGGGAGCGCAGCGACCGAAGAATCTAGATTCTTCGCTTCGCTCAGAATGACAACGAAATTTATTCCACCACTTCGATGCCCATGCTCCGGGCGGTGCCGGCGATGGAGTGCATGGCCATCTCCAGGTTGGCGGTGTTCAAATCCGGCATCTTCTGCCGGGCGATGTCCTCCAGTTGGGACCGGGTGATCTGGCCCACCTTCTCCCGCTTGGTCTCCTTGGAGCCTTTGGCTAACTGGGCCGCCTGTTTCAGCAACACGGAGGCCGGCGGCGTCTTGGTGACGAAGGTGAAGGAGCGGTCGGCGTAAACCGTGATCAACACCGGAATGATGGTCCCTTCCTGCCCGGCGGTGCGGGCATTGTAGGACTTGCAGAATTCCATGATGTTGACCCCGTGCTGACCCAGGGCGGGGCCCACCGGGGGCGAAGGGTTGGCCTGGCCCGCGGGGAGTTGCAGTTTGATTTGCGCAATGACTTTCTTCGCCATATTAGACCTTTTCTCTATGAAGGGCGCCAGCCGTGAGCCGCCAGTGTCTTTTCCCCTGGCTGCCGGCTGCTGGCTGCTGACTGCTAAACTTTTTCCAACTGCGTAAATTCCAGTTCCACCGGCGTAGGCCGGCCAAAGACGCTGATCATTACCTTGACCCGGCCCCGGTCCGCCCGCACCTCGTCCACCACCCCGGTGAAATTGGTAAACGGCCCGTCGATGACCTGAACCTTGTCTCCCATCTCGAACTTGATCTTGGGCTTGGGCTTGAGCACCCCCTCCTGTATCTGGGCGATGATCTTTTCCGCCTCGGCCTCGGGGATGGCCACCGGCTCTTCCTTGCTGCCCACAAAACCTGTAACCTTGGGGGTGTCTTTCACCAGGTGCCAGGATTCGTCGGTGAGCTCCATCTTAACCAGCACGTAGCCCGGGAAGAACTTGCGGGCGGAAACCTTGCGCTCCCCCTTGACCATCTCTTCCACCATCTCCGTGGGCACCAGCACCTCGCTGACCAGGTCCTCCAGACCCCGGGATTTGGCCCGCTCCAAAATGGCGTTTTTCACCTTCAGCTCGAACCCGGAATACGCATGAATTATGTACCACTTGTGGGCCACGGCCCTGCTATCCTCAATGAATTAATGTGCGGACCAGCCGGGAAAGGCCGAAATCCACCAGCCCCAAAAACAACGAGATGACCACCACCAGGAACAAGACGACGCCGGTGGCGCCCAGGGCCTCTTTGCGGCTGGGCCAGGTCACCTTTTTCAGCTCCTGGGCCGCCTCGATGACGAATTGTTTGGTCTTAACCCAATATTCCTTTACCGAAGGCAGCCGGCTCACCAGGGAAGGTTTGGGCTTACGGGTCTTGAGCTTGACCACCTGGCCCTTAACTCCGCCGGAGGCCGCCTCTTTGGAGGCTCCCTTGGGCTTGGTCTTGTCCTTTTTCATGTAAATTATGCCCTTAAATCATGCCTGCCCGTAAAGGCCAATAAATCCAGCCAGGGGAGTAAAGCCTTCCGCAGGGCTTGCCACCCCTTCCTGCACCCATCCCTAAAAACGTTTATGGGGGGAATTGCAGGAAAATCTTTTCTTTGGCGGGACCCTTACCTGTAATGACCCCGGGGCCGGACGTTCCTTGTGCCATAAATGGCAGGCCAGGAGGGATTCGAACCCCCAACATCCGGTTTTGGAGACCGGCGCTCTAACCGTTCGAGCTACTGGCCTGCAGTTTCCCTCTATTTGGTCTCACGATGCAGGGTGTGGGTCCGGCAAAAGGGACAGTACTTCTTGAAATTAAGCCGATCCGGGGTCCGCCGCTTGTTCTTGGTGGTGGTATAGTTTCGGCGCTTACACTCGCTGCAGGCTAAGGTGACAATATCTCTCATGGCCTATTCCAGAATTTGGCTTACCACGCCGGCGCCCACGGTGCGGCCGCCTTCCCGAATGGCGAAGCGCAGACCCTCTTCCAGGGCCACCGGCGAAATCAGGGTCACCGACAGCTGCACGTTGTCCCC
>Ga0194110_10005073_pt1 | contig 15708 bp, 11 predicted proteins | sample TA2Kig1200mmetaG_FD_146192 | JGI IMG/M metagenome (GOLD analysis project Ga0194110, IMG submission 146192) | Freshwater microbial communities from Lake Tanganyika, Tanzania - TA2015032 Kigoma Deep Cast 1200m | ecosystem: Environmental > Aquatic > Freshwater > Lake | place: Tanzania: Lake... | reverse complement strand
GCCCTCCTTTCGCTGCTTTGGTTTTGGCAAACCTATTATCAGCGAAATCAGGGATCTTGTCCACCATGACCACCCGTATCAGGCACCTCCTGAGTTCTTAAAACGGCTTATATTTGGGGAAGCGGCTAAGGCTGCGAACTAAGGCTGCGAAGCCGTGGAAGAGCGCTTTTGAGCCCGTGCAGGCGGACTTAGGCCATCATACTAGAGGCATATACGGCCCGTGCGTCCCAGGCTTTTATGGCTTTTGAGAAGGCAATTGATATTATCTGAATTTTGGGAACTTCCTCCAGCACCCTGTCCGAATCGCTGCCGGCAGATGTTGTGAGGCACTGGTGGGGTGTTCCCCGGTGTGCTACGGGCCGCAGAGAGCTCCAAAACGCCTCATAGCAGCCTGCAATAGTGCTTTCAGACCTTGAAGAGCGCCCAAATTACGCTTGGAAACTACCTCTCACCTGGCTAGAAGCAGGAGGCTGTCCATAAGTCAAGCCAAATCGGGCTCTTTGGTGACAGGTTAAACCAAGTTTCTGAAATTCAGTGTTTATGCCTCAAATGGCAGGAGACCTGCAAAAATCACCCACGGATCTTGGATGCACCCAGTTACCCCTCCCTAGTTGACGCAGCCAGATGATGGCTGCACACTTCCAGGTGCGACCGATGTAGTACACAAATTGCGCAGCCAGCAAGACCAAGATGAAGAGCCGTCGCATGCGTTTCAGGGTCTCGACGCGCATGTCTTCAACATCCAACCCTTTTTCTTGCTCAAAACGGTAACCGTGTTCAATTCGGCTGTGTTGCCCCCAGTCGCTATAGACTTGCCGGACATCGTCGGCGCTTTCTAACGGCACGTTAGTCAACAGGATAAGGTCCTGCTGGCGTTCAAAATCATGGGCCACTAAGACCCACAAAACTTGCCGCGTCTCCGGCAGTCCTATTTTGAACCAACCAAAACCCACGCGGGCACGCCGGATCTGGCGGGCATGGGTGAATAAGACTTCTTGCTCAAATGTTCAAGACCGCGACGGCGCTCGCTTCCTGCTCTCGCAACTGGGTGGCGCCTGCAAGAAACTGCGCCTGATCTGGGTCAATGGCGGCTATCGCGGACGTCTCCTCGATTGCGTGGCACAGCACTCTCGCTTCCAGCTTCAAGTTGTGCCGCGCTCCGACAATCAGAAGGGCTTTGTCGTTCTGCCGCGACGCCGGATCGTCAAGCAGTAGGGAGTGCTCTCACATGGCGACCAAAAAGACTGTGGAGGAATCTAGTACCTTCGACGTTTTCATCAGCTATGCCAGTGTCGATAGAGAACCTGTAGAACAACTGGTACGAAGACTCAAGCAGGATGGGTTTCGTGTCTGGTTCGACGAAGATCAGATGGTTGGCGGTCAGACCACGCTCGGACAGCTTGCCGATGGTATTGCTAACTCCTCTCATATGATCGCTTGCCTCAGCGACGCGTATATTGAGCGCGACTTCACGAAGTTCGAGTTAGACACGAATCAATTCCTTGATCCTGCCAACAAGCGCAACCGCACTATTCCCGTTAAAATCCGGCCGCTGACCAAGCTAATTCCCACCCAAATCCAAGCTTTCAATTACAGAGATCTCACCGATCCTGCTACATACTATTCTGAGTATCAGAAAACCATCGCCGATATTCACCGAACCAAACCATCGGAAATCAAGCCGACCGAGTTCGACCGAGATGCTTTGGAGCGAAGCTGCAAAGCGCCGTTCGAAGATCTCGACAAGCCCAATGTCGCGCTATTCCAGACCCGCATTGCAGTTGAGGTGATCTGCAAGTTCCTGTATCGCCAGGAATTAGGTGAACTACCGCCGGGTTCTACACTCGATTCCCTGGCTCAGCGGCTTCTCTCAACTGGCAAATTGCCGGAACACATCAAGGTTGTACTGAGCATTGCACAAACCTATGGCAATTTTGTTGTCAAAGACCGGATGGAAGACTACGTTATTACCCGGGAATCTATCCAGCCTGGGCTGACCGCCTTAAAGGTTCTCGCGGATTGGACTTTTGCAACCTATTTTGGTCAGCCGGAGAAGACTGATCCTTGGGAATCTGTCCTAGCAAAATTGCCTGTTCACGAAGATCCCAATGAACGCGCGATTCCAGGTTCAAGATACCTACTGAGAGTACCAAGGTTGAGCTTGAACAGCTTGGGTCCGCTTTACGCAGGCCGCGACAAAGTGTGGAGTCAGCCGGTCGCGGTCAACTTTGTGGCTCTCTCTGAAAAGCACGAGGCTGTTTTCTTTGAGGAGATTGCGCGGTTCATCCGCTTGAATGATGCGAGCCTTGTCCGTCCTCTCGACGCGGGCAGGATTGTCGTTAATGATAAATGTCTGTGCCTCTACGTAATCTTGGAGCATGTGGACGGACCTAGTGGCCAAGACCTCGCTGAGCGTTTCGGAACCTTGCCCGCTCTCGCCGCGTGTGAACTGTGCCGTGGCGTCGCTATTTCGCTTGAAGGGTTCCACAGCGCAAGTCCGTCGATCGTGCATGGGGATATCAAACCTGCCAACGTCATGGTGGATCGCTACGGAAGAGTGAAGGTGCTTTGCATCGGTCGCAATACCGACGTGACGGCAGAGGATGCGTCCTCGGGCATGGCGGAGGGTAAGATTGATTCGTTCCTGTTTGCCAGCCCAGAGCAATTGTCCAGGGCAAAAACCCTCACTCCAAAGACCGATCTCTATGCGTTGCGCGCCATGTTGTTTTACTTGCTGACCGGCGAGTACGAAGCGCGCATACGCGGAAGTGATTTGAAGGTCAATTTGTCGCCACCTGCGCTCGAGGCGTTGAGCAAGCTGGCTGCCTGTCAGACTGCCGGTGATGCGCGTAATATTCTGGATCTCGCTTGTCAAAGACTTGCGGGCACGAGTGTTAGCATACGCGCGCTAGTCGATTGCTACAGGGAGGGAAAAGGTCTTCCTATCGTCTCACCCATCGAGCCTCCATTGTTACCACCCGAACTACAGCGACCCAAGCCAGGTAAATTCTCACTTGTCGCCGAGTTTCCTATTCAATGCCAGAACGCATGGCCGCTGGCTGAGAATCGTGTATTGGTTTGGGAAGTGGGTGGCGATACCCTCGCCATCTTGCATGGTTCCGAGTTGCTGTGGCGTGATTCGCATCCCATGCGCGTCCGGCGTGTTTCCCGTGGACCTGGAGATCAACTGGCGGTTACAGGTTGGGAAGGACAGGTTCGCTGCTTTACACGTGGCGTCCTCTCGGCATCGGTGAACCTGGCTGGCGCGATTGGTGATGTGCAATTCTGTGATGATCGCTGGATCGTGGGTACCTGGAAACATTCGCTCGTCGCCATAACGATGATAGGTGATATCAAACCCCTAATGGATGTTGAAAAAGGCGTGTTTCGAATTGCAGTGATGGATGATCACGCAGATTGGTTCGCGGTCATAGATCTCAGCGGCGGTATTGCCTTTTATTCTGGAGGCAAGCGCGTCGCGAATATCGCTCCATTCACTCATGTTTCCAGCGCGGCTTTTGTGGGGCGACGTCTGATGTTGCTCTCAGGACAGTCGTTGATCCCCGTTGAATTGGACGGCCGATTGGGCTCCACGGAGTACTTACCGAGCATTGGCAATGCGCGCTTGCTCCCTGCGCCTTCTCCCGGCCATTGTCTGCTTCTAGCCGAGAATGGCAATTCCTGGGTCATTGATGAAGCGGGAAGGCACCTGCCGTATTTTAGTTTCCCCCCAGGCCATGCTCTGTTATCGAGTTGCCGAGTGCCTAAACGTTTCACACTTGTTTTGCCGACGGGCGGTTGCGCCTACTGGTGCGATGGCAAGCAACAACAATCTTGGAGCAACGCGCTCGCAGCCAATCTCTCGTCTGACGGGCGCTATGTTATCGTCGCATTGCCTGGCACGGTACAACTGTACGAGGATCCGAGATGAGCCAAGCCGCGAAAGGCGTAGAAGTCATTTCAAAACGCTATACAGTTCAACACAAACGTTCTCGGTTGCTTGATGCGATCCAATGGCTGGAAAAAAGCGATGAATCGAGCGCTCTCCGCCGCATCGCTCTCGCTGAGGCTGAATTTCGCTTGGCGATTCTCTCTGGAACGGACCTTCAAGAATCCATTGAGCGTTTGCGCGAAGCTATTGTGCATGATCCATTCCATCCCAAACTCTTTTTTCACCTGGGCCGCTGCCTCTATCAAAATGGCGAATTTCGCGATGCGCTCCAGGCCTACCGGCGGGCAGTTCAGTTAGCACCCGCCAGCCATCGAGCGTGTGTTCATCTCGCGCTGACGTTGCTCGAACTTGATGAAGTCGAAAAGAATATCGGTCGCGCTTTGCTGGACGCACTCGCGCGCGGCGCCGAGCATGAACTCGCTAAACAGATAGCTGAACTCGACGACCTGATCAGAGACAGATTCACCCCTTCGAAAGAGAAAAAATCTCAAGGGCTTGCCAAGCGAAAGCCAACCGAGTCCAAAGGTGGAGATTCCAAACAGCCTGCGGTGCCCTGCCGATGGAATGGGATTTGGCGCTTGTCGTTAGTGGAGCAATTGTCGCATCCGAACCCTATCCGCAAGCAGATTGATAAACACTTGGATACAGGCGCGAAAAGCGTAAACGATCAGACCGGAGTTGCTGAATATGCAACGGCTTGCCTGTTTCTGTTGCTCGGCGGAGACTCGCCCAAAGACATTGCCGCAATGTTGGAAGGCGAGAAACTCAAGCCACATGCTGAACATCCCGCGGTCGGCTCGGTTCGTGCTGCTGTGGCGTTGAGAGTAGTGACAAGCCCCAAGCAGTTCGTCGAATGCGCCGAAGAGAATTTGCGGAAGGAAACTCTGCCGCTGGAGCTTGTCTGTTTACTCCATTACTCGATGTATGGTCCAACCAGTTCCTTGTCCGCCGTCCAAGCGCTTGAGTTGCTGGATACTTATCCACAGCCCGTTCAAAATACGGATTGTTTCCGAGAGTTGCGTCTGGCTGTTCTGGATGGATACGCGCGCAAGGCTTGGTCCGAAGAAGATTTCGCTTTGGCTAAAGTGCTCTGGCGCGAGACGATTGCTCTTGACCCGAACCGAGTTGCCGTTGCTCATAATTTGGCGCTCTTAGCGGCTCGAATGAAATCCCGCGACGATTACATTCCAGCGTGGAATCGCGCAGTAGAATTGCGCTACTTAATTGCCGCCGCGGCGAGTGATATCAGAGTGACACTCGAAGATCGCATGATCATGCATCTGTCTTTTGCGCAACAAAGCCAACAGCGTTACTGCGGTCCGAGCAAGCCCGGAGGAGAGCCGCCCAAAGATGGAGAACTGGAAGCTTGGATCGCGGACAGGGGAGCGCTGGACGTTTGGCTGCGCGAGTGGGACTTGTATTACCTGAATTCTCGTTTGCGATTTCACTCTCCCGTTCATCTGCTGGGCGTTCCTCGAGACGCCTCTCCTCAGATGATCGCGGATGCCCGCGATGCTTTGCTGGATCACATCAGAGTTTCTCTCGGCAGTCAGTCGTGGGTGGGAATCAAGGCATTCTGCGAACTCGCAAACGCGCTTGTCACCCAAGCTAGCGAGCGCGCTTCTAATACCATCGAACGCGCGCGTGATCCGTACTACGAACATGAGAAGAACGATGCCGACGCACTGGCAAAAGGAGCTATTGATAGAGGTTTCCTCCTGCATCGAATGATCTCGGCATTGGTGAAAAATCCTTCGGCTAAGGATGTGCATGTCGGCGCTGCTATTGCGCGCCGCCTTTTAGCGCTGCCTTGGAAAATCCTTCAGCCCATTTGTGCCGATCGCGGTTTGATTGAACGAGACCTTGACTTGGTGAAGGTTTTCGAGAGCCACCTCTTAGCACTCGCGGCGGGAGACAACTCGGAACCGAAGACGGCACAGGAATCTTTGCAGAGACTCGCCGCGGTGGATGAGTGCATTGCCGTTCTGCCCCACAGAGTTGAACTGCGCGTCATACGTTGCCGACTCCTGCTAGCCGCCGGGAAGGATTTCGACGCTTACTCCTCTGCTCTCGACGCGCTTGCCTCCATTTCCAGCATTGAGGATAAAGAGGAGGCGCGCACGATAGAACACAACCTCACGGTCCTTGTGGACAATGCCGCGCTCAGCGAATTACCTGAGCGCGTCAGGCAGCCGACCAATGTCGAGGAAGCCGAAGAAACTCTCAGAGAAGGACGCAAGGTGCTCAGCATGTTTCCGCGAGCAGGTTCACTGCGTGCCTTCATGGCTCACCTGATGATCCAATTTGGCGATGTCGCGCACATAGACGAGGCTATACAACTGTTAGAAGTAGGGCGCGAACTCGCGCTGAATGAGGAGCGGCGCCAAGAATTCGAAGATTTGATCCAGAAAGCATATGCGCAGCGTGGTGCAGCGCGAGTTATCACAGAAATCAAAAACCTGCTCGAAGGAGCGTCGAGATCAGTGAACGAGGCTATTGCGAAAATCAACAAGCCGGGCGCAACCGCCACGGCAGTTGAAAACGCCCGCGAGGTTGCCGCGGCTGCTATCCGGGATGCAGAGCAGGCAAGCCGTCTGGCGGCAGCGGAAAATCTGCATGAAGCCGAGACTCAAGCGGACGAGTTGGCCAAACAATTACGGGAACTCGAACGGAAACTGCGGGGGCATTAGAGGTGAAACGATGTTCATGATTGACCTGGGAGCGGAATCCTACTACTCGATACTCGGCGTCTCTCCTGATGCAGACGTAGACGAGATCAACAAAGCGCGCAACCAAATCATGGTGGAACTTAAGAGAAAGTATCGCGTTGAGCAAGACCCTCAGGAAAAACAGAGGATTGAGAAACGGCAAGCGGAAATCAGCGCGATTGGAGGAACGCTTGCGAGCCCAGAGAAGCGCAGCGAGTATGACCGCGCCAACGCACATTTAAGGTTCTTCACCATGCGCGTAGCCGCCGCTCCGATGTTTGTCGAAAATGCTGATCGCATCTACGTGTTGCATCGAGCCATCCGGGATCACCTGGCAAAAAAAGGCGTTGATCTGGCGCCTCTATCAGACATTGACCGCAGCGATTTCTCTGCTGATGAAACGCCGATCGAATTCCTCGACAACCTGCTAAAGTAGATCGTGTGTCTGGAGGTGACATTGAGCCAAGCCCCCTTGGAGAACATTTCCAAGCTTCTCGAAGAAATCGCCGAAGATAATACGGCGGTTGTCGGCTCCATCAATCGTGTGCTGGAAAGCCAGGAGAGCCTGCAATCCAACCTCGTCCGCGAAATTGACCTGTTGCGGGACGAATTTGCTGGCGCTCTCAGTTACCGCGTCCTCAAGGACCTATGCCGGGAATTGATACCGCCACTCACTGCCATGGAAATGATGCTGGCACAGGCTGATTTCGCGGATGCTGGGACTATCCGTGGACATGTGGACAGTCTAGTTATCACCTTGCGCAGTGTTCTCAGCCGTATGGGTGCTGAAAAAATCTCTATTTCGCTAGGCAACGAGATGCTTGATCCAGGCCGCCATCAATGTGTCCGCTTGCTCGCGCCGGAGGAATCGCCGTTTCCTAGCGCGCCGCCGCGTACCATCGTGCGGGTCGTCGAGGATGGTTACACACTCTCTGGGAAGGTTCTTATACCTGCTAAGGTTGAAGTGCAGGCAGGAAAACCAACTCGTCCAAGTGAATGAAGGAGGATACGATGTCATTCCACAAAGTCATCGGCATTGACCTCGGCACGACCTATTCCGCCGTCTCGGTTTGGGACAACGATAAGCGAGACGTGGTCGTTATCCCGAGTGCGGTCGGAGCAGTCACCGTACCGTCTGTCGTTGGTCTGGATCCTGAAGGCAAAGTCATCGTCGGCGCACCGGCGCAAAACAACTTGATCGGCGATCCTGCCAACACCATCATCGAAGTCAAGCGTTTGATGGGTACCTACGAACGGGAGCCTAATGCACAGACGGATGATCCCGGCGAACCACGCCGCATTCGCTTCCGTGGCCGTGATTATCTTCCCCAGGAAATCTCCGCCTTTATCCTGATGGAACTCAAACGCCAGGCAGAAAATCACATCGGCGAGCTGATTCATGATGCCGTTGTTACGTGCCCCGCATATTTCAGGGAGCCGCAAAAGGGCGCGACCGCGGATGCGGCGGCGATGGCCAAGCTCAACTTGAAGCGACTTCTCAATGAGCCTACGGCGGCTGCCGTCTGTTTTGGCGTTGACAAAGTCCAAGATGACAGAACACATACCTACGCCGTCTATGACTTGGGAGGTGGAACCTTTGACGTGTCCATCATCCAAGTCATGCCGGGCAGTGTAAACGTGGTCGGAACGGGCGGCGATCCCAAATTGGGCGGCGGCGACTTTGACGACCGTATCACGGGCTATGTGTTGCAGCAAATCAAATCTAAACATGGAGTGGACTTGAGCCACGATCCGGCGATTTGGGCGCGCATCAAGCGTGAAGCGGAAATGCGCAAACGGGAACTGGCGGTCGCAAACGCCGCGATGATAAATCTTCCGTTCCTCACAGCACAGCTCAGCGTCAACATTCCAATCACGCGTACGACTTTCGAGTCCTTGATTGAGGATTTGCTCCAGAAATCGCTGGTTTGCCTAGACGAGGCTATCGAATCGGCGTACAAGACCAACAGCATTCGACGGGAGCAAATCGAGCAGGTGTTGCTCGTGGGCGGTTCGACCCGGATACCGCGTGTCCGACAACTGCTCGCCGAACACATGAGCATGGAGATGAAAGACATTCGAAGTGACATCAATCCGGATGAGGTGGTGTCTCGCGGTGCGGCAATTGTGGCGCGCGACTATCGCCCATCCGAGAGCTATGAGGGCAAGGAAATCACAATTGATATGACCCCTGGTGCGGCTACGAGTAGCGAGTCCTCTGGTCCAGGGATAGTGTTACGAGATGTTACCAGCCATACACTCGGCATCTTAGCCAACCAGAGCGACTTTATCCCATTGATCCTTAAAGAATCCGAGATTCCAGCTCAGTGTACTCAGAGGGGCTTTACCAATGGCGGGCGCGCGAAAGAAATCCCTGTGTTGATCTTCCAAGGCGAGGATCCGGTTGCGTTTAATAACACACTGATTGGACGCTTGCCGATCATTCTCCCCGAGCCGCGCGAGGAAGGTTATTACAAGTTCGAAGTCGCTTTTGCGTTAAATAATGATGGTCTTCTCAGTGTCGCGGTCAAATGCCTGAACGACAATCAAATCTGGAAAACCGATCTGCAGTGCAATGTGCGCGCGAGCAAAGCGCAGATTGACAACAGTGCCAGGCATTTGGAAGAGGTCATGGCATCGAGTTCAACTCAAGCGAAAGAGGAAGAGACGACCGCGCCAGCTAAGGATTTGCCCAAGCCCCCTCTTGCCGGAAGTATTCCGCGACCTCCAACACCGCCACCCGCACCAACGATCCCTCCGCCGCCGGTTGAGACTCCCGAGCAGTTCAAATCCATTGCGCGACGGTCCTTCAAGTTGGTCAGCCAGCTTTCACCTTCCGAGAAACGAGACAAACTTCTCGCCGCTTATTCAGCGTTTGTCAAAGCTGTGGAAACCCAATCTCCCGATTTGGAAGAATTGGGCGACGTGCTCGATGATACGTACATGGAGTGCAAGTAATCATGGACGGACCGCACGGCATCCAACTTGATCACTCTATTGGCGCAACCGATCGCGGTACGCTATGGAGCGCGACGCGTCAGCGCAAAGGCGACAGAATCGTACGTATAGTGGATCCTCGCTTTTGTGATGACCGTTTTCGCCAATCCCTGATCAAATTGCGGGCCCGGATGCAGCCACGCATGTTGCCCATTGTCGGTGAAGGTTGGTCTGGCGTTCATTTCTACATCGAGTACCAAGCTGGTTCGCGATGGGAGACCTTGGACACTCATTTCACCCGATTGCACTGGCGTGCGCGCCTTGAGCTGGTGCAGCAGATTTGCGATATTCTGCCCCAATGGAGCAACTGCCCTGTTTATCCGCTCGGCTTGAACGGGCGAAATATCATCATGATCAATGATGCCGGCCGGTGGTTTGCGTGGTTGCTTCCATGTCCAGCTCTAAAGTATTCGTCACCCTGTGACCTTTTTGGCTCTCCACCAACCATCATTTCCACTCTCGCTCCAGAAATCGTTCGGGGTGTGGTTTCCGATCATCATGTTTTGGAGAGTTATGCTCTTGGCACTCTCGCTATTCATGCCCTGGGTTGCAAAGAGTCTGCACAAGCGACGACAGATGAACAGCGTGTTGAGACTCAGGCCTGTGGTGCTCTGCTCGTTTGTGACATGCAATCCTCCGCGATCGAGCCGTTTCTACAGAACCTGGAACCGTTAAGAAAGTTGATTCAAGTCATTCATCACTACACCCAGGTTTCGCCAGCCGCACGCCCAATTGATGCTGCAGAGCTCCGAGCAGCGTGTGTAGAGACGCTATCAGTGACCGACCCTGTGACTCTTGCCTCGCAGTTCTTCCACCGGCAAAATCCACACGAAGCTCTGATGATACTAGATTGGGGACTCAAGAATTTCGGTGAAAGTCTACCGACACATCTCTTGGCGGCAGACATTTGCGAAAGAATTCTAGATATCCCCGTTGCGCTGAAACACCTGGATTCCGCCGTGGCTCTCTCGCCGAGAGATTTGGGCTTGCGCAAACGGCGATGTGATTTGCGATTGCCATTTTATTTGACTCTACCTCAGCCAGGTCCCGGCGAGCCCGACCCGGAAGGCGATCTCTTGCTGCAAGACCTGAATTGGCTCAAGAGCAATATGAGCTTAGATCCCACGCAGAAAAACGTCCCGTACGTCAAAACTGCGTTGGTGTATCGCCATCGGCGCGACTTGGCGATGGCTGCCCAAGAATCATATCAGGCAGCTGAGCTTGAACCCGCAGATTTAGCTGCACTCCACCTCTATGGGGAATGCTTGCGCGACCTTGGCGACCTTGAATCAACGCGCCAGGTCGTTAATGTGGCGCGCGAGCGCATTGAGAGAATGACTCTCAGCACGATTATAGACGAAATGGAGGCGAAGCGATGGCGCGAGAAATTCGATGGTCTCTTGCAATCCTGATTTTGTTCACCGCGCTGGCATCGTCCGGTATCGCGCTGGCACAGGGTGTAACGACCGAACAGAATGTGGTCATCGTTCTCCCATCTGGCGTGACCCTCCAGCCCGGCAGCTATAACGGAGTGATCGAGGTCTCCGGCAACAAGATTTCGATACAAATCAAGGTCTTGGCCTCCGCGCAGCCTTCCTCTCCAGCGTCTCCTGATGGCAGCGCGAGCACGACTGGCTCGCCACCTCAACCAGGCTCATCGCCTGCGTCCACTCCAGGGTGGATTGAGATAGCATTGGCTGCTCTTGTGCCAGTCCTCCTCATTGCGCTGGGAGCTTTGGCCTATTTCAAGATCATCGCGCCGCGCAAACAGATAGAGCCTTATCGGCAAGCGCTTGATCTCACCCGCGACAAGAAATATGGCGAAGCCCTACCGCTGTTGACACAGGTGGAAAGCAAATTGCCCGATAGGCTGCGGCGTGATGCAAGGTTCTTTATTGCCTTTGCTCACTTTCAACTGAATAACGCCCAGCAAGCCGAGTTCGTGCTAGATGCTCTACTTCGCGAGAATCACAAGGATGCCGGCGCCGCGTACCTGCTCGCCTATATCCGTGTGCAAGCCAAACGCTACGACGAGGCGGAACCGGTCTTGGAGCGTATGCAATCTAACAATCAGCTCAATGTTCACCATGCCAAAAAACTTCTTGGAATCGTCAAATTCCGCCGCGCGTTGACTGCACTCAAGGAGGGCCGCGTCGAAGCGGCTGGCGAGTTGTTTGAACAAGTCCAGACTTTGGGCGATTTCGCCGATCAGATTCCGCCTGACCTGCGCAATCATCAGATCGTTTTAGGTACCAAAGCGCTGTTCGACAAAGACTTGGCTGAGGCGCGCAAGCACTTTGAGGGTCTTGAGAAAGCTGTATCCCAGTCGCCTGAAGAGCAGCGTTCCAGACTACTGGCGACCGCCAAAACGGGGCTTGCCCTCGTGGAGTGGATCGAAGCGGGGACAAATGCTTACTCGACGATCGAGAATTTGCTGGCTGAAGTGGTTAACCTGCTCGATCCCCAGGGAATTCTCAAGTTACCCTGGCCGATGGACACAAGCGAAAAGCGCGTGGTCGAAAAGCTCAAGGACCTTGAGGCAAAGAAGGACCAGCCCGCTGAGGAGAAAGAAGTCAACCGCTGGTTGCGTGATGTTCATTTCCTGCGTGGGATGACGGTCTTGCGATCTTGGCTTCAAATGGACGGCGAGGCGGCGCACCAAGCCATAGCGGAAAAGTATGATTCCGCGCTATCCCGGTTCGCCTGCTCATACGCTCGCGACGAAGACTTTGCCGATGTCTGGCTCGTCGTCGGCTTGCTGATGTACTATTTGCGCAAACCAGGCGCAGAGCGTAGCCAAGGAATTGATCTCTTGCAACGCGCTCAAAAGCTCGGTATGCACGACCCTGATGCTGTGGAGATCATCAACAACCGCGAGCGAATTGAGAAAGCGAATGCTGATGCGGTTGACAAATACTTACAACTGCTAGACAAGTATCTTGCTGATGAAACCGTCCGCAAAGAGGTACGCCTTGCTCTCCTGGAACGCCTTTCGAAATACAAGAGAATTCAGAGTTGGGAGAAACGCCCTGATCTCGCGCCAGCGCGCAGCGTCGAGCCGACCTTAGCCGAGGTGCGTAACCGGTCGGAGATTTTGCTGACTCGCGTAGAGCAGATTCTGACCGGCCGAGTGCGTTCCGAAGAGGTAAACCGGGTTCGCGACCTTAGTTATTCAATCGCACATAGTAGTCAGCAATTGTATGATCAAGCCAAAGCGATCGAGGAGAAGGAATCACAGTTGTTGGTTGAAACGGGAAACCGACTCTTTATGGATCAGTAGGAGGAGCCACTATGGCGAAATCTGATCAGGGGGGATTTGCAATTACACCTTCAGAATGCTTGGCCCTTTTGCCCGAGATCCCTTTGGATCGCTCGACAGAAGATTCAGACGACGATTTGCATCGTGCCGAATTGCGCCACTCGGTGACGGCCATCGCCGAGCTAAACCATGTGAGCGAGACGGCGATGGTCCGGGCTGCGGTCAAGAATGCGTTGGGAAGATTGCCGGAATTGGAGGAATGATCGGGGGGAGTCATGTCGACCAACCTGTCTCAGACATCGTCGCCTGAGACATCCCCATGCCGCAATTGCGGCGTTCGCAAATCACCACGCGCATTTAAGGATTTTCGGAGGAAGATTGCATGACTGATAGGGATACTGATCGCTTCCGAGAGCGATTCTCAGAAATCGGTACGGGTCTTGTTCTGGACAAGACTGATCGTTCAACTTTGCCTTCAGTTGACGGCTTGGTGCTTGATACTCGTTTTGACGTTTCTCAGCTTGAAAGCTTTGCTACCCCGCCAGTCGAAATCACGGGCATAGCCGGAAAAGTCAGACCCGAAGGCTTAGAAGGACTGCGCCTTGAAGCCGATCTTGGCAAGCTGGACGAAGGCGTGCGCAGGATTCACGAGCAGCAGAGAAACGAGAGGATTCGAAACTTGCTCGAAGAAGCGCAGCGTCGGATCAATGCGGAACAATATCAGTCTGCCATCCAATCCTTGGACGAAGCACTAGGAATCGATCCCGTTTCTGCCCAGGTTCTGTTCCTCAAAGGCTATTGTCTGTTCCGGCTTGATCAATTCGATCCAGCCATTGAGGTGCTCGACCAATCGCGAAGATACGCGCGTGATCCTGAGATAGTTCTCCTCGTCATGATTTTGAAGGCGGCATGCATGCGCGGTGCCACGGAACAGATCGAAGCTCAGCTTCAAGATCTGATCGAGAAGAAGCGTTTCGACCGGGCGCTTGACCTGATTGAGCGCGAGTTGCGGCGCCAGCCCTCGAATATCGCTCTGCTCTATCATCGTTGTGGCGTCCTTTTTCTGATGGGCAGGGTACCGCAAGCCAAGCAGGCCGCCCAAGACGCGATGCAGCGTGTTGGTAGGGAAAATGCAGGATTGTTTCAAGAGTTGCTGAACGGCATTATCTTGCAGGAAAATCAACATCATTTGGAAGCGATCCGTCTCGCGATCCGTCGTGGCGACTTGATTCGAGCACAGAGCCAGTTAGAATCCTGCCGCGGTGTGCTCGCCGGCCAGGTTCTGTACGAAGCCCTCCGTTCCTATCTAGGAGAGAGAAACCCGCGCGGATTTGTTCGATCTATTTTCTCCAGTGAGAAAATCAAGCCGCTGACACACAGTTCGCGGCAGAAATTTTTGCTCTGGTTGCTCGCGGAGGAATTGAATGAGGGCACGCGGGCGATGGGCGCGGATAATTACGATCAAGCCGCTGACATCTTCGAACAGGCGGAGATTATTGATGACCGATGTAGCGTTATCTGCTTTATGCACGGACTGGCAATGTTTCGACAATTCGAACAAGCAGTCAAAAATGAAAAGACACGCCCGGATCTAGATCGGACGATAGAACTGTTGGGAGAAATCTCCAAATGGGTAGAACGCGCCTACCCCGATCCTGTGGTGGGCCAACAAAGCAAGAACCTGGGCATGGTGGCTGGTAATTATCACTCTCAACTTGAACAAGTGGCGCATGAGCGCGCGCGTAGAGAGAGAGAAACTAAGCCGATCAACGATCTCATTCAAGATTTCAATACTTTCATGGAGGGTTTGAGCGGCGGCATCGGTTCGGTGCAAGATCTGGAGAAAGCCGAAAAGAAATTCCGCGACTTGCGCCAAAGGGCAGAAAGGTTGCAAAGGGAGTGTGCCGGCACAGAAGGTAGGGACGTGCTGAGGCAAATCATATCCGCCATAGACAATCACCTGAAACAACTCACCAGTCTGCACGATGAGATCCGCGAGGGTGAGACGGTTAGCCACTGTGTCACTATGTTCAACACGCTCATGCAATACTATGAAAAGAACCCCATTCGAAGTTTCGATCAGCTTCGAAACGCACGCTCAGCCATGCAAACTTTGCGACAGCAAGTAACTGAGGCGCGTGCCAAAGTACGGCAGGGTTCTAGGTCATCCCAGGTTCTCAATCAACTCGAAGAGGCCATTCGAAATGTAGAGCGGCAATTGAATGTATGAAATCCAGAATGATACATGCGAAGAAATCCTCTGGCGTGGTTTATTTGTAAAAGCCCTTCCTAAGAAAATAATATTAGGATTCATTGTTTGGGTGGCGCTTGCTCTAAGTATTTCTAAACTTATTTTGGCATGGTTCAGAAAAGGGCGAAGTTAGATTTACACTTTCGGAGCCAGACCGAGGCAAGCGAAGCGATCGGCTGGCAGAGTAATACCGGCTAGTACACCGTTGCATAAATTGTTAGGGTAATGCCAGGGTTAGCGCCTTCATGCGCTGTTGGAGGTCGTCAGCGGTAAACCTCCAGTTAAAAGGCTGTGCAGCGGCGTTGAACCGTTTCTCAAAGCCCAAGATACGCTGAACCATCTCGGCTGCGTTAAGGTCATGCGGCGTCAGGGCCTTGCGTGTCAGGATGGAGAAGTACAACTCAATCTGGTTCAACCAGCTTGCGTGGAAGGGTAGGTGAACAGCAATGGCCCGCTTATCCAGACCCGCCAAGCGAGCCGGGAAGGTCGTGGGATAATGAGAGCTACCATTGTCCACGAGCCAGAAGACCCTCTCTGCTGT
>Ga0194110_10005072_pt1 | contig 15710 bp, 9 predicted proteins | sample TA2Kig1200mmetaG_FD_146192 | JGI IMG/M metagenome (GOLD analysis project Ga0194110, IMG submission 146192) | Freshwater microbial communities from Lake Tanganyika, Tanzania - TA2015032 Kigoma Deep Cast 1200m | ecosystem: Environmental > Aquatic > Freshwater > Lake | place: Tanzania: Lake... | reverse complement strand
CGCACAACCGCAATCGCCGAAACGATCGCGCAAGACAAGAATTTGACGCGGGACCTGCTGTCTGGAATCGGCGTCCCAGTTCCCGAGGGCCGACCGGTCGAATCAGCGGACGATGCCTGGGAAGCGGCAGAAGAAATCGGCGTTCCTGTTGTCGTCAAACCCCAAGATGGCAATCAAGGCCGAGGCGTGACAACGAATCTCACGACCAAAGAGCAAGTCGTGCGAGCCTACGAGATTGCCTATGACGAAAGCTCGTCTGTGATTGTCGAGAAGTACATTCCCGGCTGCGATTATCGACTGCTGGTAATCGGTGGCGAGTTGATCGCAGCGGCTCGGCGAGAGCCTGCCAATGTCATTGGCGACGGGCTACACACGATTCAACAATTGATCGACATCGTCAATCAAGACCCGCGGCGCGGCGAGCATCATGGCACAGTGCTCAGCAAGATTCACGTGAATGATGCCGCAGAGGTGGTGCTCAAGGAGCAAGGCTTCGATTCGAACTCTGTTCCGCCGGCTGGACAGCGAGTGTTCATTCGCCGCAACGCGAATCTCAGCACCGGTGGCACGGCGGTCGATGTCACCGACAAAGTTCATCCCGAATGGCGAGCTCGCGCGATCGAGGCGGCTCGCATGGTTGGCTTGGACGTCGCAGGGATCGACGTCGTTGCCATCGACATCGCTCAGCCGTGTGAACCGGGGACCGGCGCGGTGGTGGAAGTCAACGCCGCTCCCGGATTGCGAATGCACCTCGCGCCGAGTTCCGGACAGCCTCGTCCCGTTGGCGAGGCGATCATCGGCACACTCTTCCCCGAAGGGGAAAACGGCCGTATTCCGATCGTCGCGGTCTCGGGCGTGAACGGCAAAACAACGACCACGCGCTTCACGGCTCACATTTTGAAGGGAACCGGCAAGACGGTCGCTCACACCTGTACCGACGGCATCTACATCGACGACCGGCGGATTGACAACGAGGATTGTGCCGGTCCGCAGAGCGCTCGCAACGTGCTGCTCAATCCCGAAGTCGAAATGGCAGTGCTGGAGACCGCTCGCGGTGGAATCCTGCGGGCCGGGTTGGGCTTCGATAAATGCGATGTCGCCGTTGTGACCAACATCGGCGAAGGAGACCATCTGGGTTTGGGAGACATCGAAACGCTCGACAAGTTGGCGCAGGTCAAACGAGTGATCGTTGATGTCGTCCCGCCAACCGGCTACGCGGTGCTCAACGCGACCGATCCCTACACAGTCGAAATGGGTCAGAAGTGCAAAGGCAAGGTGATTTTCTTCGCGATCGACGGTCAGAATTCGGTGGTTCTGGAACATCGAGCGAAAGGCGGGCGAGCGATCTTCATCAAAGAGCATCACGTCGTGTTGGCTGAAGGTCTGCGTGAAGAACCGTTGGTCTCACTCGACCGCATCCCGCTGACACACTCCGGGAAGATTGGTTTTCAAGTCGAGAATTCGCTGTGCGCGATTGCGGCCGCGTGGGGCTTGGGAATCAGTTTAGATGTCATCCGCGACCGCGTTGATTCGTTTGCCGCAAACCTCGAAGCCAGTCCTGGCCGCTTCAATGTTTTGAAGATTCGGGGCGGCACGGTCATTGTTGATTACGGTCACAATAGTTCCGCGCTGTTGGCGTTAATCGACGCTTTGAAGAATTATCCCCACACGCGGCGAACGTGTGTGTACTCAACCGCTGGTGACCGCCGCGATTGTGACATGCACCGTCAAGGTCAGCTCTTAGGTGAAGCGTTTGATCGAGTGATTGTCTACGAGGACCACTATCTCCGAGGGCGTGCTCCGGGTGAAATCATTCGACTTATCCGGCAAGGCATCGAGTCCGTCGAGTCTCGCCGTGCGCAGCAGATTGAGGAAATCTCTGGCGCGGTGAAAGCCGTTGAGCGTGCCCTCTCTACTCAACACCCCGGAGAGTTGATGCTTATTCAGGCCGACACCGTGGACGAGACGGTGGAGTATCTTCGCAGCTACCTGGACAAGCTTGCCGCCGAAGGCAGCGTCGGGGCGGATGGCTCGTCGGTTGAGGAAGTCAACGGAGCCGATTTGCGTGCGGTCCGTTCCGTGGCACGCTAACCAATCGTTTGCCAGGTCGTTGTCTGGATGTCGGCGGTTGGGTGGCTGTAACAATGATTCCGTGAATTGTTGTCGGCCTTTGTGGTTGGATTGTCAGACTCCGTATAGACTGGCTGGTCGATGTGTTTGGTCGATGCCAATACTTGCCGAGCGTTTTGAGAACTCCATGCATATCCGCAGCCGATTTGAGCCGCGCCAGTGTTCACTTGGTTGGATGAGTCTGCTCACCGCGATCCTGGTTTTCTTGCCGGCACATGTCGCGAGAGGCGATGAGAACAAGGATCAAGTTGGCAGGTTGAGTGCACACGTTTCCCTGGGAGGAACTAACGCCTACGTTCCCGGCCGATGGGGATTGTTGCGGATTAACCTGTCGAATCCGACTTCGGAGCCAATGGAAGTTTTGGCAGCGTCGTACTTCGAGGACGAGCCAACTTTGCAATACGGTCGGCGGGTTTGCATTCCGGCCATGTCACGTTTGCAGACGTGGCATCCGATTTTGGTGCCCGCCAAATCTTCCGCAGGGCCGCAGCGATTTGATTTCCGGACCCTGTTCATGGACATGGCACAGCAGCGCGAGGTTCTCATCCGCAGTGAAACCGGTGCTCTGCAGCTCGACGGCATGTTGCGGGCGGATGAAGGCAAACTTGTGGTCGGATTGATCGACCATTTGGGTGAGCCTGAGGCAGTGGATTCATCGGCTCCGATGGATTTAATCCTGAGCTCGCAGTCTTCAGTGATTCGCCACGGAAAGGTGGCGTACTTGGCGGATCGGTTGCTGCCGGCTGGAGAAGAGTGTTTGCAGTCGCTGGATCAACTGGTCATCGCCGACAGTCGTTTCATCGACGATGGGGCGGGGTTGGTGGCGATTCGTCGGTGGCTGTTTGGCGGAGGTCGTTTGTGGGTGATGCTGGATCGGGTCGATCCGTTGGTCTTGGAGCGACTGCTCGGAGACGAGTCGTTGTGTCAAGTCATTGATCGAGTCGGCCTGACAACAGTGCGACTGGAAGTCAAGGCTCCGAATGGCAGCGTTGCGCGAGAGATTCACGAACACGAACAACCGGTCGAGTTCGTGCGAGTGTTGGCATCAGAGGTCGAAGTCGCCTGCAGGATTGATGGCTGGCCGGCGGCATTTTGGAAGTCGTGCGGCGAGGGACGATTGCTGGTCACCACTCTGGCTCCCAAAGGCTGGATGCGGGAACGCACGTCCGATGACTATGTTGCGGGGACGAGAGTAGGTTCGAAAAATCTACAGCCAGCGGGACGCAACGGATCGCTTCCAGAGGTGGCCACTGCAACAGAATCTGAGGAGCCGGTGTGGCAGTCTCCGTTTGTTTCGTTGGGACCGATGCAGGAGATCGCGTCGGAGTTCTTTCGAGCACGATCGGAACCGCGATTAGCCCAGGCAACTCTTGAATCACTGGTTCAAGAGTACGTTGGGTATTCGATTCCTGCACGCTGGCAGGTGATTGGCTTGTTGTTGGGTTTCAGTGCTGTGCTCGGCGCATTGGGGTTCTGGCTTTGGCGGCGAAGTCGATTAGAAGTTTTGGGATTCCTTAGTCCGGCAATGGCTCTTTTGGTGAGCATCATTCTGGTTTGGTTGGGGTGGGTTCAACGTCAGTCGATTCCGGCCGCGGTGGCACGCGTGCAATTTGTGCGTGCTGTCCCGGAAACGGACGACGTCCGAGTCGAAGGTGTCGCGGGTTTGTTTTCTCCCGATGCGGGAATTATGACGGCCGGTTCAAAGGGTGGTGGTTGGCTGATGCCGGACATGACAGGGTTGTCAGGCAAGACGCGACGGATGGTGTGGACTGATTTCGATGAGTGGCAATGGGAGCATTTGCCAAAGACCGCCGGTCTGATGAACGCGACGCTGCTGCAATCAGCGACGCTGCCCGAACGGATAGAGGCTCAAGCGACGTTCGGCCCGGAGGGGCTTTCGGGACGACTGCATGCAGCAGCCGCGCATGAACCAACGGACGCGATTCTGGCGACTCGTACGGGCCGTATCGGAGTGGACCTTCGCGACGACGGAACTTTTGTGGCCCGCACCAATGCCGTGTTCACGGCTGAGCAGTTTCTAGCAGCAGACCTGTTGAGCGATGAACAACATCGGCGACAGCGAACCCTGATGCAACTCTTGGACGATCCGCAGCGGCGCGATTATCCGGAAGAGCCGCAGTTGCTGTTCTGGTCCAAGCCGTGGGATCTTGGATTACAGTTTGAGCGGAACCGTCAGAGTCTGGGGTCAGCGTTGGTCGCAGTGCCGCTGAAACTCGAGCGACCACCGACGGGAACCGACGTATCGCTCGCGGCGCCGTTGCTGCCTTACCGCGAAGTCATCGGACCTGACGACATCGGATTGACCGGCTTGTGGGACTACCGGCGTCGTGAGTGGCAACAAAGGTCGTCTTCGGCGAACACTTGGTTGAGATTTCAGATTCCCCGCCAGTTGCTGCCAGTCGCAGTGCGGCGCGGGCGGCTGGTGATCCAAGTGACCGGACCAGTTGGTCGATTAGAACTTGCCGGCCAGAGACCAAACGGCAACGAAATTGTTTCGATTCAGACTTGGAAAGATCCCGTGGGAACATTGACCTGGGAACTGACCGATCCCGATTTGTTATCCGTGACCACAGATGGCGGTTTGCTACTGCGAATCTCTGGCGGTGAATCGAAGCCACTCGAACAAGCGACATCGCTACCTGACTCGGACTCCAAGGTCAGTTACTGGCAGATCGAATCACTCGCTCTGGAACTGCACGTCAGGACGACCGAGACAAATTGACGACCGGAAAGGAAGAATGCATGAGTTCTGATAAGCCCGTAGTCGTGATTGAGCATCTGACGAAGCGGTACGGCAACTTCACGGCGCTCGAGGATTTGTCACTGACATTGAAGGCCGGGCAGATTCTTGGCCTGATCGGCCCCAACGGAGCGGGCAAGACAACCGCCATCAAGATTCTGGTGGGGCTGGCTCGTCCCACGAGCGGTACAGCCCGGATCGGCGATGCGGATTGCGTCGCCGATGCGCGGCGCATCAAACATCTGGTGGGCTACATGCCCGATCGCTTCGGTTCATACGACAACATGCGGGTCCGCGAGTATCTCGATTTCTTCGGAGCTGCATTCGGAATCTCGCGTCAAAAAAGGATCGCTCGGATCGACGAGGTCATGGAAACGACCGGTACGACGTACATGCGCGACCGATTTGTCGAAAGCCTGAGTCACGGGATGCAGCAGCGAGTTGGAGTCGCTCGAACGTTGCTGCACGATCCACAGGTTTTGATTCTCGATGAGCCGGCAAATGGGCTTGATCCGCAGGCTCGCATCGAGATGCGTGATTTGTTGATTCGATTGGCAAAGCTTGGCAAAACATTGATAGTCACGAGTCACATTTTGTCAGAGCTTTCTCGCATCTGTGATCACATCGCGATTCTCACGCATGGCAAGCTGCGGGCGTTCGGCACGATCGAGGAGATCGGTCGCATGGTCACGCAACGGCGGATGATCGAGGCTCAATTGAACTCGGCGGAGAAGATCGCCGCCGCCTCGGAAATCATTCGCCGAGCGATTGAAACTGATGCTGAAGTGATTCCGTCGCCCGAGGAATCGTCGATCCGATTTCGGACCGCGTTGTCCGAAGGTCAATTGGGTGATCTCTTAACCGATTTGGTGCGAGGTGGGATCCGAGTCACTCAATTCCGTGAATTGCAGACAGATCTGGAAGAAGCGTTCCTGTCGTTTGCTCGTCCGGTTGAGCCGAGCAATCCCGTTCAATCGGCCTCCACAGTCGCTGCTGCTGGAGGAGTCGCTCATGGTTAATCCACTGGTGCAGCGAGAACTCATTGGGGCTTTGCGGCAGAAACGAATGTTGTTTTTGCAGTGTGGATTGGCGGCGGGATTTGCGCTGCTGGTCATCATTCGTTGGCCGACGGATCCGCGCATGGCGTTGTCGGGAACTCGATCTCAGGAAGTCTTTCGACTGTTCGGTTACGGGCTGCTGTCAGTGTTGTTGTTGCTGTTACCGGTATTCCCGGCGACGAGCATCGTGCGCGAAAGAAATTCGGGGACACTGGCATTGCTGTTGAACACGCCGCTTGGATCGTTGCGGATTGTTCTGGGCAAGCTGTTGGGAGTGCTCGGTCTGGCGGGCCTGATGCTGGTGTTGAGTTTGCCAGCCGCATCGGCGTGTTACGCGCTGGGGGGCATCTCTTTGCGAGAGAATCTGTTGGGGCTGTATTCCTTGTTGGCGCTGGTCGTGTTGCAACTCTCGACGCTGGGGTTGCTGGTGAGCACTTACACGACGACAACCGACGCGGCCGTCCGTTGGACTTATGGGTTCGTGTTGTTGTCGAGTGTGTTGACTCTCGGTCCGTATCAATTCTTGCAGGGGACGGAATCGTATTTGGCAGAGGTGGGAGATTGGCTGCGGTGTGCGTCTCCATTCGCCTCGTTGATGTCGTTGACCGGAACGGGTGACGTCGGAGCTGTGGGTCTGGTTTCGACCACGGACGTATCGGGACGGTTCGCGTGCATCTCGCTGGTACTGACTGCGATCTATTTTTTGTGGACTGTCAGCCGGCTGAACCACACAATTTTCGATCAGGCCCGAGATGCGGGAGTGATCAGCAATGATCAAGACTTTGGAACTCAATTGATTCGGCGACTTGTGTTTTTGGTCGATCCACAGCGGCGATCGTGGGCGATTGGCCCATTTGTCAATCCGGTGATGGTCAAGGAATTTCGATGTCGACGGTTCGGACGATTGCATTGGCTGCTGAGGTTGATCGCGATTTGTGCCGTGCTGTCGTTAGGACTGACGTATGCCACGGTGACTGGCACCGTCGATTGGGGTGTCGACACGATTGGTGGGATCATGGTGCTGATGCAAGTCGCGCTGTTGGTGCTGATCACTCCGAGCTTGGCCTCGGGTTTGATTAGCACCGAACGAGAAAGCGGAGGATGGCCTCTGTTGCAGATGACGTCGATGTCCGTATCTCGAATTCTGTGGGGCAAGCTGTTGAGCGTGCTGCTGCCGTTGTTGCTGGTGCTGTGCGCGACGTTGCCGGGATACCTTGTGATGGTTTACATCGAACCGGGCTTGAAGTTGCAGGTGCAGCGTGTGGTGATTTGCCTGCTGGCGACGGCGGGCTTTGCCATGTTGCTGAGCGCGGCGATCGGCAGCCTGTTTCGACGAACGGCTCCAGCGACGGCCGCTTCGTATGCGGCGTTGTTGGCGATTTGCGGCGCGCCGCTGCTGGTCTGGTTGGGACGCGATGCGCCCTTCGGTCACGACACGGTCGAAAAGGCGTTGTTGATCAATCCGGTCGCGGCGGCGCTGTCGGTGATCCGATTATCGGGATTTCGAGACTATCAACTGATTCCCGGCAACTGGTGGTTTCTGGGAATCGGATCAGCGACATGTCTGTTGGTTTTGGTCGTTCAGACTCGGCGGATTTCGCGTCCACAGTAGCGTGAGCATTGGGGAGTCTGCGATGCGTGCAATGATTTGTTGGCTAATGGTGTGTTGCCTCTCCGTCGGCAAAGCGCACGGCGAGATTCGCGTTGAATTCGCGATGGATCGTGATCCCGATGTGAGAGCACCGGATCCGATCATGATCTTTCCGGAGAATGTACTGCCGTTGTGGTTGAATGCGCTGGCTCGGCCGGAAGCTGAGATGCAGCGGATGGCGGCGGAAACGATCGCCGAGGTCCACGCTTTGGATCTTCCTGACATCGAAAATGCGAAGCCGGCTCTGACGAAGATTGTGTCTGCCGAAGGGTCGCATTCCGCGGCTCGTTTCGCAGCGGCGCGAGCGCTCATTGTTTTGGACGCAAAGGATGCCGCCTCTGTCTTGTTCGAGGCGTCGCAACGGCAGGGAAGCGACTTGCGGCAGCTAATTGAGCCAGCATTGGCGAAATGGAAATTCGAGCCGGCCCGCAAAGTCTGGCGGAAGCGATTGACGACCCCGGGCACTCGACGGCTTGATCTCATTCTGGCGATTCGCTCACTCCGTGAATCCGATGATAGGGCCTGCGTCGAGTCGCTCTTGGTGATCGCACATGATCCACAGCGTCCGGCGGCGGCTCGATTGGAGGCGGTTCGAGCCGTTGGTGCCTTGAAGGATTCAGGCCTGGAAGAGGAGGCTCGGCGCTTCGGGAACAAGGGGTCGGCCTCGATCTTTGATCGTCTGTGTCAAGTGGCCCTTCTTGACCGGCATCGCAGCGATGCGGCGCAAGCTGCGTTGTTGCAACTCGCGCAAGACTCCGAGCCAAGCGTCGCGGCTGCGGCATTGGTCAGTCTGAATGCGAATGATCCGAGTCTGGTGCTGCCGATCGCCGAACAGGCGATGCGGAATGATGACTCGAACGTCCGCCGACAAGGAGCATTGGCATTTGTGGCTCGACCCACTCCGGAACGAGTCGTCACGCTGGCTCGAATGCTCAATGATCCGCACTCAGGCTTGCGTGCGATGGTGCGCGAGTCTTTGTTTCGTCTGTCGCGGACAGAGGAACTCGACGGAACGATCCGAGAAGCAACCAGTGCCGTGTTGGCCAACGACGATTGGCGCGGTCAGGAGCAAGCAGCCCTGCTGCTGGCGGCACTCGATCACAAGCCGGCTGCGGGTCGATTGGTGGAGTTGCTGGAGGCTCCGCGGGATGAAGTGCTGATTTCTGCGGCTTGGGGATTGCGTAAACTCGCGGTGCCGGAGTCGCTCCCGGCAATTCTCGACAAGGCGCTTCGACAGACTGAATTCCGGAAGAAAGATACGCCGCGCCCGTCGCTCGATATACAGGTTGGGCTGTTGTTCGAAGCACTGGGATTGATGAAGTACGCTCCGGCCGAAGAGTTGCTCAGGCGTTACATCCCGAAAGATATGACAATGGGTCTAATGTCGCGCACGACGGCGATCTGGGCGCTCGGGCATTTGCACGCGGGGCAACCGGATGAAGAATTGGCCAAGTTGCTGTTCGGGCGACTGACGGACCCCTCGCTCTTTCCTCCCGAATTAGAATCCGTGAAAACCATGAGTGTGGTGTCGATGGCTCGGATGAAGACGCGGACTCAGGCGGAACCAACTCAGAAATTTCTCTTCGGCAAGGGGCCGCCAGAGACGATGAATCTGCAGATTCGTTGGGCGCTTCAGGAAATGATGGGCGAGAAATTCCCCGAGTTGAAGCCCGCGATCGTGATGCGATCCGGCTGGTTCTTGGAGCCAATCGAAGTGAAGTCGAGTGAGCAAGAGTGACTGGGAGTCATCGTCGGGTCAAAAAAAGAAGGGTTGAAGCGGCGGGAGCAAGCTCCCAGCAACGCCTCAACCCTCCCAGCCCCAAGGACACTTGGAAAAGACTCGATGAATCAACTCCGGAGCGATTGTGGTCCTCGAAACTTCGTGATGGTGATCAATGTTTTTGAAATCACTACCGAGCCAGTGTGCGTTTCATGGTGTCAATTATTTTCTTGGCAGCCCCTGCCGGGCGAAACAGGCTTGGTGGTGAAGTACTTTGATGCTCAGGGTCTGTTGCGATCGTTGGCTCATCCGTTGTGGATTCAGTGTTGTAGGTGACTCGCGCCGGAGGCAAATTGAATTCCTCCAACGAGGTTTCGCTCTGACTGGCGTATTGTGGCCCTTGTGTGGACGGTCGGTGTGGTGGCGATGGTTTCCAACGACGAGCTTGTGGTTCTTCGAGCTCCGCTGCTGGAGGAACGGGAATCGGGCGGATGTCGGCGGCCGGATCAGGTGAAGTCGTTGGTTCGGGTGGCAGCCGCAATTGTGACTGATCCGGAAGCGCCTGTTTGGGATTATTGTTTGGAACGATCTCGGTTTTTGGGACGTAGGTTTCGAATTCCCCTTGATCCTGTTCGCGACGCGGACGCGGATCAGGCACCCGCTGCCATGGCAAGGATCGCGATTCGAACGATCTCAAGGTTCGTGGCACCTGACAGCCAATAAGTCCCGCCGCGGCGATCAGGCCGGTGGTAGCAACGGCAAGGGTCGTCGGTCGGAACGACATGGTGTTGGCTTTCAGACGCTCACGAATCCATTCGTCGCGTTCGTTTCATCCTTTGTCTGTCGGAAGCCCCAAAAGGATCGGCAACACACTTCTCTGAGAAGCAAGTGATTCGTCTCGAATTTTTTACTGTGACTCGCTTCTTGGCCGGACAGTCTCGACGCGCCGAAGCCGCATGAGATCGGCATTGCGAGCATCCTCCGCCCTGTGCCGCGCCTGCTCGACTCGCGGATGAGTGCCATCCTGCCGTCCTTGCCGCTCAACGCTAGCACGCCTGTCGCACGGATCGGTGGGATTGTGTTGCGAACGACCGGCGGACGTGCCGGCCCAGCGCCGTACCAACGACACGATCCACAGAACCCACCCTGGAGACCCGTCGCCCACGTCCGGTCGCTCAGACTTGGGAAGCCAATCGACGTTGGCCTTGGGGCAACTGTCGTTGGTGTCCCATGCACAAACGAAAAAGACGGATAACATGCCCGTCCCGGTGAGACTACGGTACGTTCGCCAATCACGAGTGGAAGCAAAGATGATCAAGCAAGCGCAGCAAGTTTGTCGTAACCCGTCGGCGTTGAACGGAGTCCAGAGAGATTCACTCGAACATCGTTCAATATTTTCGATGGCTCTGTTGTGGCTGTCGGCAGCGACGATATGCCTGCACGGATTTGTCGCCGAGGCCTCCGAAGTGACGGTGCTCAAGCTGACCTCTCCGATGCCGCATCAAGTCGTACAACGCACGGGGACCGAACCTGCTGCGGGAAATGCTGAAATCCGCGTACGCGGTGAAGTCCCCAATGGTGCGGAACGGGCTATGTGGGAGTTTCGCGTCGTGACTCTGGAAGGAGCGGCTGGTCGCGGCACCGATTGGGCGAAGCTTGATGTCAAAGTGCAGGACTCGGCCTTTGAGTCGACCGTGCGCGTCGCGGCGGGAGGTTGGTATCGCCTTGAGGTGCGCGGCCGAGTCAGCACTGACTCGGTCATGTTCAGCACAGTCGAACCGATCGGAGTCGGCGAACTGTTCGTTGTGGCCGGTCAGTCCTACGCGACCAACTGCAACGACGAGCGATTCAAAGTTGCAGAGCCTCACGGCCGAGTCGTCGCGTTTGATTCGGTGAAGGGGACTTGGGGAATCGCGCACGATCCGCAGCCGACGTCGGATGGCAGTGACGGTGGTTCGATCTGGCCGCCGTTGGGAGATGCGTTGGCGAAGGAGTTGCGCGTGCCGATTGGGTTCGCGAACGTCGCAGTCGGAGGAACCTCGTCACACCAATGGATGCCAGACGGCCAACTACATGCGCGACTCGTGAAGACCGGGAAAACGCTCGGCCGCTTCCGCGCGGTCCTTTGGCAGCAAGGGGAGTCCGACGTCATCGCGAAGACGACGGTGGCGAAGTACGTTGAGAATCTCAAGTCGATCCGCGAGACCGCCGCGAAAGCGTGGGGCTTCGAGCCGCCGTGGCTGTTGGCGAAATCGACGCTGCATCCGACCGTCTACAACGATCCGACCGGCGAAGCCCGTATCCGCGGCGCGATCGACGAACTCGTCAAACTCCCTGGCTTCCGACCCGGTCCCGACACCGACACGCTGGCTGGCGAGAACCGTGGCGATGCGAAATCACGCCGTCATTTCAGCGGCATCGGCCAGCGTCGCGCGGCGGAGATGTGGCTTGCCGTGATCCGGGGCGAACTTGCCGCTGCGCCGCGCGACATGTCGTCGTCAGCGGCGCGCTCGACACAAGCGTTATTTGTTTCCAACGACGGCCAGTTCAAACGGTATCGCATCCCTTCGCTGCTGGTGACGAAGAAGGGTACGTTGTTGGCGATCTGCGAAGGGCGAGTCGATGGGGGTGGACTGACGGGAAACATCGACCTTGTGTTGCGGCGCAGCGTCGATGCGGGACGGACTTGGCAGCCGTTGCAGACAATCGCCGATCTCGGCAACGACACGCTGGGGAATCCGTGTCCGGTCGTGGATCGCGAGACGGGCACGATCTGGTTGCCGTTCACGCGCAGCCCCGGGCAGTTCACTGAATCGCAAATTGTCGCCGGTCAGAGCAGCGGGCCAACGACCGTGTGGGTCATTCGCAGTGACGACGACGGAGCGACGTGGTCCGAGCCTCGCGACATCTCGGCAACCGCTCGGCAAGAGAAATGGGGTTGGTACGGCACTGGTCCGGGGATTGGCATCCAACTTGCAAACGGCCGGCTGCTGATTCCGAGCTATCACACGGAGTCTGGTTCGGGGATGTACCGCAGCCATGCGATCTTCAGTGACGATCACGGCACGACCTGGAAGCTCGGCGAGACCGTCGGTGAGAACACCGCCGAGTGTCAGGCGATCGAGCGGCGTGACGGAACAGTCGTGTTCAACATGCGCGGCACGAAAAAGCAGGGCTTCCGTTCGGTTGCGATCAGCCGTGATGGAGGGCAGACGTGGAGCGAACCGCAGCTCGATCGAAACTTGCCGGAGCCGGGATGCCAAGCATCTCTGTTTGCGCTGCCATCGCAGGACGATCAAAGCCGTTGGCTCTTCTGCAACCCGCCCGGATCGACACGCCGCAATCTGACTCTGCGATTGAGCCGCGATGAAGGTCAGTCATGGCCGATTGCGAAGCCGATTGATGCCGGACCGACGGAGTACTCATGCCTGGCATGGTTGCCGGACGGCCAGATCGGTTTGTTGTACGAGCTGTCCCGCGCGGGGCAGACGTATCGACCGGAATTGCACTTCGTTCGAATTCCGACAAGCTGGCTGGACGATTTCACCTCGTCCGAACCATTTGTGTCGAATTCGAATTCGTCGGCGAAAGCGACTCGCGGTCAGACGTTGATGTTCGTGGACGATCACGACGTGCTGCACCGCTCCGGCGCCGAGCGTGTCCTCCAACCGGCGAAGCGGCTGACGGAGAAGGGGGTGATCTCACAAACGAAGCCATGGGAAGTCGCCATCGGCTGGACCAGTGTCCATCGCGACGTCGCCACCGGAAAATATCAGCTTTGGTATCAGGCCTACGCCGGCAAGCGTGCCGGGGACAAACGGCTGGAATGCGTTGTCTGCTATGCCGAGTCCGATGACGGCGCGAACTTCGTCAAACCTGAGTTCGATCTGTTTCCGTTCAAAGAGCACGCAAAAACGAACATCGTGCTGATCGGCAATGGCGGCTACGGCGACCGGTATTGCAACTCGGTGTTGGTCGATCCGCGCGAGCCGAATCCGGCTCACAAGTACAAGATGGCGTACTACGACTGGTCGATGAAGGACGGCCGAGAGGAAGCGGGTTTGCACGTCGCGTTCTCGGCTGACGGCATCCGTTGGACCAAAAATTCCGACGCGCCGCTGTATTGCACGTCATACGGTGGACGCGGGCAACAGCCGAGATTCGCAGACGAGAGTCCGTACTTCGAGACTCCGCAAACCGGCAAGCCGTATCGCAAAACCTGGATGTACCCGCTGTCGATGTCTTTTTGGACGAGCCGCGCGGAATGTTCGTCATCTATGCCAAGATGTGAATGGACTCGCCGGACGGCGGAGCCGCTTGGAAGCACGGGCTTGGCCGGATCGAGAGCCGCGACTTTGTGACGTGGTCGATGCCGCAATGGGTACTTGGTCCGGATGAGCACGACAACCCGGAGTACGAGTTTCACACGTCGCCAGTCTTCCTGCACAATAACTGCTACATCAATCTCAATCAGATTCTGAATCGCCGCGCGGAGGGAGCGATCGAAATCGAGCTGATGAGAAGCCGCGACAGCCTCCGCTGGGAGCGACCGTTTCGTGACCAGCCATTTCTCGCTCGCAGTGAATCGGGGCAGTTCGACAGCCACTCGATCTTCACAAATTCGACGCCGGTCGTACTGGCGGACGAGATCCGGTTCTACTACGGAGCCTATAACCAATCGCCGATCGGCGGCGTGAAGTCTGAGCCGGGCGAACGAAGCGGCGTCGGTGTGGCCAGCATTCCGCGCGATCGCTTCTCCGGCATCCGACCGGTAGCGAAAAGTGCTCAAGTCACGCTGAAGAAACCGCTGGAGCACATCGGCCAAGTGACGCTCAAACCGCTCGACCTGAGCGGCTGCCGAGAGATCACACTCAACGCCGATGCGACTGGCGGTGCGGTGCGAGTCGAATTGCTCACCGAAGAAGGCTACCGATTACGTGGCTACTCGAAGGAGGACGTGATCCCCATTGAAGGAGATTCACTGCGTCACATCGTGACTTGGAAAGAGCGCCGGCTGGATCAGCTCCCTCCCGGTCGGTATCTCCTGCGGCTGCATCTCGATCACGCGACGGTCTTCGCGCTGAGTCTATGATCGATGCCTCATCCCCGATCAGAAAATGCAATCCATTAAATGATCGATCTTGCGAGTTCTCGGCGAAACTTTCTTGTGCGATTGGCGGTGGCTTGGTCGCTGCCGCGCGTGGTCGGTGCTGACGATGCTGCGAAGCCGCCAGTTCCGACGGCGCCACTTGGACACGCGGTGCTCCTGGCGAAAACCTCGCGTTGCCACTGACGGGCAAAGGCTGAAAGAGCAAAATGACCGAATACCCGCACGTCGTTCGCGAGGGGAGTCATCCGCGGCTCTTCTACGGCAGAAATGGCTAAGGAACGACGGGGATCAGCACCGCGGTCGCTGAGCCGCTGGAATGAACCTGGATTGAACGTGCCAAGCGGCGGTAGCGTTCGGGACTTTTGCCAAGTAACGTGATGATCAGCCGTACCATCACTTTTTCTGGAGGGTTTTTCATGAATCGAGCTTTGGCCCTGACGGTTGTGTTTGCTTTGGCAGCGACCGCTTTGGCGGCCGAGAAGAAGCCGGCGATTGGGAATTTTCCTTTTTGGTCGGCACCTAAGCGGGAATTCTCTGACCAGTTCGTACCGGGTCTGAATGCCACGTTGCTCTTGTCGCCGCAACAGATTGAGCAGCTTCATGCGGCTCGGCGCGAGACGATCGACAATGAAACGCTCCGTGCAGCGACTCGCAAGGATCCGAACTTGACCGATGCTCAGCGCGAGGCGGCTCACAAGTTAGTCAGCGAGGCTCAGACAAGTTTGCGGATCAAGGTCTCCAACATCCTCACGTCTGACCAACGGGCGCTGATCGATCGGATCAATGCGGTTCATCTGGAAGTCTCAAAAGCAGTCAGCGAAGAGTTTCAGCCGCAGTTAGTGGCGTCGAAGGGTGACGATCAACTTCAGGAACGGCTCCGCAACGAGATGCGTGAGCGAGTCGTGGCCGATTTTCGTGTGAAACTCGAGGGATTGTTGTCCCCGAATCAGAAGGCGGCCTTCGACCAAGCGTCCGCGGACGAACAAGAGGCGGCGAAGAACCGCAAGAACAAGTAGTCGGATCAGGCGATGGTCGGCGGCGGAGTCTGTCGTTCGGGGATGCTCATGTTTTGGTTGAAGCGACTGCTGACTCCGCCGTTGATCGTGCTCGCGGCGCTCCTGATGTGGGTCGAGGAGTGGCTGTGGGAGCACCTCAAAGTTCTGACCGCCTGGGTCGCAAAGTTTCCGCTGATCAAGTGGTTTGAGCGATTCATCGAACGTCTGCCGCCGTATCCGACGATGGCGGTGTTCCTGATTCCGGGAGCGGTTCTGTTTCCTGTC
>Ga0194110_10005066_pt1 | contig 15721 bp, 13 predicted proteins | sample TA2Kig1200mmetaG_FD_146192 | JGI IMG/M metagenome (GOLD analysis project Ga0194110, IMG submission 146192) | Freshwater microbial communities from Lake Tanganyika, Tanzania - TA2015032 Kigoma Deep Cast 1200m | ecosystem: Environmental > Aquatic > Freshwater > Lake | place: Tanzania: Lake... | reverse complement strand
TGCGAATTGCGAATCGCGCAATTCCTAATTCGCAATTCCTAATTCGCAATTCCTAATTCGCAATTCCTAATTCGCAATTCCTAATTCGCAATTCCTAATTCAGACTCATTCCTAACACGATCAACGCCATCGCGCCCAGCATATAGAGCGACGCGAATTTGTACAGCGCGAAATTTAGTGTGGACGAACGCCGGAACACGCTGAGCAACGCGACGCCGACGAGCAATGCGCTCAACCACAACGCCAGGTGGAAATAACCCGCCGGTAAACCGATCTGGGAGGCGGCAAGCGACATCGCGATCGTCGCGCACGCGGTTGAAAGCGCGATCGTGCCGCGCGTGAACGCTTCGCCGTACCGATTCGGAAAGATCGGCACGCCCGCCGCGCGATACTGCTCGGCATACTTGATGCCGAACGTCAACAGATGCGTCGGAATCCAGAGCAGGATCGCCAGCGCGAACAGAACGCCGACGAGATCGATCTGTCCCGCGCCCAACACGCGCCCCGCCAGAATCGGCATCGCGCCGGCGATACCCCCCCAGAGTATCGCCCACACGCTGCGCCGCTTGAGCCACAACGTGTAGACGATCACGTCGAAGCACCAGCCCGCCAAGACGACCGCGCCGTACAGCGGCGACAAGGCGAACGCCCACGCGATCCCGATGAGCGAGAGGACGCCGCCGAGCCACAACGCTTCGCGCGCGGACATACGATTCGCCGGCAGCGGACGCCGGCAGGCGCGCAACATCAACGCGTCAATGTCGCGATCGTACACCATATTCAGCACCGTGCTTCCGGCGATTGCCGCAAACAAACTGCCCGCCAGCGCCAGCACGAGCGCGGTGCTGTGGGTCGGACAGCGCGCGCTGAAATAGCCCGCCAAGCCGGTGAGCAACAATAACCCGGTTTGCAGACTCTTGGTCAACGCCCAGTACATGCGCACACGCGCCCAGATCGTCTCAGCCAACTTGATCCTCGAATTCTTCAAAAGCATTTCGCGCCGATTATACAACATTCAGTTGCGAATTGCGAATTCTCCCCTCTCTCCCGCGCACCTACTTGCCCCGCGCGCAGCGAAAGCCCACGCTCGCCGCATAGTAATCCGGCTCGGCGCTGTTGCGCGTCCAGACACGCAGATTGTACTCGTAATTTTGTTTGCTCCCGCCGCGCAAATACCGATAGTGCGTCCCTTTGTACACCTCGCCCGTCCATTGCCACACATTGCCCGCCATATCGTACAAACCGTACGCGCTCTGCGCGTCGCGCGTCGCGTAACCGGCGTACGTCTTGCCATTGTAAAAACCGACCGGCGTCGTGTCCCCTTGCGCGCCGATGCCGCGCTCGAACGGATCCAAACTGTTGTACGAGTTCGCCTGATTCTTCGCGATCGCGTCGCCCCAGGGGTACGCGCGTCCGTCCGTGCCGCGCGCGGCTTTTTCCCATTCGATTTCGCTGGGCAACCGCCAGCCGAAATATTCGCAGTACGCTTTCGCGCCGAACCAGGTGATCGCCACGGCGGGATGGTTTGCGTACTCCGGTTTCGCGTGGAACGATGCGCCGTCATACACGATACGCAGATCCGGCGCGCCGACGACTAGGTGCAACTTGTCGCCCGCCTCGATCTTCTTTTCGTGGCGATAGCCGGTGAACGCGTCGCCCGGATACGCGCCGACGATTTGGCGGTTGACGATTTTCACTTTGGCGTCGGCGAGCGCGCGATTGAGATAGCGCGCGTACTGCGCGTTCGTCACGTCCGTCACCATCATCTCGAACGCGTAATCCACTTTCACGCGTTCACTCTGCTGTCCGAACAAAAACTCGCCCGCCGGGATCGTCGCCCAGGATTCCGGATCAACACCGGTATCAAATTTCGGCAACGCTGACGTTTGCGCGGACGCGCATGCGGCAAGCGCAATCGCCAAGAGCGCGACGCAAATGCCCGCCACGCGCTGTCTGTTGTCTGTAATCTGTGATCTGGCATCGGCGGTCGGTGGTCTGCGGTCTGAGTTCATTCTGCCACCTCCTCGCGCGCCTCTTGCGCCCACTTGCCGTTCCGTTTGAACAGATCGATCAAACGCCACACCATCAGCGCGGCAAGCGCGATCAAAACCGTCGCCAGGGCGGCGTCCAGCGTCAGCATAATCGCGTCCACGAGCGGTTGTTGCGCGGATTCCGTAACGTACAAGCGCTTGGTCGAAAACAACGCCGCCGCGCCAAACGCGATATTGGAAGGAATGACGATGAGCCAGCCGAACCATTTTCGCACGCGTCCTTGGAGTCCGATCAGATCGGCGTAGTACAGGATGATGATCGTCGCGATGATCGACGCGAGAATGTGCCAGTGTCCGGTCAGCGTGATCCGTTCTTCGCGATGGGGCCACACGCGCATCACGCGGCTGAGTTGGAGCGCCATAAAGATTCCGATGAAGGTGACGACGAAATTCATATACACCATCTGCCACAGCGCGCCAAATTTCACCGGGTCCTCAATCAGCGCGCGAAATTTTTGCGCGAGATTGGCTTGCGCGATCTGGCGCGCCGCGAGATTTTCGCGGATCAATTTGTCGAACCCGAAAATCACCAGAAACAACGCGGCAAGCAGAACGCCCACCGAGCCGACGTAAATGATCGTGTGCGCGATCTCACGGAACGGCACCACGAACCACGCGCCCAGCGAAATCGTGATCGTGCCCGCGATCATCAACGGCATTGCGATCTTGTGCAGTCGCCCTTTGAAATCGAACCAGCGCCCCACCAACAGCGCGAGCGCGATCGCGACCAGCGTGAGCATAATGTGCAAGTGTCCGATCACCGCGAGTTGGAACGGCGTCTTGCCCACTTCGCGGATCGTGTCCTCGGCTAGAAACACCGTAAAGCCGTTGCCGAAGAACGAACCTGGGATCGCGCCAAAGAGCGCGGAGCCGAGCGTGGCGACTGCCATCGTGAAAAACGCGGCGCGCTCCAGATCGATCCCGCGCCACGACGCGTACGCAGGGTTCGGCGCGCGATACTCGGCGCGCCACGGATTCAGCGCGGCGGCAAACAAAATGCCCGCGAAGAAAACGAGCGACTGCCCGGCGATAAAGATGCCGTGCAAAATCCAATTGTGCCCAAAGTACCCAAAGCCCAGCCCGCCGATCATCGCCGCGAGATAGCCAACGGTGATCGTCGCGTTGATGTGCGCGCGTTCCGGCGCCCTCATCGGAACGCGCGCGCTGATCAAGTACACTTCAATCGCGACAATCGCCAGCGCGATCGCGTGATACAACAGGATGATGCGTCCCTCGCGTTCGGCGGGTTCGAGCACCATCCCGGTCAAACGCACGACGAGATCGCGCAGTCCCAAGTCCGCCATCGGTCCCGATAACATTCCCCAGATCGCGGTGACGAGTGCGATCAGCGCCAGCGCGACCAGCACAAGCCCTCTGGTCGAACGGAACAAAAAGTTGTAGCGCTCCAACAAGCCCTGCATAGTCCTCCCAAACAAAACGCCCCGCCGATGTCAAACGCATCGGCAAGGCGCGTACGATCTTCACGCCAGCGGCGCGCCACGTCACGCGCCTCAAGTTGTCATAGCGGATTTTACCACAACCGCGCGCCGGCGTCATTGACTTTGGTCAATTCCAATTTGCCGAATGGGTTGTCTGATGCTATAATACGCTGGATGTTGGATGTTGGAAATTAGATGTTGGACGTTGGAAATTAGGCATTGGAAGTTCGGCGAGCATCTCTCGAATCTCCAGACTCTAACCTCCAACCTCTAACCTTCAATCTCCGACCTTCAATTTCCAATTTCCCGAACAAAGGATAGATTCTGTGGGACCGTATCTCAACATCATTCAAATCATCATCTCGATTACCTTGATGGTAATCATTCTGATCCAAGTCAAAGGCGAAGGCGCGGGGAGTATGCTCGGCGGCGGCGCGGGCGTCGCGCGCACGCGGCGCGGCTTGGAACGCACGCTCTTCAACGTCACCATCGTGCTGGCGACGATCTTCCTCCTGGTTTCCTTCTTCAGCGCGTTCTTCGGCGTGCGCGGCTAGCGCGCGCCGCAACGCGCACGCGGGCAAAGCACCGTGAGGCACATCCGCTGGCAATTGCTGATCGCGTTCGTCGGCGTCACGTTTCTCAGCGTCCTCTTGGCGTACCTCGCGTTCAGCACCACGCTGATCGAGCGCCCGGACGCGGGCGGCACCTACATCGAAGGCATCGCCGGGCGCCCCAACACGATCAACCCGATCTTCAGCCAATACAACGACGCCGATCGCGATATCGTCGCGCTCGTTTTTTCCGGCTTGACGCGCGCCGACGAAAACGGTACGCTCCAGCCCGAGCTCGCGACGCGCTGGACGATCTCACCGGACGGACTGCTCTACACCGTCACGCTGCGCGCCGACGTGGTGTGGCACGACGGCGCGTTCTTTTCCGCCGACGATGTGCTGTACACGATCCACGCGCTCCAAGATCCGGCGTACAAAGGTCCGCCCGATCTGGGCGCGTTTTGGCGCACCGTCGCCGTCGCACGCGTGGACGATCTGACGATCCGATTTCAACTGACGCAGCCGTACGCGCCTTTCCTCGATTACACCACCATCGGCATCCTGCCCGCGCATTTGCTCAAAGACGTACCACCCGCCGAATTGTTTCAACATCCGTTCAACCGGCGTCCGATCGGCACCGGACCTTTCCACGTCATCGAATCTACGGCGGGACAGATCACGCTCGAAGCGAATCCGCGTTTTTACGGCGCACGCCCGTACCTCAACCGCGTCATCCTGAAATTCTATCCCGATCACGAATCGGTGTTCGCCGCGTACACGCGCGCGCACGTCGAAGGAATCGCGCGCGTCCTGCCCGCCTACCTCCCCAAAGCGCGCGCGATCGATCAGCTCAAACTGTACCACGCGCGCATCGCCGGGTATTCGCTGGTCTATCTCAACCTGAGCAAGCCCGCGTTCCAAGACAAAGCCGTGCGGCAGGCATTGCTGTACGCGATCGATCGGCAGCGCCTGATCGATCATTCGTTGCAAGGACAAGGACGCCTCGCCTCCAGCCCGATCGCGCCGGACACCTGGGCGTACAATCCCGCCGCGCCGATCTATCCGTTCGACCCGGAACGCGCCAAAGCATTGCTCGACGGCGCGGGGTGGCGCGATCCGAACAACGACGGCACGCGCGAAAAAGATCGCGTCGAACTCGCCTTCAACTTGATCGCGCCGGACGATCCGACGCGGCTCGCGCTGGCAAACGAAATCGTCAAACAGTGGCAGGCGATTGGCGTCAAGGCGGCGGTGCAACCCGTCCCGACTTCGTTGCTCGTGCAAAACGTTTTGCGCCCGCGCCAATTCGACGCGGTGCTGTACGAATGGCGCACCCTGTCCAACGATCCCGATCAGTACGAAAATTGGCACGAGTCGCAAATTCCCAGCCCGACGAGTTTCGGACAAAACTATAGCGGACTGCGCGATCGCGATCTGAGCGAAGCGCTGGAAACCGCGCGCCGCACGAACGATCACGGCAAGCGCACCGAAGCGTATCGCAAATTCCAGGAACGCTTTGCCGATCTGACGCCCGCGCTGTTGTTGTATTACCCGATCTACACGTACGGCGTGGACGCGCGCGTGCGCGAGGTCAAACTCGCGCCGCTGCTCACCGCGAGCGATCGGTTCCGCAACATCGCCCAGTGGTATCTCAAGACCAAACGGATCGCGTTCAGCGCGGACGCAAGCGAACCGACGCGCGCGCCCACCGGCACGCGCGTGCTGCCGCCGCGCCTCCCCACGGCGACGACGACGCCCCTGCCTACGCCAACCGCCGCGCCGACCGCGCCCCCAACACCGGGCGCGACGCCTGCCGCCGCGCAATGCGCGAATCTGGCGGGCAACATCAAATCACCAACGCCGGACGCGGCGATCTCCGGCACCGTCGAAATTCGCGGCAGCGCGACGCGTCCCAACCTGACGTTCTGGAAACTGGAATATCGCGCGGACGCCGCAACGACGTATACCCAACTGTATCGTTCCGATCAGCCGGTCGCCGACGGCGCGCTGTCGCTCTGGTCCACCAGGACTTTGCCCAACGGCGTCTACTGGTTGCAACTGACCGTCGCGGATAACACCGGCAACGTCAGCGTGCCCTGCCAGGTGCGCGTGACCATTTCGAATTAAGCCCCGTCCGCTCCGGGTAGTCTCGAAAACATCCGTGTCAAATCAAATGATAATGTTACCGGAGCGGAACCGCTCTGTCAAATGATAATGTTACCGAACCAGCCTTCTCCTTTCTACAAAATAGTGGCACTTGGAATCTTCACGCGTCGGTGGCCGTAGCCGCCGTAGTCGCAGGCGTTGTGGATTCGGTGGGCAACGGCGGTGTTCCGGTGTCCACCGAATCCACAACGCTTTCCGTGTGTGCGCTCACGCCGTAGGCTCATCCGCAATCAACCATTGATCTTCAGGACGCTGCGCTAACGGCAAATCAAAGAGTTGCTCGCGCAGTTGATAGATTTCGGCCCGCAATTGGCGCGGATTGGTTCGATCGCGCATCTGGCGGAGGCGTGCCTGCGTTGCCGCATCCACGACCGTCGTTGCACAGAGCCGTTCCAGCGGCGTCTGCCCCGGATGCCATTTGCGATGCACGGTCACGAGGCCGTCCGTTTCGGTGGTATACTTTTCTTTCAAGCGCAAGACCGGCTGAAAGAAGTTGTAATACAACCACAGTTTGTCATAGAGCGTATCCAAGAGCCGCTGATGGGCGAGCGTATCGAAGCGCGCGTCGCCCAACAGGTCGCGGACTAAAGTGCGGTTCTTCTGCTCCACAAACCGATTGTCGTTTTTCTGGTAGGGCCGACTGCGCGACAGCAACAGGGCGGGCACACGATTCCGAAAATAGCGCACCAAGTGATCGTTTAGGAATTCGCTCCCATTGTCCGGATGCACCTCCAACAGCGGAAAAACAAGGCGTTTTTCGATCTTTTGGAAGCCGGCGACCATGGCGCGTTGGCTGCGCCCAAAGATCGCGACGCGTTCGCTCCAGCCGGTCGTCACATCCAGCATTTGCAAGGTATACACATAATCGCCTTGGGCGTGTTCACCACAATGATGCACCAAGTCCGTTTCGAAATGACCGGGGGTCGGTTCGTCCCATGGAATGCGGCGCATCGGAATGCTGCGCGCCAGACGGGTGCCCCGCGTGGGGCGCGGGCGCGGCAGGTGCGGCACATCTTGCTGCAGGTGTGCTAATCGCCGTCGCACCGTGGAGACGCTGATGGTTTCAAGTTGTTGTAGCAAGGGCGGCGTCAACGCTAATTCGCCATGCTGCGCCAGCGTCTGCGCCAGCCACGGCAAGGTAGGCTGGAGGCGTTCGGCGCACACATAGTCGAGCGTTTCGGTCATCACGCGGAGCGCATCGTCAACCGTATGATCGTAGACGTGGCCGCGTTGCCGCGTGCGGGGTTGGCGTTCCAGAGTCTCCGCATGCAGCAGCCGGAGCAGGCTCTTGCGATGCAAGCCCGTGACCGCCTGCATCTCATCCAACAACTGACCTTGGGCGAAGCGGTTCGCCGCGGCGTAACGCGGCAACATGATGTGTAAATACGTGCGACGTGCATTGATGGACATTTGTTCGGTTGGCATGGTTCCTCGGTAACATTTTCTTTTGAGTGAACCATTCTACTCCGGTAACATTATACGTGAATGAGCGCGTGGGTTTGTAAATCGCAAGTAAGCGCGGTATAATCTGCACGACAATTTCGAGGGTAGAGATGTCCACCACGTACACCAATCGCAAAGGATTTACTTTCCACCTCCGCAAGGGAGTGACCAAGACAGGCAAGCCGCGCTATTTTTTGCGCGTGACTTGAAAGGCGAACCCGTCGAACACATTCCCGATGGTTACGCCATCAGCGAAAGCGTGAACGGAGTCGTTTCGCTCGTCAAAGCGCGACCTGGGTTGATTCAGCCGCGCGAGGTGGCAATCGTCGAGACAATCTTGAAACGGCATCCGAAACATCACAACTATCGAGTGAGTGTCAAACGGGATCGGATCGAAATATACGAACGCGTGGGTCTCGACGCAAGCGATTTGACCCGCATCGTTGGAATCGGCATACTCGATCCTGGGATGCGCGAGCGCATTGACACTGAAACGGAGCGCTACAGCCAGTTCACGCCAATCCTGCGTTTGATTATTCGAGATACGGACGCGCGAATCTTTAGCGCGCAACGGATGTGCTATCGCAGTTGGGTTGATGGGTGGCTCGACCTTCACGATTCAGGGAAAATAGAACCGTTGGCGCGACGGCTGATTCCCAGGTTAGGGACGGAAGCATTCTTTGAACTGTTTTGAGAGGAGCGACTCGTGACCACGCGCAAACAACCATTCACCGAAGATACGATTCGCGCATATATCGGCGCGGAGAGTTTCCGTCGCGGCGAACATTACTTTCGCGATGGCATGATTTTCAACGCGCGCCGCGCGGGAACGACGCTGCAAGCCCAGTGTCACGGATCGGACGGCAATATTTATCGCGTGCGCGCGACGATCGAAGAGGGTACGATTGCGGACACCGATTGCTCTTGCCCTGTCGGCGGACATTGCAAACATATCGCCGCGTTGCTGCTCACCTGGCTCAATCAGCCCGACGATTTTCGCGCGATCGAAGAGACCGATACCGCGCTCGAACATCGCAGCAAGGAAGAACTGATCGCGCTCATCAAACAGATGCTCTTGCGCGCGCCTGACTTGGAATCGCTCTTGGAATTGCCCTTGCCGACGGGTAAAAAATCGAAACAGAAAATCAATCCCGAAACATATCGCCGTCAAGTCGCCGCGGCGTTTGGTGGTTCTGATTTTGAATATGGCGCGGCGGAAAGCATCGCCGATGAATTGAGCGCGACCGTGAAAATTGCGAATGATTTTTTGGCGCAAGGTGACATTGACAACGCCGCGACGATCTACGAAGCGGTTGCCAACGGTGTGGTGGAGAATTACGAGGAAGTTGACGACGAGAGCGGCGCGCTGGGCGGTGTCGCGCAAGATTGCATCGAGGGCTTGGGCAAATGCCTTGAAGGCGATGCGGAACGTGACAATGCCGAGTTGCGTGAGAGAATCTTGCGCGCGTTGTTTGAGGTCTATCGCTTTGATGTTGATTTCGGTGGTGTGGGGTTGAGCGATGGTGTGCCTGACCTGATTCTCAAGCAAGCCGACGATGCGGAGAAAAAGCAGGTCGCCAAATGGGTACGCGCCGCGATGAAGACCTCGCGGCGGGCAGGCAATGAATACAGCGACAACTGGCATCGTCAGGCATACGGCGGCTTTTTGCTTCGATTGGAAGCAAACACACTCGACGATGAAGCGTACTTGGGGCTGTGCCGCGAGGCGCATCGGCTGAACGATTTGGTGACGCGGTTGCTGACGCTGAAGCGCGTGGATGAGGCACGTGCAGAAGCGGCGCGCGCTGGCGATTACGAATTGCTGGGATTGGCGGACATCTTTGCCCAGCACAAACAGGCAGAAGTCGCCGAGCAATTGATGACCGAACGCGCCAAGACGACGAAAGACACGCGAATTTTTGAGTGGCTCGCGAAACGGAGCAAGCAGAAACACAATTACGCGGACGCGTTGTTGTGGGCAAGAAAAATCAATGACGCACATCCATCGCTGGAGCAGTATCGCGAAATTCGCAAACTGGCAACGCAGGTAGGAACGTGGGCAGACGTGCGCGCGGAATTGCTTGCGGATTTCGAAAGGCGCAAATATTTCGATTTGCTGACCCAGATTCACCTCGATGAGGAACACATTGACGCGGCTTTGAAAACGGTCGAGAAGACTCAGGGCGGGTTTCCGCACTTTTCTCCCGACCTGCGTCTTCAAGTTGCGCAAGCCGCCGAAGAAACTCGTCCTCGCGACGCGTTGCGAATCTATCTGCAAGCCGCCGAGCAGATTATCGAGCCACGTAATCGCGGGGCATACAGCGAAGCGTGCAAATACCTGGTGCGCGTGCGTACACTCTATCAAAAGTTGGGCGAGGACGAGATGTGGGCGCAATACTTGACGAAACTCAAGGAAGAAACCAAAGCGATGCGCGCGTTCAAAGAGGAAATGGCGAGAGCCAAATTGTGAGGCGAATGAATTGTTGCACCATGATTTGACAAGAGTATGTCAAAGATAGATAATCCCAACCAGCGAGGAAATGCGCAGTTGGCGATTCCTGCCGCGAACTGTAGAGGTAAACTGAAATGTTACCTGTCGAATTAGGAAAATTGATCGCAGGTGGAGAGACCTTCGCCGTCGAGTTCAAAGGCGAAGAACGCGCGCCTCTTTCCGATTCTGACTTGGTCGAAGCTGTCGTCTGTCTTGCAAATGGACAGGGCGGTTACTTGATCATCGGCGTCGAAGATGATGGGCGTGTAACAGGCGCGCGTCCACGGCACGGGACGACGACCGATCCGCTGCGTGTCCATGCGCTGATTCAGAATCGCACTGTTTCTGGCTTGAGTCCCCGCGTTCATCTGGAAGAATACGAGGGCAGCCCCGTCTTGCTGATTGAAGTTCCGCGCTCGGATCGTCCAGTCGGCACATCCGCAGGCAAGTTCGTGCGGCGCGCGATAGGCGCGGATGGCAAGCCGACTTGTCTGCCGTTCTTCCATCACGAGATGATTAGCCGCGAGGCATCGTTCGGTCGGCTCGACTATACGGCATTGCCAGTCTCTGGCGCAACCTGGGATGATTTGGACCCGCTCGAATTCCATCGGGTGAAGCAAATGATTCGCGATCGGCATGGCGACGAAACTCTGCTTGAGTTAAGCGATTTGGAAATCGCCAAAGCCCTGGGCTTGGTCGAAGCGAATGGCGAAGCGCGATCTCCCACCGTGGCGGGGTTACTCTTGTTGGGAAAAGAGGAATCGCTCCGCCAATATCTGCCGACCCACGAAGTTGCGTTTCAAGTGATTCGGCGCGGCAAAGTCGAGGTCAACGATTTCTTCCGCACGCCGCTCGTCAAGATCAGTGAGATGGTCTACGAACGATTTCGCGCGCGCGTTCAAGAACAAGAATTCATGCTGGGTATGCTGCGGGTGGGTATTCCCGATTACGCTCACTCGTCATTTCGCGAAGCCGTCCATAACGCGTTGATCCATCGTGATTACTCGCGCCTGGGTACGGTGCATATCCAGTGGTACGAAGATTACGTCGAAATCAGCAACCCAGGTGGATTTGTCGAAGGTGTACGGCTCGACAATCTGTTGACTGTTCCGCCGACTGCACGCAATCCACGTCTCGCAGATGCGTTCAAGCGAATAGGTTTAGTGGAAAGGACTGGGCGCGGGATTGATACGATCTTTGAAGGGCAATTGCGGACAGGGCGTCCTGCACCCGATTATGGTCGGTCTACCGATACGGCGGTAGTCATCGCTTTGCCTGGCGGTGCGGCAAGTCTAGAGTTTGCGCGTTTGGTGATCGAACAAGAGCAAGCAGGGAGACGTTTGGGTCTAGACGACTTGCTGATCTTGAACGAGATTCAGCGTGAACGACGAATTGATTTATCGCGAGCGATGGAACTAACTCAAAAACCAACGGTACCAGTGCGTGCCAGTTTGGAACACCTAGTGGAGCTTGGATTGATTGAAGCGCGGGGAGAGAAAAAGGGGCGGGTTTATCATTTCTCGCCAGCGGTCTATCGTGCGTTAGGTCTGTCGTCAGCGTATGTTCGCACGCGCGGTTTTGAGCCAATCCAAGTTGAGGCGATGGTGAACCAGTTCGTTCAAGCACATGGTAAAATCACGCGCGCCGAAGCGGCTGAACTATGTCATCTATCTGAATCACAAGCATTTCGTCTACTCAAGGGAATGTCCGAGCGCGGACTGTTGAAGCAAGTAGGCAGCGGACGCGGCACGTACTACGAACCTGCTGAAAAATCGCGCGGATGATGCAAATAAACGCGCGCGCGCGATTCCTAATCGCACGCGCGCGTTTTCAAACGTTTTTACCTCACGCATTTGCCGTCAGCTCGGAGACATGCGAGAATGGCTTGAGCGATTCCGCTCACAAGTTCTCCAGCTTGAGTTGTGTCGATGGGAGATGGCTTCCTGACGCAATGACTTTGTAGCCGATGGCTTTGTAGCCAGCGCGCCGTCTGGCATACATTTTTGCCAACACTGGGAATTGAAAATCAACATAGTCGTAGATGATCACCTCTTTCTTCGTCGCGTTCAAGCGATGTCGCCGCCCCGCATATTGCGTCAGTGTTCCGCGCCACGAGATCGGCAGAGCCAAGAACAAAGTGTCCAGTCGTTCATCGTCAAATCCTTCGCCCAAGTATCGCCCCGTTGCAACAATAACGCGCGGCTCATCCTTGGGAACATTGGCAATCTTGTCAGCCCGTTGCTTGCGTTGTTTCTTTCCCATTCCCCCTGCCAGCACAATCACACGCGAAGCGTCAATGCGCTGCGATAGTAGGCGCGCGAGCGTATCCAGATGTTCGCGTCGCTCGGTTAGCACAACGGGCGTGCGCTTTGCCTGCACTGCCGCAACCACATCTTCGATGATGAGCCGATTGCGTTCGTCATCCACGGCAAGCAGCGCATACACATCTTGGATCGGTTGCATCGCGATGTCTTGCAGATGTAGCGGCATGCAAAAGTTGGTGGGGCGAACGACGACCTTGTGATCGAACGGGCGCTGCTCCGCTTGTGTTCGATCACTCACCCGATAGCGCACGGGACCACACCGCATGAAGATGATTGGGTGGTGTCCATCTTTTCGAACCACGGTCGCGGATAAACCCGTCATGAACTTCGCCTTGCTCTGTCTGACCACCTGCTCAAAGCTGACTGCCGAAATGTGATGACATTCATCTACAATCAGGTGACCGTATTCGCCAACAATATCATTGACGGTGCCTTTCTGATACAGACTTTGTACCATCGCGACGTCGATTCTCCCAGTCCCCTTGTGCTTGCCGCCGCCGATCTGTCCGATCTCCTTTGGGTCGAGTCCAAGAAACTGACTCAATGCTTCGATCCATTGATCGAGTAGTTGCTGACGATGAACAATCACGAGCGTGTTCACCTGGCGTTGAGCAATCAGGTACGCCGCCACAACTGTCTTGCCAAACGCGGTCGAAGCCGCCAAGACGCCCATGTCATGCTGCAACAGTACACTCGCGGCTTGCGCTTGTTCCGGGCGCAGAGTTCCGTGAAAATCGAGTTCAAGTGGTGCGCCAACGAATCGCTGATCGGTTAATGTCACTTTGACATTGAGCGATTTGAAGAGATTGAGCAATTCTTCAAGACAACCACGCGGTAGTCCGATGTGTTTGGGGAAATCTTCGCAACAACTGATAATGCGCGGTTTGTCAAACGTCGAAAGGCGCATGGCTTGCGCTTGGTAGAATTCGGGATTCTGAAAAGCCGCCAAGCGAATCAGACGATTTCGCAGTGAAGGCGTCAGGTCTGCCTTTGGTATGTAGATCTGGTTGCCGAGCACCAACTCGATTTGCTCTGGCAGTGGCCCGATAATGGGTTGCTCCTTGCGATGTCTGGACGGAGGCGCAATCCAGGGTTGATCGTCGTTCTCATCCGTGACGGGGATGCGAATTCCCAGGACGGCGTTGCGCTTTTCCGCTTCGTCAACGATGCTCTCGACTTCCCGACGACTCATTCGGCGGATTGACGCGAGAAACGCCCATTGGTCTTGATGGGGAACGGTATTCTCGGACAGGAAAATGGTATTCCCATTTTCGCGCGGTTTCTTTTGCAGAGGCAACACGATCAGATTGCCAAAGCCGCCCCTGGGGAGTGTATCCTGACTGGGGAAGAAACGATCATAGGAATCGAGTCCGATCTCGGGACGTCGCTCCAAAGTTTGGGTCAGCAGGAACGCACCCATTTTGCGCGCTAACACGGCGGGAATCGGTTCGGAAAAGAAAATCCAAATATGTCCGCCATTTCCTGAACGCGATCTTTCCAACGCCGCTGGCACGTTGAAAAGTTCGCAAGTCTCAAAGAATGATTTGGTATCTTCTTGCCAAGTCGCTTTGTCGAAATCGGCGGCGAGAAACCAGCACGTCTCTTCGAGCAGCATCGGGTAAACGCCAATTGTAAAGTCGCGGCGTGATTTATCTTGCGGATCCAATCCCAGGAGATGGTTTCTCACAACTTCGTTGGTGACAGGCAAAAACGCGCGACGCGCGCAATCTTCGCAACGGATTCTCGGTTTCTCGCAAATGCCCCTGACCCACTCGTTCCGACACGCGGGTTGATAACCTGCTTTGCCCGTTTTCAGACTCTCGAATCTTTTTGAGTAGACATCCTCGCGTCCCCGAAACAAATTGCGAAAGAGCGCGATTTTGTCTTCCTGGGATGACTGATTTGATACCGATGGCGATTTGTCGCGTGATGACTGGGTTTCGTGCCCGCCGAGTAGCGATGTTTTTTCTTGGCGCAGTTTAACTACCTGCGCGAGCAACCTGGCTCTGCGCGCATCGAGGGTTGCCAATTCCTTCTCAATTTCTGCGAGCGAATGGTCAATCTCATCCAGACTTTTCACATTTACTCCGAACATTGAGAAACAAGAGCAATCACCAACGCGGGATTGAATGTGAGTGTGCGCGGTCATGCTTTTCGAAGTGTTCTCGAATCGAACTATAGCGGTCGCTCGTTTGCCGTCAACTCTTCGATGATGTCGGGTTCGCAGCGTGTTTGTCTTGGGTTTGTGAATGGTGGACAATCGCAGTATAATTATCGCGATTACCGTAGACAACCAATCCCACGATCGCATAGCGAAAGGATGTTGGGACTCGATGAGCGAATACCAGTTCTTTGATTTTCAGACCATTGACCGACCGCTAACTGAGGAAGAGCAAGCCGAGATCCACAAACTTTCCAGTCGCGTCGCGTTTGGCGCGCGGTGAACCACACCTTTCGATTGCGCTCAACGCGCGACTGCGCCAAGCTGAACTTTCAACCCGTTCTCCAGCGAGTACGCGTCGCGCGGTAGAACAATTGCTGACCGACGCCGAATGCGCGCGCGAAGAGGAAAAACGGCGGCAGGCGCAAGAGGCAGAGGAGAAACGGATTCAAGAATTGGATGCTTTGGCGCGGCGCGAGGGAGAAGCCTGGAAAGAAGTGGAACGACTGGCGCAAAAATCAAGCGCCAAGACTTACGATCAAGCCGTCCAACTTCTTTCGCAACTGCGCGAGGTCGCGGCGCGACAAAAGCAGGAAGAGGTTTTCCAAGAGCGTCTCGATGGAGTTTATGCGCGCTACCAGACGCGTCATTCGTTGCTTGAGAAATCGCGCGCCGCTGGATTGCGTAACATTTGATCAGAGCCAAGATATTTCTCACTCTGGCACCGAGGAGCAAATATGATTCTGTTGCCTCACGAAACCGAACGGTTTTATCGCATTTGGTGGGCATTGCTGGGTTACGTGAATGCCCAACGGCATTTGATCGCTGATTTGCCCGCACAGCCAACTCCGGGCTCACTCCAGCCCGTTGATGCCGTGAAAATCCGTGATGCGCTCTGGACGGACGACAGTTTACGCGAAGACTTTATCGCGGCGAATCCGGCGGGGCTCCCAGCCGCCGATTTGGAGCAGTATATCCCACTTGGCGTGGGACAGGGCTTGACAAGATGTAGAAATCGTATCTAATTGTCCCATCTTCTCTGGAGGGAGCATCGCATGGCTGTCAATCCACTGCTGGTTTCCTTGTTCACAGAAC
>Ga0194110_10005063_pt1 | contig 15729 bp, 12 predicted proteins | sample TA2Kig1200mmetaG_FD_146192 | JGI IMG/M metagenome (GOLD analysis project Ga0194110, IMG submission 146192) | Freshwater microbial communities from Lake Tanganyika, Tanzania - TA2015032 Kigoma Deep Cast 1200m | ecosystem: Environmental > Aquatic > Freshwater > Lake | place: Tanzania: Lake... | reverse complement strand
GAAGCTCCTGGGGCGCCGCATCTTCTTCCGTGCCCCCTACCACCACAGCCTCATGCACCAGGGCTACAGCGAGACCAAGGTCGTCACCCGCTTCTGGATCCTCTCCGCCATCTTCGCAGTCATGGCACTCGCCACCCTCAAGCTCCGATAGCCACGACCCCGACCCGCCCCGCTGCGCCAGGCGCCCCCAAACGGAAGACCGGGTTCCTACGACCTGAGCCCAGACAGCCCAGGTTGCTCCATCGAGGTTCCCCTGTGGAGAAGGCCTCGTCGCGCTTTCGCGCGAAAGCGCGACAGTGCTTCCGCACTTGTTCAAGTACGGAACTACCCCATCGTCGCTCAACGGCCTTCGAGAAGCGCGCCAAGGGCCGCCGTGTGCGCCGGGTAGCTCGGCCGGGGTCCCACTGCGGAGGGGGATTATCGCGCTTTCGCGCGAAAGGCGGTCATCGCGCAGAAGCTGCGGCAGGCCGGCCTGCGGATCAGCAAGCGGAGCGTGGACCGCATCTACGCTGACTTCGGCCTTCAAGAAAGAACTCTACCGGTGCCGGCCCGACCGGGCGCCGGCGGCTGTTGAGACGTTCCGGACCAAGAAGCAGGTGCGCTCGGTGCCGGCGGACCCGGCGGCCATCGGGCGCGGCGTGCGCCAACTGCTGGCCGACAAGGTGTCGGGGAACCTCCTGGGCCTTTGGCTCAAGCGAGTGCGGCTCGGGTTCAGTTCGCTGGCGGCCTCCTTGCGGGGAAGACATCCACCTGCCGCTGCCCGTGCTCGATCATCCCCCGCCACGGCTGTTACCTCAAGCGCGAGGGAGGACGGTCATCCCGGCAGCGGCTTGCCCTTGGTCTCGGGCGCGAACCAGATGAGGACGAGGCCCAGGGCGTAGATGAGGGTGATCGTGGCCCCCGCCCGCGCGTAGTTACCGCCGAAGAAGGCCACGAGCTGGCCCATCTGGAGCGCGCCTGCCGCGGCCAGGATCCGCCCGAAGTTGAAGCTCAAGCCCTGCCCTGTCGCCCGCACCCGCGTGGGGAACAGCTCCGGCAGGTAGAGCGGCGCCCAGCCGTAGAACGCCGCGGTCACCAGCCCCGCCAGCCCCGAGGTCACCAGGAACACCACGTCGTACGTGCGGAGCACTCTGAAGAGAAAGGCGCAGACGCCGAGCGAAAGGAGGCAGAGGATGAAGTAGGCGGGCCTTCGCCCGACCTGTCCGCCGAGGACTGGGGCGAAGAGGCACCCGAGGATTGCGCCGATGGAAACCGCCACCTGCACCGCCGACTTCGCCGCCGGCATCTTGCCGCCGGTCAACTGGTCCACCCACACCGTCAGCCACCCGCTCACCGCGCCCCACGTGCCGATGAGGGCGATTGATGCGAAGGCGATGGCCAGGAGGGTGCGCTTGCGCAGGCCGCGGCCAAACACTTCGTGGAGCGGCTTCGCCACCCCGTGGCTGACCGAGGCACGCCAGCGCTGCGACTCCGGCACGCAGAGGGCCACGTAGGCGGCCAGGAGGGCCGGCGTCGCCCCCACCGCCAGCATCCAGCGCCACGACTCGCGCGTGGGAGGCATCCATACACCAAGGAGCGCAATAAGCAGGAAACCGACGTTTGCCGACGCGCCGATCACCCCGGCCATGAGCGGCCGCAGCCGCTCGGGCCAGCACTCCACCACGAGGGCCACGCCGAGCGTCCACTGCCCGCCCATGCCCAGCGACGCGACGAAGCGCAGCACCGCGATCTGCGGGGGCGCGGCGGCGAAGTACTTGGCCCCCGTGAAGAGCGAGAAGGTGAGGATTGCGAGCACCATCGCGCGCACCCGCCCGATGCGGTCGCCCAGCCACCCGAACACCATCCCGCCCGTGGCCGCACCCAGGAGGAAGCAGGCGATCACCGTGCCGTTCCACGAGCTCACCAGGTCCTCGGTCTTCCTCCGCAGCAGTGCCTGGGCATCCTCGCCGTCGCCTCCCTTTCCTTCGGCCTCCAGGGCGGCGCGCACCCCGGGCTCCACCAGGCTCTGGAGCGCGGGCCGCGCCACGATGGGGAAAAGCCCCTGCTCCACTCCGCAGAACATCCAGCCCAGGAACGCCGCCACAAGAGCGGGCCAGTGGCCGTGGCTATTGACCTTGCTCTCTATCACGCGTCCTCCTTGTCCGCCCTGTCATCCCCGCCTCCCAGCGTCACGTGCCGCGTGCCTCGACCCGCGTGCCAAGAGCGGAGCAGCCGGCTGGCTTCTTTCTTGGGCACGCGGCACGCGGGACGAGGCACGCATCAGGTCTCCTTCATTGCTTCGCGGATCGCCTTCACATGCTTCGGGAGGGCGGTCAGCGGATCCTCCTTCGCCTCGTATTCGATGGAGAGGTAGCCGCGATAGCCGGCCCCGCGCAGGATTTTCACGATGCGCGGGAAGTCGGCCGGCTGCGCCTTTTGGCCCGCCGCACTCATCTCCACCTTGACGTGCGTGGTGATGGCGTAGGGGGCGATGGCGGCGATCTCGGCGTAGGGGTCGGCCGAGTGGAAGTTCCCCGTGTCCAGGTTCGCCCCGAACCAGGGGCTCTTCACGTCGCGGAGGATTTTCAGCGTGCCCTGGGCCGTGGCGGTCGGGCCGCCGTGGTTCTCGAGGGCCAGGAACACGCCGTGCTCGCCGGCGTAGGCGCAGCACTCCTCGATGGTCGCCACGAGCACCTTGTGGGCATCGTCGTCGCTCTGGTCCTTCTGCTTGCCCCCCGCGAAGATGCGGATGACGGGTGCCCCCAGGGCCTCGGAGTGGTCTACCCACTTCTTCGCGTTCTCGATCTGCTTGTCGCGCGCCGGGCCGGGCGGCAGGCAGAAGTTGTTGCCCACGGCGGTGCCCGCAACGTCGAGGCCGAGTGCGAACGCCCTGGCCCTCAGTCGGCGGAGGAAGGCGGGCGTCGTGTCCCTGAAATAATACGAGGTCAGCTCCACCCCGTCGAAGTCCAGCTCCGCCGCCTTCTCGAGGAAGCCCTCGAGCGTCATGGGCTCCTCCTTGCGGGTGAGGAGGCCGCGGTAGCTGTAGGCGCAGACGCCGAGCTTGAGCCTCGGCGGCCCCTTGCGGGCGATGGGCTCGATGGCCCGCGCGCTGCCGGCCACGCCCGCAAGCCCAGCCGCCCCCACACAGGCGCCGCCCAGGAACTCACGCCGCGAAGCACGCTCGTCCATGACGCACTCCTCCGAAGGCCCTCGCCGGCAGCCATGCAAACATGAAATCGCCTGCCGATCAACCGCGACTGGGCTTCGGCACCGCTCCCAACGCCCGCGAGGGCAAAGAGAGCGGGGAGACTCCGGCCAGAGGGGACATGGCCACGGCAGGCAAGAGTGAGGCATCAAAGCACCAACTCCCTCCCCGCTCGCGGGGCGGCCTTCGGCAAGGCTCAGGCCAGGCTCCGGCCCCGCCCCCCACAGGCTTGCCGATGCTGAGGCACACCGGTGCGCGGCATTCACTTCTGGCCGATGCAGTAGAGGAACCTCTCGCCGCGGATGTAGATGCGGGAGCCGTCGAAGACCGGCGGGCCGTTGGCGAGGAGCTCCTGGGGCGCCCATGGCCAGAAGCGGTCAACCACGGTCTCGATGCGGTTGACGGCCACGGGCTTGTGGGCTGGCCCCTGCTCGAGGACGACGCACATTCCCTGGTTGTCCTGGACGTAGATGTGCTTTCCGCCGAGGGCGGCGCTGCCACCCACGCCGATGGCGTTGTAGGTGTGGAGCTCGTCGAAGCCGAGGTCCTGGGCGTAGTGGGTCTTGCCCGACGCGATGTCGGCGACGTAGAAGAAGCCGTACTGGTCGGGGATGTAGTGGGTGCCGCCGATGATGAGGGGCGAGGCAGGGGTGAAGCGGTCGAGCCATTCGCCGCTGGGGCGGCGATGGTTGACCTTGAGTTCGATGCCGCGGAAGTCGGGCTTCCACTCGTCGTCGCCCTCGGCCTTCGAGGAGCCCCCGGCGCCGGGGCGGGCGGTCCCGATCGTCGCGCTTTCGCGCGAAAGCGCGACGGTCCCCTTGGAGAAGTCGGCGATGAGGAGGCCGGCGACGCCGCACCAGGGGAGGTACATGGTGTCGCCCAGCACGACGGGTGCGGCCCACCCCAGGTCGCCCTGGGTGATGCGGGGGTTGGCCCAGAGCTGCTTGCCGTCGGAGACGCGATAGCACACGCCCCGCCAGGTGAACACCACGTCGGTGCCGCGAATCGTGGCCGGGATGAGCGAGGCGATGCTGTGGCCCTTCGGGTCGCTCCACACGGTCTCGCCCGTGGCGGCGTCGAGAGCGTGGAGGCCGTTGAAGACGACGCAGAGCTTGCCGCCGACGAGCGCGGGCGAGCACGAGTAGCTTATCTCCTTCGGCACCTCGAGGCGGCGAATCCACTTGCGGTTGCCGTCGAGGCCGTAGCAGGCGACGACGCCGAAGCCTGTGTAGGCCCAGACGTGTTTGCCGTCGGAGACCGGCGTGGTGGTGAAGCCGACGATGCCGAAGTGGCCCTCCAGGTGGCCCTCGAGGCGCATGTGGTACTTCTTCTTGTCAATCTCCATGAGCAGGTCGCGCATCTGGCGGCGTATCTCGAGGCTCTTCTCGGAGTCGGCCTTCGCCAGCTCCTCGGCCAGGGGTGCGAGCTTCTCCTTGAAGACCGGGTTGGCCGCGCGGTCGGCCTCGGGCGTGGCCTCGTAGAGGCTGTTGAAGCGGCGCCAGAGCACCTTGCCCGTCGCCTTGTCCACGCACAGGAGCCCGTCGGGCTCGGCGGGGGTGAAGATGCGGTCGCCGACGACGATTGGGCAGGCATTCGTCCGCTCCGGCATCTCGGCCATCCAGACGATGTTCTTCTCCTCGTAAGCTGTGGGCGGCGTGTCCCCACGCCGCGAATCGCGGGACGGGGACGTCCCGCCCACAGACTCGGCATCCATCAGGACGGGTGCGAACCACAGCGCGCGGCCGTTCGGCCCGGTGTGGCTGCACGTCTTGGCGAGGAGGCGGTTCCAGCCCTGCTTGAGGTCGAGCGTGATGCGAGGCGAGCGGCCGTGGGTGAAGGCGAGCTTCTGGCGGCTGATGCCGTAGTGCGAGCCGTAGCCCGCCGCCATCTTGGGCGCGCAGTAGACCTGTTCGCCGTTGAAGAAGAGCTTGAGGCCGTAGATGTGGTCAACGGTCAGCGACACCTTGCCGGCCCGCGGGGTGTGGATATAGGTGTGGGCGTAGGCCACGTGGTTGGCCTTGTAGTCGAGCGCCTTGGCGAGGTCCACGGCCTCATCCAGGTCAACGCGGCCCCAGCGCTCGTAGTCGGGCTCTCGGACCAGGTGGAGGCGCCTCCAGGCCAGGTCGCCCGCCTTGTCGCCCTCGGCGGGCGCGAGCTTCGCCTCGCCGGGAATCTGCTCCTTGTCGAAGTCGTTCACCGAATGGCTCACGGGGAAGAGACCGACGACGAGCCAGTCGCGGATGAACCCCTGGCCCGTGGTGATGGCCGTCGTGCCCTTCGCCGCGTTCGCGTCGGGCTTGGCCGCTTGGCACGTGAGCCCCGCCACCACCCCCTTCGCTATCCTGCCCCATTCCGTCGGCGGATTCGCCTCGGGGTACAGCCCCGTCCAGTTCCCCCGCCAGCCATACGTCTTCGGCGGCTCTCCGGCAAATGCGGCGGACACGACGAGCAGCAACACGGCGACACCACAGACGAGCCTTGACATCAGCAACTCGCTCCTCTATGCTCTGCACTTGGAACCGCCCGTGGACGGGCCACTTTGCACTGCCAGGATACGACATGGCGGTCGTTCTTTCAACCCACAAGGCTGGGCACGGGAGTTTGAAATGCCCGGCGATGCGGGGAGATGGACTACGATGGCCTCACACGGGAGGACGTTGTGCGGGTTCTGGCGACTGGCCAGGTGTCGCGGCGGTTCACGGATGACCCACGCGGGCCGCGATATGAGATGGCGGGGCGCACCGCCGATGGCCGGGAGGCCCGGACCATCGTGCGCCTGTTGCCCGGCGGGACCGTGCGCGTCATCACGGCCTATGCGGAGACGGAGTGACAAAGCATGAGAGCGGAACAGCCTCAGACCTGCGAGTTCTGCGACGGCGCATTGGAGGAGCGTGTCGTCCGTGCACGATTCCAGCATAGGGGTCAAACGATCTACATCAACCACGTGCCTGCCTGGGTCTGCCGCCGCTGCGGGGAACAGGAGTTCGACGGGCCGGTGTACGAACGCATGGAGGAGATCGCCAGGGAGCCGGGGCGCATCGTGAACACGATCACGATCCCGCTCGCAGAGTACGACGCCGGCCCCCCACGGCGAGCCGGCAGTGTGAAGCGAAGCCGCCGCACACCCGTGATGGCCCACAGGTGAGGCCGCGTGCAGGAATCAGCGGCGCTGGTGTAGCTACTTCAGGCCGGTGCGGCGGAGGAGCCAGTCGCGGGTCTCGCCCACGGGCTGGTAGCCGGGGTCGCGGGGGTTGGCGGGGTATTCTCTCTGGACGAAGTCGGCGATGGGCTTGCCGTCAATCGTCAGGAGGTCGGGGAGCTTCGCGCCCGTGACGGCGGCGCCGGCGGCCAGGCCGGCCGCGTAGCCGTCGCACTCCTCCTCGATGCTGGCCTTGCCGCTGCCGCCGCGGGTGGCGTGGACGGCTTCGTGGAAGACCCCTTCGGCCATTATCTCATCGTCGCGCAGCACCAGCCGGCCTGCGATCTCCATGGCCCGCACGTAGAGGGCCTCTTGGCCGAGGAACTCGCGGCGGTAGAGCGCCTGGGGGCCGATGGCGGCGGAGAAGATGAGGCGGCCGCGCGCGATGAACCGCTCGACGGTGGTGGCGAGGGCCTTGCCGCGGGGCGACTGGCCGAACTCGCTTGCCGCCACCTTCGCCAGGATGGCCCTCACCCGTTCGATGCCCTGCTGCTGCACCTCGGGCGGCGCCGGCGCCGGCCGCTGCGAGCGGCGATACCAGTCGGCCACGAAGATGCACACGCCGCCGATGAGGAGGATGATCGCGAACCGAATAGGCGAGAACCTGCGCGAGGCCACCGTGTGCTCCCTCCTATCCGGGGAACAGATGGTTCTGCTTCTCGCCGTTGCGCGGCCCCTTGGAGCCCGGGGTCCGTCGGAAGGTAACGTTGGCCTGCCGAGGCGGAGGGCAGTCAACCCGCTTCCCCTCCAGGAGCCCGGCTATGGTAAGTAGCTGGAGGCGCGGGTGCTTTGTTCCCCAGGGCGAGCTATAGAAGCCGGCGGAAGCAGCCTCCGCCGTCATGGGCCTGGTGGGTGGCTGGAGGGTGATGAGGACTCCGATGTCTGCTCCCTCGCGTTCCAGGACGCCGCGCAGGTCGCGGACGTCGGAGACCTTTACGGCGCCGGATTTCACCGAGAGCAGAATCTGCTTCGGCTTGCCGCCTTCGGCTTCGTCGTGGAAGTAGAGGCGGCCGTCCACCCCCTGGTCCGCGCCCTTCTTCTCCTCGACGGGCCTCGCGCCGACCATGCCCAGCGCCCACCACTGGAACTGGTAGCGGTCCTGCGCGGCCAGCGCCTGGGCGTCGGGCAGCGACACGGGTTCGCCAACCACCCGGTACTTGGCCGCATCGCCGAACACGTCGCGCAGCCGGTGCTTGATGAGCGTCACGGCCAGGTGGGTGATGTCAATGCCGATCCAGCGGCGCTGGAGGGCCTGGGCCACGACGATGGTGGTGCCGCAGCCGCAGAAGGGGTCCAGGACCGTGTCGCCCTTCCTGCTGCTCGCCTTGATGATGCGCTGCAAGAGGGCCTCGGGCTTCTGTGTAGGAAAGAGCTGCTTGACGGGTGGCACGCGGCCGATGTCCCACACGTCGTCCTGCCGCACCCCTTCTGAGGGGCGGGACTCGGTCTGCGAGGGCAGGCGGCGGCCCGCGTCGTCGAAGGTGGACCTGATCCGGGCGGTCCCAAACCGGCGCAGGGTTGATTCGGCTCTTGCCATGTGGAGCTGGTTGAACGTGCGGCGGCGGCTCGCCGAGCGCGCATAGAAGAAGAGGACATCGTGGTTGCGCTGGAAGGTGTACTTGCCCGCGGGCCACTTGCGGTAGTGCCAGATGATCTCGTTGAGGAAGTTGTGCGGCCCAAAGATCGAGTCCATCAGGAGCTTCAGGTAATGGCTCGCCGTGGGGTCGCAGTGGAGATAGATGCTGCCTGTGGGCTTGAGGACCCGCCGCAGCTCGACGAGACGGGGCGCCATCATGACGAGATAGGCGAGCATGTCGCTCTGGCCGAGGAGCTTTCGGAAGGCCATCATCGCCTCGGCCGGCCCGCCCCCCGCCTCGACGATCCGCTCGTAGGCCTCGGCGGCACCGAGGTCCCACCGCCACGTGTCGTCGAACGCGCGAATCTGCGCCTTCGACCGGCTGCCGTTCTGCTCGACGAATAGGACGTTGTAGTCCTGGTTGCTCTTGAACGGCGGGTCCAGGTACACGAGGTCCACGCTCTCATCCTGCACGTAGCGGCGCAGGATGTCAAGGTTGTCCCCATAGTAGAGGACGTTCTCTGGCACTTCTCGCCTCCCGCAGGGTTCTCGCCTTGCTACTTGTATCGCGCCTTCAGGCTCGTGCCCTTCCTGGCGCTCTTGCAGGCGAGGTCGAGGATGTGGATGGGCCGCCTTGCCCACTCGGGCGGGATGACGAGCGCCTCGCCCTTCACCAGGTGGTCGGCCACGTTCTGGTAGAGCTTCCAGCCCTCGCTCTCGGGGTTTCGATATTTCTTGACGACCGTGGTGCCGTCCTCGTGGGTCGTCACCTCGCAGGTCTGCCAGTCCATCACGAGCGAGCCGAGGGTGCCGGTGGCCTCGAGCCAGCCGCGCTTGGGGTTGGAATCAATGCTGGAGAGCGTGAGGGTGAGCCACTGGCCGCCCTTGAAGCGGGCGATGGCAAAGCCCTCGTCCTCGTTCGTGTCCTTCCCCCACTTCACCTTGTCGGCCCAGAAGCCTGTGTGGTTGAAGCCCGCGACCTCGGCCAACTCGGCGCCCTGGAGGATTTGGAGCGAGTATTCGAGGAGGTGGACGCCCCAGTCGTAGAGGATTCCGCCGGAGATGCCCTTGGAGGAGCGCCACCAGTCGCCCGGCTTGCCGTAGCCGCCCATGTGTGCCTCGACGCGGAAGACCTGGCCGATGACGCCGCTGCGGACCAGCTTCACGGCGTTCAGGATGCAGCCGTCCCAGTGGCGGTTGTGATAGGTCGAGAGCACGCACCCGCTCTTCTTCGCCGCGGCGATCATCGCGTCGCACTCGGCGGTGGTGATTGCGAACGGCTTCTCCGTGACCACATGGCGGCCGGCCTTGAGGCACTGCACGGCCAGCTTCGCGTGGGTGTTGTGCGGCGTGATGATGGCGAGGAGATTGACCGCCGACCTCTTGAGCATCTCGGCCACCGAGGCATAGGTCTCGATGCCCGGGAACTCCTGCTGGGCCACCTTGAGGCGTTCCGGGTCAATCTCGGCCACGGCGGTGGGCACCATGCCCGCCCGCTTCATCTCGTTGAGGTGGGCTTTACCCATGTTGAACGCCCCGCCGTAGCCGATCACCCCGCACTTGATCTCTTCCGGCCTCGCAAACCGCTTCACCTGTTCGTCTCCTTACCTGAGGATGTGTCCTCGCGCTCACCGCGCCACGCGGTGTATTCTAAGCGGAAGCGGCTTCCGGCGCAAGGGACCACAGGGACCACAAGGACGACAGGGACGCAGCCACCGACGGCAGCAAGTCGCTGTGGTCCTTGTGGTCCCTGTGGTCCCTCTGCCTTGCCGCGCCTTGACAATCGCAGCGCCCTGCACTAGTATGGAAAATGGGAGGGAAGATCAGGAGCAACGCCGATGTATGCTCGAAGATGCCCAACAACCGTTCACCGAACGCTTGCCGGCGGCTTGCCGCTCATTCTGGTGGCGTTGGCCGGCTGCACGTCGCCGCTCTTCCCGGAGCTCCAGAAGCGGGTGCAGAAGGACCTTGCGTTCCCGATGGTGCTCCAGAACCCCTCGCAACACGTGGGCGCGGTCGTCATCTGGGGCGGGGTCATCCTCAGCACGGCCAACCGCAAGGAGGGCACTGAGGTGGTGGTGCTTGAGACGCCGCTGGACAGCGCGGGCCGCCCGCTGAGCGTGCGCTACTCGCGGGGCCGCTTCATAGCGCGGACGCCTGCGTTCCTCGACCCCGAGGTCTTCCGCCGCGACCGGCGCGTGACCTTCGGCGGCGAGGTCACGGGCAGCGAGACACGCCCCCTCGGCGACACCCAGTACGTCTATCCCGTGATCAAGCTGCTCGACCACTACGTGTGGAGCGAGCCCGCGCCAGCCTACTACTACGGACCCTATCACTACTACGACCCCTACTACTGGCCCTACTATTACGACCCATTCCGGCCCGGATGGGGCTGGCGCCGCTGGCCGCACTGGCGTTGCTGGCCGTGAGCGCTATCGGCGGCAGCCCATCGGCAGGCCCATGAGGGAGAGGGTCATCGGGCGCAGTTCGCGCTTGAAGGGGTCGAGGACGAGTTCGAGCGCCTCCAGCGTCGTGGTGCCCAGGAGATTGGCGTCGCCGGGCTCCCCGAAGATCACCGGCGCCGCGCCCCCTACGCCTTTGTACTCAAAGTAGGCGTCGCCGATCTGCCGCTCGATCTCCTGCCCGTCCGCAAGATGGAAGGTTCGGGAGCGATGGGGGCGAATTCCCAGCCGCCTCAGCACTTCGCCCTGAACCACTGAGTACACCGCCCCGCTATCCACAAGGAACCTCACTGTTTCGGCGGCTTTTGCCTCGTGGCTCTTCTTCACCACGACCTCGACCCTTGTCATCCCCATGCTTCATCTCCTCGGCGCAGGTTACGGATGCACGCTTGCCATCCCCCTGATGATTATGCCCCGGCAGGCGAAGAAAAGCAAGCCCTCTGCCCTCCCGAAGGTTCCGATACCTTCGGGAGGATACGCGAGAGGCGCGCTATTGGAGCAGCAGGCTCACGGGCGCGAAGGGGGACATGGGGACTTTGAACCTGCCGTGCGTGACGGGGATCGGCTCTCCCACGGGCCTCCCACGCAGGTCGCAGGGCTGGGCGGTCCTCGGGCGAAGGCCCTTGGGCAGGTCAATCGAGTAGGTCAACGGCTCGCGTTCGGACTCCTCCTTCCCCGATGGTTCCCACAAACGCAGCAGCAGTCCGTCGCCGTCTGGGTTCGGCCCAAAGGCGGTCACAAGCATGCCCCCTCCGAGGATGCTGCCGCGATAGATGGTCATGCTGGGCAGAGGAATCTCGGGATCGGCGGGAAGCTTACCCGGTGGTCCATCGAACCACGCGCCTCGGAAGGGCTGACGCGCCTCCCACGAATCAGCCGTGACATCCTGGGCACGCGTGCCGCGCGAGAATGGGTAGAGCCGCACACGGACGGTCCAGGAACCGCCGACCCATTGCTGGAAGTTGGTGGAGACGGCGTTGTTGAAGAGGTTGAAGAAAACGTAGGGCTTCGTGGGCACGAAATCGCGCGAGTAGCGCCAGAGGCCAGGGCGCTCCAGGCTGACAAGCGGGGTGTCCGGCGAGCAGAGGGTCGCGCCATCCCTGGTGGGGCTTGTGACGGTGATCCCGCTGTTCACGCAGAAGCAGTCGTGGTTGGCCGAGCGCCGGAAGTCGGTCGCAGGGTCAACAATCGAGCCGAGGCGGCCCAGAAGGAATCTCGGCCTGTCCACCTTGAGTGGGAAGCACAGCCAGCCCGCCTCGGGCCACGGCTCGGGCCGCTTGTCAGTCACGCTCCACTCGAAGTCGGCAAAGCTCGTATCGGCATAGAGGGTGACGGTGAGCGCAACGGCATGTGGGACAGCTTCGGTTGCGGGAGCTGACATGCGCGCCCGGATGGCGAACGGAGTCTGGGTGACCTCCAGCTTCATGTTCTTCGGCGACGCGGCGACATAGGGCTTCTCCTTGGCCGGTGGCAGATCGTTCTTCCCCAAGTCGGCGATGGCCCAGCCCGGCTTCTGGCGAAGATAGGCGTTGAGATACTCGTTCACCTGGTTGGCGTCGAATCGCTCGTAGATATACTGGCCGAGTCCGAACGGCGCCGCGGGGTCCACCAGCTCCATCTTCGCCCTCTTGTCCTTGTCGAACAGCGACGCTACCACACCGCGGGCAGGGTCAAGCCGGACGCTCAGGTAGCGGTTCTCGATGGTTCCCGTCGCCAGGTCCGCTTTCAGGTCGTTGGCACGATCGTTGGACTTCCCGGGGACGAACGTGCTGTAGGCCATTGGGAGCATACTGGTGCTGAAACTCAGCATGTCTCCCTCTCGCTCCATTGGAACATCCCTGACCGACCCGTCCTGCCATAGCTTGCCCAGTGCATCAGGCGGCTTGCCAGGCACCTTCACGCTCACAATGCCGCTTACCACCCACGGGAGGGGATTGTAGACGACGATGCGGGGGCCTTGGACGTTGACGGCGCGGGCGAGGGCCTGGAGGTTGGCTTCAAGGGCGGGGGCGGCGATGGCCTCGGCTTGGCGGATGTAGGCGCCGTGCTCGGCCCAGGATTCTCCGGCACGCTTGTAGACGCCTTTCGCGTGGGCGGCCTCCCACTCGGCGCCGTAGAGACGCTTGCCCCAGGCCTTGAAGTCGAGGCCCCAGGTGTGCTCGCTGTACATCAGGCTCCGCTCGTAGGCCGCGGCCACGGAGTCCTGCGCGCTCGGCACGTCAACGCCCCAGATGCGGAGCAAGGTGTTCAGGCTTTCGAGGGCCATGATGGTGGGGCGCACGTTGCGCATGATCTTGGTCTCGATGGGCATGGACATGATGCCGTGGACCCAGGTGTCGGGCATGTCGGCGCGGATGACGGGCAGGTCGGGCTTCTCGCGGCGAATGGCGTCGGCGAAGTCGCTGAGGCGGCCGAAGCGGACCTTGACGCCCGGCATCTCGCGGGCGGCGCGGTCGAGGAGCGCCCGCACGTCGCCGGGATTCGGCGGCCCCTGGTTGTCGCCCGTGTGGATGAGGGCGAGCCAGGTGGCGTGAGGCCAGTTGGCGGGCGGCCGCAGCCCCGTGCCGTAGTCGCCGGCGTACATTGTCAGGAGCCGCGAGCCGTCGGGGCCTTCCCACCAGAACAGCGGCGGAACGTCGGGCATCGGGCAGGCGGCGTTGCAGCCGACGTGGAGGAACTCGACCCCCGCGTGGACGAGGACGGTGGGGAGAATCCAGGTGTGGGACGGCACGTCGGTCATCTTGGCGTCGCGGGGCAGCGGCTGGCCGAGCGAGCGGCCGAGTTCCGACGAGAAGCGCATCCCCCGCACCAGGTCCTCAAGGTCGAGCGATTCGGTGTGGAGGGTGACAGGGAGCGCGTGTGTGACCAGCCGTCCCTCACGCACGGCATCGAGGATGCGCTTGCGGCGTTCGGGCGTCTGCTCGGGGCCGAGGAGCTGGGCCATCGGCCAGCCGGGCAGGGTCCAGACGAAGCGGTTCTCGGGCGGGAGGGCCTGGGTCTCATCGCAGACCTTGAGCGCCTTGTCAATCATCCCCGTGCGGTAGTGCGCCACCACGTCGCGGGCCATGGCCGTGTAGCCGATGTCGAAGTGCGTCTTGAAGACGACCACGGCCTCCTTCACCGCGGCGCGCGCCGAGCCTGCGGCGATGGCAGCGAGCACAACGGCGGAGCGCCAGACGGAAACACGCATACTCATCGCCACGACACCTCCGTGCTACAATCCGCGAGAGAGTTGTTCCCAGGAGCAGGTCTCCGGCCCGTTCCTCCGGCCCGCGGGGGGCATGTGCTGAGGAAGCTCGCTACAGAGGGCACAGAGAAGAGCAGTCTATAAGGAAGGCAGGAAGGCAGGAGAGGAAGCGCGCCAACCAGAGACGCCCCCCGCGCGGAGCGAATCGGACAGCCAGGGTGACGGCGTTGAGTTGCGACCCAGGCCGCCCGCATGCCTTGCTTCCTTTCCTGCCTTCCTGCATTCCTTATGGTCTACTCTGGCTGGGGCCGAGAGCGCTCGCTCGCGCAAGTCAAGGGGCCGGTGCCCAACATACTCCGGGGGCAGGCACAGGTCAAGCAGCGCGGCGGGATGAGGCACTTGCGCGCGTGCGAATCCGTTGTTGCGCCCGGGTGCGGAGAGCATGACTTCCGGTCCTGGCGATGACTTCATTCTGCTTCTTCTCGTCCTCGTCGTCGTCCTCGTCGTCGCCGTCGAATCTCTGGGCTCTTCCCATCCCGGAGGTTCGACCACGACCACGACGACGACGACGACAACGACGACGATCCGGGAGCGAGCTGGTCGCTAACAGCGGGAGTCACGCCCGGGTGCGGAAAAAATGTTGAAAATGTGGATAGGGTTAGTGTACAATGCCCCAAGTGGCAGCACGAGCCGGACTCGGGCGGCCGGTTCGCCGCGCCTGATCGGGCAAGCCGTGGTCTACTACGCCATTGGAGTCGCTTCAGCGGTCGCCGCGCTCGGCCTCGCGGGGTTGGCTGGCGCCACGCTCGCGCTCCTGGCCGTCTACGGTCGGAGCGGGCGGGTGGTCTGGCCGCGTGCGGGGGTGCTGGGCGGGCGGCTCCTTCACGCCCCGCTGGCGTTCCTCGTGCGCGCCGTGGGGGGGCGGCCGGGGCTGCTCGACCTCTTCGTGATAGAGTCGGCGAACGCGGCGATGGCGCGGCGGTTCGCGCGGGCCGGGCCGGTGCGGATGCTCGCCGTGCCGCAGTGCCTGAGGTCGGGCGAGTGCGCGGCGCGGCTTCATCCCGACGACGGCTATCGCTGCCAGGGCTGCGGCAAGTGCCCCCTGGCCGCGCTCGACCGCGCGGCGGCGGAGCGCGGGTTCCGGCTCTTCATCGTGCCCGGGGGCGGCATGGCCAGGCGCCTCGTGAGGCGTCTGGGGGTGGACGCAGCGCTGGGCGTGGCCTGCCCGTCCGAGCTGAGGAGGGCGCTGCTGGCCGTGCGCAGCATGGGGGTGCCGGCCGTGGGGGTGCCGCTGGCCTCCGGCGGGTGCTTCGAGACGCGGGTGGACCTCGGCCGCGTGCGGGAGGCGATGGAGCGCTGCGGCTCGGCATCATCGGTGTGCCACGGTCGGCTTGCCCGACCGTGCCCTGTGGCCAGTGGCGGCCCCTGTGTTCAAGACACCGCTGGGCAAGCCAGCCGTGGCACACGCTAGGGCCGTTGGCAAGCGGCCCCCTGGAACCGGGCCGAGATTCAGCGCGTGCGTCGTGCTTGCAAAGCAGGTGCCGATGCGGTAGTATACTAGAGGGAGGGTACGTGGGGGAACACGCGCGGCCCGGGGCGGGCATGCGGGGCCGGCGCGAGTGCCGCCAAAGATGCCCGCCACGATCACAGATTCGAGGTGATCCCATGCGGCTGCCACGCCGGAATACGGGTTTCACGCTGATCGAGATGCTCATCGTGCTGGGCATAATCATGACGCTGGCGGCCACGGCGCTGCCGGCCATCATGCAGTCGCTGAGGTCCGCGCGCGAGGTCAACTGCCGCAGCAACCTCAAGCAGATAGGGACCGGGCTCTTTTCCTACATACTGAATTGGGACCGGAACTTCATCTCGAACCGCCCGCCCGACCTCTTCGCGCAGAGGACGCCTGACCCGGTGCTGATGAGCTTCGACGACCTCAGCCCGCTCTGGGGCGTGCCCTCGGTCCGACGCGAGAGGACCACGGGCGGGAAGTTCGTCTACGAGACGATCGTCACCGACAGCTATGTGAAGGACGTGCGGGTGTTCAACTGCCCCTCCACCCGCGACCGTGCGGGGACCCTGCCGAAGCGCGAGGACTGGTGGAAGGAGCTGATCTGCAAG
>Ga0194110_10005059_pt1 | contig 15741 bp, 15 predicted proteins | sample TA2Kig1200mmetaG_FD_146192 | JGI IMG/M metagenome (GOLD analysis project Ga0194110, IMG submission 146192) | Freshwater microbial communities from Lake Tanganyika, Tanzania - TA2015032 Kigoma Deep Cast 1200m | ecosystem: Environmental > Aquatic > Freshwater > Lake | place: Tanzania: Lake... | reverse complement strand
CCTTTTTTAAATAAGTTCCTCATTATAAACCAAAAAGACCAGATAGATCAGACAGGCGCAGAAGTGTAAGGATTCAACAACGTCCCCAATTCTAAGCTCGTGGAATCACAAAATATCACTTCGAGAGGGTCTCCGTCTCACTTACCAAGATTTTCTTAAAAACCATACAGGACCGTAAGGATTGGCAGTATTGACATTTAACCTTTGGCCATTTTAACAACCAAACAAACCAGATCAACCAAATAGACTAAATAGACCAAAGATAAGGACTAAACATGCAAAATCCATCCATCGAACATATCGTCCATGGCCTCGAACCAATTGCCCTGATAATTAGAGCCAATTTTGATGAGCTGGGTATACATTTCTTTACTCCTCCGAACTTTTCCCAACAGCTTGCTTTCATGAAGCATGATACTGGTAAAAAGATTGAACCTCATGTGCATAATATGGTTTCACGTCAGGTTCTTTATACCCAGGAAGTTCTCTTTATCCGCAAAGGAAAAGTCAAAGTCAATCTATACTCCTCGGATAAAAAACATATAGATTCAAAAATATTAGAATCCGGAGATGTCATCCTCTTATGCGGTGGAGGGCATTCCTTCGAAATGCTTGAAGAGACTTCGATGATCGAGATTAAACAAGGCCCCTACGCCGGTGAAAATGACAAAACACGTTTCAATCCTTAACTTTTTTGTCACCTGAACCTTAGCCTTAACCTATGAATTAGAATGATTCCCGTTAACGAACCACTCCTTGGTGAACGTGAACTCGAATATGTGATGGAATGCATCCGCACAGGGTGGATATCGTCTGCAGGCCGGTTCATAGAGGAGTTCGAGGAAAAGTGGGCAGCATATTGCGGGATGAAGCACGGAGCGGCTGTAAGTAATGGCACCGCTGCCCTTCAGGTGGCTGTAGCGTGTGCTGGCCTCAAACCGGGCGATGAAATCATCATTCCCTCTTTTACAATTATTTCTTGTGCTCAAGCAGTGATATTTAATGGAGGAATTCCAGTGCTCGTGGATTGCGAGCCGCGAACCTGGTGCATGGACACGGAACAGCTTAAGGCTAAGGTCGAGGATAAGGTTAAGAAAGGCGACAAAAAGCTGAAGGCCATAATGCCAGTCCACATCTATGGACATCCTGTGGATATGGATCCAATCATTGAACTGGCTGAGAGATATGGTCTTATCATTATCGAGGACGCCGCCGAGGTCCACGGAGCAGAGTATCTTTCTGGGCGAAATGGTGCGGACCCGACCTGGAAAAAATGCGGCGGGTTAGGTCATATCAGTACCTTTAGTTTCTATGCCAATAAGCTGATCACGACTGGCGAAGGAGGTATGGTGTTGACGAATGACCAGACCATTGCAGAGAAGGCTCGAAGTTTAAGAAATCTCTGCTTCCGTCCTGAGAAACGTTTTTTCCATAATGAATTGGGACACAATTTCCGGTTGACCAATATTCAGGCTGCCCTCGGGCTGGCTCAACTCGAAAGGATGGAAGAGATTATCGCCAAAAAGCGCTGGATGGGGCAGGCCTATACTGAACGCCTCCAGGATATTCCGGGTTTGCAGTTACCAGTCGAAGAACCCTGGGCTAACCATGTTTATTGGATGTATGGGGTCGTTCTGGATGAAAGTATAGGCATGGATGCAGTAGAGTTCGCCAGGCTCCTCAGGGAGCAAGGCATTGAAACCCGTCCTTTCTTTCTGGGAATGCATGATCAACCCGTCTTTAAGAAAGAAGGGTTATTTCAAGGCGAAAGTTTTCCCGTAACAGATCGCATCGCCCGCCAGGGCCTCTACCTCCCATCGGGATTGGCCATAACCGAATCACAAATCAACCAGGTCTGCGAAGCCGTTAGAAGAATAATCCTGAAATAAGTGAATAGGTTACCATATGATCAGATGAGGTAAGGAGACCAGGGAGTGAAACCAGACAAACAAGAGAAACCAAAAAGACAAGATAAACCGGAAAAAGTTTTCGGCAAAGGTTATGCAGATTCTTATGATCTCTTCTATGCTGACAAGAATTATGAAGCTGAATGCGACATGATCGAGGAGGTCTTCAAAAAGTACGGTGACGGTCCAATAAAAAGCATTCTCGATCTTGGGTGTGGGACGGGCAACCACGCCATTTCTTTGGCTAAACGCGGCTATGAAGTCACCGGCATTGATATTTCACCCGACATGCTTAAAATTGCCAGAAAGAAGGTTTTTAACCTTCAACCTTCAACGTTCAACTTTCAACCTATTTTCTTGGAGGGCGATATTCGGTCCCTTGACCTTGGTAAAAAATTCGACGCCGTCCTCATGATGTTTGCAGTCCTGGGATACCAGACGACTAACAAAGATGTGTTTGCTGCGCTCCATACCGTTCGCCGCCACCTCAACCCCGGTGGCTTGTTCATCTGCGATGTCTGGTATGGCCCGGCGGTTCTGACCATCCGGCCTAGCGAACGAGTAAAGGTTATCCCGACCACAGAGGGCAAGATCATCAGGGTCACATCCGGGAGCCTTGATACCTTCCGGCACACTTGCGAAGTCAAGTACCATGTCTGGGAGATCAATGGAAAGCAGGTCGTAAACGAAAGCGAAGAAAAACATGTGATGCGTTACTTCTTTCCCCAGGAATTAAACTTCTTTATGAACCAGGCAAGTTTCCAAATTCTTAATATTACCCCTTTTGGAGTTTTAGACAAAATTCCTAACGAAGATAACTGGAACATTTTATCAGTGGCAAGGGCGAACGTTGCTCAATAATAAGTTAAACCTACAACATTGGGAAATTTAATCCTCCGATTGATCATATTTTATGGTTGATTCACATTTGAAGATAACCATTTATACAAGCGAGGCACAGTTGCGTAGACCTTTGAGGCTATTAAAAGGGATGGCACGAGACATTATAGCATCGCGAGAATTAGCATGGCGACTTTTTGTGCGTGACACATCAATACAATATCGGCAAACAGTCTTCGGATATTTCTGGGCCGTCTTTCCACCTCTTGTGACTAGCATGGTTTTTATTCTTATGAATCATTCGAATTTGTTGAAAATGAAAGAAACCGGTATTCCCTATCCTGTCTACGTTGTCATGGGAACGGTATTCTTTGGTCTTTTTTCAGATTCGCTAATGGCTCCATTAAAAGTTGTTAATGGATCAAAAACGATGTTAGTGAAAATTAACTTCCCCCGTGAAGCTCTGGTATGGGCAGCAATATTACAAACATTCATGGGCTTCAGTATCAAGCTGGTACTTCTTATCTTAACAATGATTATCTTCCATGTACCCGTCAAAATCACCTCATTTATTGTGCCTGTTCCGCTCTTGGGGCTTCTGCTCATGGGCATCACGATAGGTGTGTTCCTTGTACCTTTCGGCATCCTTTTCCAGGATGTTATGTACGGACTCCAATTGGCTTTAACCGGGCTCATGTTTCTGACGCCCGTTGTTTATCCCCCACCATCAAACGGACTGCTCGCCAAAATCGTCGCCTACAACCCAATGACGACATTACTCATGTCTGCACGGGATTTTATGATTAAAGGTTCGAGTATTTATGTTATGGACATGATGATCGTAATAATCATCATGATCTTGCTGCTCTTTATAGCGTGGGTAATTATTCGCATTGCATTTCCCATTGTCATTGAAAGGATAGGTACTTAGTGGACGAAGATACCTTCATTAAAGTAGAGCATCTTTCAAAAAAGTTCTGCCGTAACTTGAAAAAATCTTTGTGGTATGGTGCAAAAGACCTTGTGTGGGAAATAGCTGGACAAAGAAGAGGTCACAACATATTGAGAAATGGCGAATTCTGGGCACTAAATGATGTCTCTTTCGAGGTAAAACGTGGAGAAATGCTCGGATTAATCGGTCAGAACGGTGCAGGAAAGAGCACTCTATTGAAGGTATTGAACGGCCTGATTACACCCGACAGCGGGAAAGTAACTATTAAAGGATGCGTACAGGCTCTCATTGAACTGGGAGCAGGGTTTAGCCCGATATTAACTGGTCGCGAAAATGTATATATAAACGCTTCTGTCCTGGGTATTTCTAAAACAAAGATAGACCAGACATTGCCATATATCGTGGAGTTTGCCGGAATCAGTGAATTCATGGAGAGCCCTGTGCAGAGTTATAGCTCCGGCATGAAAGCACGATTAGGTTTTGCTGTCATAACGCAATTAGATCCTGACATCCTCTTGATTGACGAAGTTTTGGCTGTTGGTGATACCGCCTTTCAGGAAAAGTGTATGCGCCGTATGGACGAGCTGCGCCAGTCAAATAAGGCGATTATCTTTGTGACGCATAGTCTCTACCAGGTTGAAGCACTCTGTAACAAGGCGTTATGGCTTGATAGAGGCCGCGTTGTGCAGTATGGTGTCGCTGGAGACGTTGTTCGGGCCTATCTGGATAATCAGGAACGTCTTGCCATAGACCAGTCACAAAAGGAGGGGAAAATATACGAGGGACATATAACTTTAGCAACAAAAGCATATTTTGAAAAGAGAAGTCGGGAAGGCAAGGGTGGAGCACTTGTCACAAGATTCTCAAACACAGAGGAGCTAATTCAGATTCGCAAAGTAGAAGTTTCAGATGGATGTGGGAAGGTTGGCAATGAATTTCCTTTTTTAACTGATTTAACCATCCGTATTTACTATTACGCATTGGCTCGTGTTACCCGTCCCCTATTTAATCTCCGTTTTTTCAGCAAGGGATACAGTATCTTTGAAGCAAGCATGTTAATTGATGGCCATGGACTGGAATGGGTCGAAGGGGAGGGTATTGTCGAATGTACAATCCCTGCTTTGCCTCTAACCCCGAAGTTGTACGAGATAAAATTATTTGTTCGTAGTGGTGAAGGGATATGTGACGTCTCCATTACGCGCACGATAGCACAATTTCGTATTACAGATGACCGATTGGAACGTGTTCCCCTAAGGGGACCAATGGCTGTTAATCATATGCGCCAGGGGTCGCCAGTGTATTTTCCAAGGATATGGAAATTTTATGACGGTGATGGGATAACACTTTTAAAAAAGATTGAGGCGGGTTATGACCATGAGTCTTGATGGAAAAAATATATTAATCACTGGAGGTACTGGTTCTTTTGGCAAGAAATTCACCGAGATCATGCTACACGAATATCATCCTAATAAATTAATCATTTTTAGCAGGGATGAACTTAAACAACACGAGATGCGACAACTTTATAGTGATACTATTGAAGGATCCCCTGTCCGTTATTTCATTGGAGATGTTAGAGATAAGGATCGTCTCTTAAGAGCCATGACTGATGTTGACATTGTTGTCCATGCTGCAGCCCTGAAGCAAGTTCCAGCATGTGAATATAACCCTTTTGAGGCAATACAGACCAACATAATTGGCGCTAAGAATGTGATTGACTCAGCTATCGATTGCGGAGTACATAAGGCAATAATGGTAGGTACAGACAAGGCTGTCAATCCTATTAATCTGTACGGAGCAACAAAACTTTGTGCTGAAAAGATATTCGTTCAGGGGAATTCCTACTCAGGAGCCGGAGGTACTCGTTTCAGTTGTTCACGGTACGGGAATGTCGTAGGGAGTCGAGGTAGCGTGATTCCCCTATTCCTAAAGCAAAGACAGAATGGTAGTATTACTATTACCGACGAGCGGATGACGCGGTTTTGGATTACCCTGGAGCAAGGAGTAAGGTTCGTAATCCGATGTATCGAGACCATGCATGGAGGAGAAGTTTTTATACCAAAAATCCCGAGCATGCGAATTTTAGACTTAGCAAGGGCGGTGGCTCCAAATTGCAAGATCCAGTTTATTGGTATCCGGCCAGGTGAGAAGGTTCATGAGTCTCTGATCTCAGAAGACGAGGCCAGATGTGCTCTGGAGTTCGATAATATGTATATTGTTCAACCATTGTTTGCATGGTGGGGAAAAAGTAACTGGGAAAAAGGGAGATTCCTCCCTGATGGGTTTCGATATACGAGTGATACAAATTCATGGTGGTTGACTGAGGGTGAGTTGGAGCGAATAGTCAAGGAAGTAGAAGAGAACAAGGAGACATATGAGCAACCATTTGGCGGCTGATGGCGGGAAGCCAGTTTGTTCCACTATTCTTCCATACGGAAGACAATCGGTGGATGAAGAGGACATCCAAGCAGTTATTGAGGTCCTTAGATCAGACTGGCTTACCACAGGTCCAAAAGTCTCCGAGTTCGAAAATGCCTTTGCAGATTTTGTAGGTGCAAAGTATGCTGTTGCTGTGTCAAGTGGAACCGCCGCATTGCATTCTGCAGTTTTTGCAGTGGGTATAGGGCCGGGCGATGAGGTAATTGTTCCGCCGATTACTTTTGCTGCAACAGCAAATGCTGTTGTTTTTCAAAGAGGTACACCCATTTTTGCTGATGTGGATGCGGATACTCTTCTTTTGGATCCTTGTAAGGCAGAAGCGAAAATCACTTCACACACAAAAGCTATTATTGCGGTGGACTACGCCGGTCAACCATGTGACTACGATTCCTTAAAAAGAATCACTGAACGTCATAATTTGATCCTCATAGCAGACGCTTGCCACGCCCTTGGAGCAACTTATAAAGGGCAGAAGGTTGGAACGCTAGCCGACCTGAACGTGTTCAGCTTCCACCCTGTCAAGCATATTACCACAGGCGAAGGTGGTATGATAACTACCAGTAATCCTCAATTCGCGGAGAGAATGCGGATCTTCCGTAACCACGGCATTACTACTGACTATCACCAACGTGAGCTGCAAGGTTCATGGTACTATGAGATGATCAATCTCGGTTATAATTATAGAATTACTGATTTTCAATGTGCTCTCGGATTAAGTCAAATTAATAAGCTCAAGGGGTGGGTGAAACGTAGGCAGGAGATTGCAAAATTTTATCATGAAACATTTAGTGACATATCCGGAATAATACCTTTAAAGATTAACACTAACGTGTCACATGCTTATCATCTTTTCGTGGTTCGTGTTATAAAAAGTGAATTGGGTATGGACAGATCCAAGGTTTTTAATGAACTTCGAAAAGCAGGTATTAGTGTTAATGTGCACTATATACCTGTTCACCTCCATCCATTTTATCAGAAAAAATTTGGTACATATTTAGGTTTATGCCCACATGGAGAGAAAGCTTACGAACAAATTATTTCACTTCCAATCTTCCCGGCTATGAATAATAATGATGTACACAGGGTGATTGACTCACTTAAAATATTTATTACAAAATAGTTTCCCTAATTATAATAAGAAAAATGAATGCTACTTATTCTCATCTTGTTCTTGGTACGGCCCAACTTGGAATGAGATATGGTATTGCCAACACAACAGGGCAACCAAATTATGAAGAAGCAAAATGCATAATCAAGATGGCTTGGGATAACGAGATTCGACAAGTTGATACAGCTCAAGATTATGGGAAGAGCGAGATGATTCTTGGCGAGGTGCTCCAAGATTTGGGTATTTCCAATAAAGTAGAAGTGATAACTAAGCTTAAGCCCTCCATTGATCACATTGATGAACGATCTGTGATCAAAGCTGTGGAAAAAAGTATTAGAACTTTAAAAATTCAGAAAATATTCGGGCTGCTCTTGCATCGGGAGGGATTAATTGATTTATTAGATAAGGGCTTAGAGAAAATTATTGAGAAAATGAAAAAAGAGGGTTTAATAGAAATATTTGGTGTTTCTCATTATTCACCCCAGATAGCATTAAAATCACTGGGAAAAGAATGCGTTGATATAATCCAAATTCCTGTTAATATTTTAGACAGGCGCTTCGAACAAGCTGGCGTCTTTAAAGAAGCTCAAAAAAAAAGAAAAAAAGTATATCTCCGCAGCATTTTCCTTCAAGGGCTTTTATTCCTGAAGTCGGGAGACCTTCCAATAAAGATGACTTTCGCACTGCCTGTTCTCGATATTCTTGACAGTCTTATCAAAGAATTAGGTATTTCAAGGCAGCAATTGGCTTTATTATATATTAGGGAAAAATATCAGGGTGCGCATTTAATAATTGGGTTGGAAACGGTTAATCAGTTGAAACAAAACCTTTCTGCATGGAACATGGAGCTTTCTGATGGAATATTGGAGAAAGTCGAAAAAGCTTTTATAAATATTGATGGGAGAGTCATTAATCCAACATTATGGGACACGTAAAATCGTTTGTCTTTACGGCTGAAGTTTTAAACTATAATTATTGAAATTTAGAATGATTTTTTGCGTTGGTCGTTAAGGGAAACAAGTATGGCATCTATGTATTAAACTTCCAGTGATTGTATATTCTGAGGGACTCTTTAAACATAGAATCATGTCAAAAGCGATAAATATTTTAGATGTAAGGGTATGCTTTTCCTTTTAATTCTTGGAAAATCCGAACATAGTAGAGTGATATGAAGGTGGTGGCTATTATTCAGGCGCGTATGGGTTCAACCAGGTTGCCGGGTAAAGTTTTAATGCAACTTGCAGGAGTTCCGGTCATCCAAATGGTTTATAATCGTGCATCTCAAATTCCACTCCTTAATAACGTAATTTTAGCTACAACAACATCGAAATTGGATGACAAGTTAGCTGAGTATTGTTTAAAGGAAAAAATTCCTGTCTTCCGTGGAAGTGAAGAAGATGTGCTAGATCGATATATTCAAGCTGGAATACAGTATGAAGCAGACATTGTTATAAGGTTGACGGCGGATTGTCCATTTATTGATCCCCATATCAGTGGGGAAGTATTACGTCTGTTCCTAGAAACACCAAATTGTGACTATGCAACAAACTGCTTTCCTCGCACATACCCCGATGGTTTGGACACAGGAGTGGTTCGCTTTTCGACGTTAAAGTGGGTCTGGAAAATCACAGAAGAAGGTCCGTATCGTGAGCATGTGACTCTCTATATTACCCACCATCCGCAAAAATTCATAATTGGAAATTATGCGAACAAGGCAAATCTCAGTTATCATCGTTGGACACTTGATGAGCCTGAAGATTACAGATTTTTAAGCTTGATTGCGGAAAAATTGCAATTTCGTGGCCAGTTCGGGTACTTGGAGGAAATCCTTACCATCTTAAACGAGCAGCCATCCTTAACAAGGATTAACGGTTACCTTCAAAGCAATGAATATTCAAAACGTTCGTGGAAAAAGTGGCTTACGAGGCAACAATCAAACCGGGGTAATAATGAATAAGATCGGAAAAGGGCAGCTCTTATATAATAGGGCTAAAGGGTTAATCCCTGGAGGAACTCAGCTCCTTTCTAAACGGCCGGAGATGTTTCTACCTGATTATTGGCCTTCCTACTACAGTCGGGCTCAAGGTGCTTATATTTGGGATTTGGATGGACGGCGCTATATTGACATTTCTATTAATGGTGTAGGGGCTTGCCCATTGGGCTATGCCGATCCAGATGTGAACGGGGCAGTAATCAGGGCGGTTCATGAAGGAAGTTCATGTACATTGAATTGTCCCGAAGAAGCGGAATTGGCTAATGTCCTATGTGAAATACATCCTTGGGCACAAATGGTAAGATATGCACGCACTGGGGGTGAGGCTATGACCATAGCTGTGCGCATCGCACGTGCCAAGACGGGACGATCAAAAGTGGCGTTTTGTGGTTATCATGGCTGGCACGACTGGTATTTATCAGCAAATTTGACAGAAAGTGATGCGTTGGGCAAAAAAGGTATCCACTTGACGGGTTTGGACCCTAGTGGTGTCCCTGCAGAACTTGCTGGAACAGCCCTACCATTTCATTACCACTCACTCGATGAATTGATAACTATTATTGAAAGTACCCATGGCCAATTGGCTGCAATTATAACCGAGGTACAACGCGGGGTTCGCCCACGTCCTGGGTATTTAGAGGAAGTCAAGCGTATTGCACAAGAAATCGGTGCCGTGCTAATCTTCGATGAAATCACTTCAGCATTTCGTATGAATCTAGGTGGTTTACACTTACTGTATTGTGTATCTCCGGATTTAGCCGTTTTTGCCAAAGCTTTGGGAAACGGATATCCTATTGCTGCAGTCATTGGTACCCAAGAAGTCATGCAAGCGGCCCAGACCACATTCATAAGTAGTACCAACTGGACAGAGCGTATTGGCCCAGTGGCGGCGTTAGCAATGATAGAAAAATATAAACGGATTCAAGCCCATGAGAAGATAACTCACGCAGGACAGTTATTACAAAATTTGTGGCAATCAGAGGCTAAACGATGCGGAATCGATGTGGCAGTCTATCATCCCGACATGCCAGCAACTGCAACACTACAATTCAAATATCTAAATGCACGTGCCATTAAGACTCTGCTATGCCAGATGATGCTTGAAAAAGGTTTTTTGGATAATGCGTCATTTTATGCTACTTGTGCACATACGGATGAAATCATCGAACAGTATACATTGGCCGTTTACGAGATTTTCCCCCGTCTTGCAGAAGCAATTGAAAGGAATAGAGTTGAAAACCAATTGTGGGGGGCTATCGGTCACAGTGGTTTTGAAAGATTGACCTGAAATAACATGAAGAACACAATTATTAAATTAGGGACTTTTTCTATTGGCTGCGCTTGTCCTCCCCTTGTGGTAGCTGAGATAAGCGCAAATCATGATGGTAAACCAGATAAAGCCCATCGGTTAATTGATGCGGTGGCCGAGACCGGCACTAAGGCGGTTAAATTTCAATTATATCAGTTGGATGAAATGGTTGCCGATGTGGAGAGAATAGTAACTTGGGGTCCACCTGGAAGGAAGCATCAGGAATCAGTTGGAGCTATGTTCCAACGTCTTTCTCTATCGAGAGAGGTTTTCCCAGAATTGCTGTCTCATGCCAAGGAAAGAGGACTTTTGGCCTTTGTTACGCCATATAGTGAAAAGGGGGCCGATTTTTTGCTGTCACTGGATGTACCCTGTTTCAAAATTGCCGCCTCGGATGTAACGCATTTGCCTCTACTTAGGCATATTGCCCGGCTTGGCCGTCCTGTAATATTATCGTTGGGGAAATGCACCTTGGCGGAAGCGGATGTGGCCATTTCTTGTCTTCAGGATAATGGCTGTTGTGATTTGGCTCTCCTACATTGTGTGGCGACCTATCCTTCTCCCATCGATGAAATGAACCTTCGAGTTATACCCACCCTTCAGGCGAACTACCCCGAATGTGTGATTGGCTTCTCCGATCATAGTATTGGAATTATAGCTCCTGTTGCGGCCGTTGCGCTCGGCGCGGCCATCGTGGAGAAACATGTTACCTTAAATCGTGAAGATCCGGGGCCAGATCATTGGTTCAGTCTGGATATGGAAGACTTAGGGCGATTGGTTATGGCTGTTCACGACACCTATGTGGCTTTGGGGTATCCGCGCAAACGGATACTTGTGTGTGAATCTCAAGGGCGTGAAAAGGCGACCAGGTCCCTGATAGCTACAAGAGATCTTAAGGCTGGTAGCGTTCTGCGGCTCTCAGACATTAAGGTAGTCAGACCGGGTGGCGGGTTTGCTCCTGCGCTGTTGGATGAGATTACAGGTATGATTCTTACAGTAGACGTCAAAGCAAATACCGTATTAACATGGGCTCATTTCAAGAGGTCTTATTGACATTAGCCAATCCGTGTTATAACAGCTACGAACATTTGTACCGTTCTGGGTTTTCGGTCCGCCGATGGCCGGAAGAAGACGTAGTTGTTTTTGCTGCTGGTTTGCAGAATCCCCGTATATCTGCCGACCTAGGTACGGGTACTGGGAGAAACCTTATGCCATTATTATTGGCCGCTAACCAAGGGGGACTCGTTGTTGCTTCAGATATAGCTGTATCAGGATTGGATGTGGTTCGTGAATGGGCTCAATTGCTGGGGGGGGAGACTGGCCTCAACGGAATTTACTGAACAAGACTGGGATTTACTACATCGCTGTGGAATAACCACTGATAGTTATGACGTGTACCGAATATTTCGAATCTCGCGTGCTAACAAAATGGGACCAGCAGCCCTATTATCTGTAGATCGCGGTGGAAGTGACTATACTCTTCTCGCTGTTGGAGAGGCTGATATGACTAACCCTAAGTTTCTTCCCGATTCCCTCGATGCTATAGTGAACCGCGGATCGATATTCTACCTCCCAACGGACCTGATAAATGAATGTATCAATTCAATGTATACCTCCTTGAGGTACGGAGGAAGGCTGCTTCTAACGTTCAAATCTACGGAGGATAGCCGATTCACCACGGCCGCGACGGTGCCGGGTTCCCCATGGAGAAGGCGATTGATAGAGGGTGATCAAAATGGCTTGGAACTCGATTTCTTTAACGAGGATAAAGCCTATTATTCTGTAAGACAATTTAAAATTAGAAAGTGCCTGCATCTCACATCAAGAGATGTGCTCTCCGGTGCGACCCTTGCGGATTGGGTATTCGAACTAGAAAAATAGTTTAATGCGTCCACTTTTATTCCGATTCGACGTTGGAAGAACCATCGGTCTCGGGCATTGGTATCGGTGCCTGGCTTTAGCCAATGAATTGCGGTGCTGTGGTGCCTCTCGGATTGTTTTTCTGGTCAATCCTTTGGAAATGCCTCTTAAGCATCAACTCTCCCTGGAAAAGTTTCAATATCTGGAGTCGCCCTCCTGGCTTCAATGGGATACAATCCAAGCAGTGTTAGAAGAATACCAAAATGCTGTGATTCTGCTTGACACCATGGAATCAGAAGTAGAATATGTGAAGCAACTGGCTACTAAAGCATTTGTCATTACCATTGGTGGATCAGGTGATGGTCGAAATCACGCCCAAGTTCGAATTGATGGCATGATACCCCGGTTGGGATTTGCGAATGGATTTCAGGGGAAAGTGCTTTATGTTGGACCTGAATATTTGATTCTCCGGAAAGAATTCTTACCTGAGCCGACTTTTATGGTTAAACCCTCCATACGTAGAGTTTTCATCGCATTGGGTGGCGATACGGAGGCTCTGGGTTTGAGTGTTGCGCAGGCTTTGGTTGAGGTTTGTCCTGAACTGCAGATTACCGTCTTGGTCGGACCCTTAGCGGACGTGGCATTAACTGGAAATGCAGGGTTGGTCCAAATCTGCCAGGCTGTAGCGAACCCGCGTCCCTTAATGGAATCTAGTGATCTGGGAATTACCAGCGGTGGAATGACCACATATGAATTGTTGAGGCTAGGGGTTCCCGTGTTAATGCTTCCACAGAATCCATTACAAGAACCCGCCGCAATGTCATTCATGCAAGCAGGCGTAGGTCTCTGCATCTTCGGAAATGACCAGAAACCCGACCATATTCGTAGTGTGTTGAAAGAGAAAATGGCCTCCATGATGCCACAGGAGGTACGATTGCAATATTCACTAAATGGGCGGCGTCTGGTCGATGGGTGTGGATTGAAACGTGTAATGGATATCATCGAAAGAGTACTCTCTAAAGTTTGATAGTCAGATGAAAATATTGATTCTGGGCACATCCTATGATCAGTTGCATATGATCCGCCGTGCGAAAACGCTTGGCTATGAAGTGGTTGTGGCAGATAAAGATCCTAACGCTCCAGGTATGGTCGAGGCAGATACCGCCCTGCCAATATCTACGGACGATTTGGATGAGCTTGTTCGGGTTATCAATTCGTACGACATACAGGGTATCTGTACGATGGCCACCAACCTGGCCCCCCGATCGGTGGCTGAAGTGGCCCAAAGAACCGGTCTTGTAGCGATTTCGCCTGAAGCAGCGCTTAATGCAACTGACAAATCTTATATGCGCAGATTATGTGCTGCAGCAGGTGTCCCGATCGCCCGCGGAGGGACCTCGCGGACCCTCGAAGAAGCAGAATCTTTAGTGAACGAACTGGGCGAAAAGATAATCCTCAAGCCATCGGATGGATCAGGGTGCCGTGGTATTCGGATTACCCGGGGTTATAATGGTCTAAAGGAAGCATTCTTTCACAGCCAGCAAGAAAGCCGGAGTGGTATTGTGGTGGTGGAACAGTATTACGAAAGTGCTTTAGTACTAGGCGTCGAATCGCTGATTTTCAATGGGACAACAAAAATTATCACAGTTTCAGATAAAGTAGTTCGACGTCAGCCAAATATCACTACCGCCGGCGTGACAATTCCATCGGTGCTGTCAGATTCTGAAAGAGATCGTCTTCTGGAATACGTTCAGGCCATTCACACGGCATTAGGACTTCACATGGGAGCCACTCATATTGACTTCATTAGAGAAGAAAGAATACTTCGTGTAATTGATGTTGGTCCCCGTTTGGCAGGAGGTCCTTTGGTTTATGAACTTATACCTCGTTTAACTGGTGTAGATATGATCGGCTTCGTCATCGAGCAGGCAATGGGAAAAACCGTCTGTGTGAACCCGCGACCAATAGATCGTACCGGTATCGAACGGTTTATGTATCCACTATTTTCCGGAGTTGTTGAAAATGTCGAATTACCAAATCTGGAAGAGGGTATGACAATGCAATGGCGAAAACCTCAGGGATCAGTTTTACGCGTTGATGGTTCCAACGTGGATCGACTGGGTTTTATCACTGCCATTCGACCTTCAATCCCTGAAGCTGAATCCGCTGTTGCAGCCCTGGCTAATCGAATCCGAATGACCATTCGGGATGGAACAGGAATACGACGTGTTGTTAATCCGTTGTTATTTCAATCACATTGAGGCGAACAGATTTATTTCAGAAAGGATCCATTTACTACGTGTTTAAATTTAGGTATCGTATTGCAGTGTTGGGTGCTGGAAATGGTGGTCAAGCAATTGCAGTATTTCTGGCTGCGCAGGGACATGATGTGCGTCTGTGGAATCGTTCGCCCAATCGCTTGGATCCAATCCGAGCCGAAAGTAAAGTGTCCCTTACAGGTGTAATTTCCTTATGCTCCAAGATTGGGATGATCACCGAAAACCTTGAAGAAGCGGTTCGTAGTGCTCATTTGATTATGGTTACAACCACCGCTGATGCCCATGCCGAGATTGCACTGGAGCTCTTCCCCCTTCTGGAGGAAGGGCAAATTATCCTGTTGAATCCTGGGCGTACCGGCGGGGCGTTAGAGGTTCGAGAGATCTTTGCTCAGGCGGGGACGAACGTCAGAGTTTATGTGGCTGAGGCGCAAAGCTTAGTATATGCGTGCCGGATCATAGGGCCTGCCTTAGTGCGGGTTATTGGAATCAAGGACTACGTGCCGGTGGCAGCATTGCCGGCGTCGGATACAGCGTTTGTCCTTTCCAAGGTACAAGCCCTTTATCCCTGTTATGTTCCTGCTGAGAACGTTTTGCATACCAGTTTCGAAAATATTGGGGCTATCTTTCATCCAGCCATTATTTTGTTTAACACAGCAACCATTGAACGTGGGGAGAAATTTTATTTTTATCAGGATATGACGCCCTCGGTGGCAGATTTTCTTATCCAATTGGACAAAGAACGTTTAGCGCTAGGAGAGGCTTTTGGGATAAAACTCTTTTCGATATTCGATTGGATCAAGAAAGCCTATCCCAGCAGTTACGGAGATACACTCTGCGAACGGATGCGCTCTAATCCTGCTTATTATCAAATCGAAGCTCCCGACCGATTAGATTCACGTCTATTACTTGAGGACATTCCAACTGGACTTGTTCCTTTTATCGCTTTTGGACAAGTGGTTGGCCTTGAATTGCCATTGATGAAATCTTTAGTGAATGTAACTTGCGTTTTGCTTAAAAGGGATTTTTGGAAAGAAGGTAGAACGTTGGAAAAACT
>Ga0194110_10005058_pt1 | contig 15741 bp, 10 predicted proteins | sample TA2Kig1200mmetaG_FD_146192 | JGI IMG/M metagenome (GOLD analysis project Ga0194110, IMG submission 146192) | Freshwater microbial communities from Lake Tanganyika, Tanzania - TA2015032 Kigoma Deep Cast 1200m | ecosystem: Environmental > Aquatic > Freshwater > Lake | place: Tanzania: Lake... | reverse complement strand
TCGACAGTTTCGACGACCGATTGAAGCGGCTTGAGATTGAGAGCTTTTCGGTGGACTTCCTTCCCCCCAACTGAAACCGCGATCTCCTCATTGATGGGGCGGACAGGGCAGAATCCGACGGTAATGCTCTTTCCCTCCCGTTTCACGTTCAGGGAACCGGAGAGGTTTGCCTCGACAATGCCGCCGATCTTATTGAACGGGAACCACGCTTCGTCAAATCGTTCTGCGCTCAGGGGCGCGAAGAACATATGTTTGAACGGCGTTCTGCCGCTTCCCGCTGCAGCCTGGTTGAAGAGCAATCCCGATTGGATCTCGACATACTGCTTGTTGCCGAGCTCCGGATCCGTCAGCAGATCTTTCCAGATCTCTCCCTCTCGTGAACGGGCCCAGATCCAGATCTTCTTGCCGACCTTGTCTCCGTAGCGAGACCAGTGCACAGCTCCGAAATCGTCGTTTTTCCAGTACGAGCCAAAGTAGTCCGTGTAGGTGCCCAGGACGTGGTACGACTTGCTTGAGCCGAAGGCGTTGTCGTGATAGAGCGACAAGTTCCTGCCGGCGTTGTCGAGAGGCCACGGGGAGGCCTCGCCGCCGTGGCCGATGTATGCAGTTCCCGGATACAGAAACTGCAGGTCTTCATCCGCGTCTTCCGCTACGCACATCCAGTGATACAGGGAGGTGTTGACATCTGTCGGATTGTACCAAAACGATCGGGTCTCGAAATACGCCCTGTCCTTCGGAAGACGGATCTCGACACGCCACTCCGTTCTCGACGCAAGGTCCATCGCTCCGATGATGCAGCTCACGCTCCCGTCCTCGTTGGTGCGGGTGAGGTAGTCGACGGGAGTTGCCGTTGTGGGCGTGTGCCCGATGTCGCCGAAATTGAATTCAAGTCCGCCGGAGGTCCACGGACCTCGCATCGCGATCTCCCGGAACTTGATCACCTTGTTGAAATAGATGAACGCCTTTCCGGTCGATTTCTCGAACGCCCCAAGAACCTTTCCTCCCATCTCCGGGGCGATGAGTAGCTTGATGTATGGATTCTCCAGCGTGACAATCTTCCATTCTCTCTCTATCGGCGTGATACTGTATCCTTCGAACCTGAAATACGGGTAGATATTGCCCATTCGCGCGACGGGATCGGGATCACTGAATGGGTACGTGCGGAAGATCTGCTTCGACTCTGTGATGGTTGCGACTTGAGCATCCATACCCTGTGAGAAAAGGGCTACGAGGAGTGCGAGGAGAGATGCCAGGACAAATAGTTGGGAGCGCATAGATGAGAACCTCCTTCTGTGGAAAAGGATCAGGGCAGGCAGGAGAGGTCACCAGACAAAGGATCCCTACCACTTCGCGATGATAGGGATTTTTGTCGAAAACCTGAAGCAGAGGTTGCGTGAGCTTCTGGCATCGGCGGTCACCTGCGGGAGGATCTGATCCAGCCCGGGGCGGTGGCAAACCACACAAGCATGCCAGCTGTCATCAAATCAGCGTGCAGGTTCCAGGATATCGCATTCAACAGGACAAGCACCGATGGGATCAAGGTGAGCGCAAGCCCGATCACCGAAACGCTTCTCAGAATCAGTCTCATAGGTTCCCTCTCCCCACAACGACCCTCTGCCGTCGTTGCTGTGCGTAGCTCAGGGCCACGAAGAGGCCGACGGCGATGAACCAGCCGGGCAAGGCCTTGAAAAAGATTTCATATGGAAGCGCGAAGCAGACCGTCAACGTCAGGGCCCATGCGATGAGCGCTGGCCACGAGAGCCTGAGAGCGGCGAGTTCTGCAAAGGCGGATTTCATCCCGAGTTTCGGCAGGAGCCAGAAATCTGCAAAGATGATCGCCCCCATCGGCATCAGGATCAGACCGTAGAGGGCGACGAAATCGAGGAGCTTCATCATCAGCGCCGGGAAGACGGCTGCGACCGTGGTGACAATCCCCGCTCCCAATGTGACTTTCCACCGTTTCCAGTCGGGCGTGGCAACCTGCAGCGCGAGTCCCGCACGATACAATGTTGGGTTTGCGGTGGTCCACCCTGCAACCACGACGGATACCGCTCCAGCAAGCCCGGCACCGAGGTAGGCAATCGGACCGGGAGCAACATTACCGGCGGCCGCTGCACACAGGATACTGGATGCGGTCCACGCGATGAAATGACCGAGGAACATGCCGAACGCACTCGAGAAGCCGTAATACCACTTCCTCGCATAGCGAAGCAATGACATATCGGACATGCCTATGTGCATCGCCAGGTTGCAGAACCAGGCGAAGAACATCACATGCCAGAACGTGAACTTCGTTTGCCCGGGAAACGGGACACCAGTCCAGATCTTCTCATTCGCCACCCTCCAGAAATCTGCGAACGATCCAATTCCGAGCCCGGGAAGAACAGCCAGACCACCGGCGATGAATACAAGAATCATCCAGGGCGATGCAAGCTTGGAGAACTGTGAGATTTTCTCGAAGCCCAGAATTGCCAGCGCGGTCACTACACTGCCAACGAACAAAACGACGACAACCCAACCGACACTATTCGGCAGCATGTCGTTGAGGCCGGGCATCGTCATCTCGAAGGGAAGACCCACGGCGGTGGCCGACACCGAAATCATAGAGCCGGCCAGAAAACAAAACATCAGTGCATTGACGATGCAGTAACCTACCGTGAGATATGGACCCGCGACTCCTCGCAGCTGCCAGTAGAGGGTCAGTCGAGTTCTGACCGAGATCGGAGACGTCACGAACGCCCAGCTCAGGACGGCGAGCAGATTGCCCACGAGAAGTCCAAGAAAAAAGTCCGCTGCCGTCACACCGTGTGCGACGAACAGCGGACCGATGACATACTCTGTGCCGGCGATGTGTTCGCCGGAGTATATTCCGATGAAGTTTCCCGATCCCTGCAGCTTCGTACCCGCGACCGGCTCGCGATCAAACTCGTACAGCGCGTCCAGCCGTTCAATCACACTCCGAGTGGAGTTCATAGTCCAGGTACACGATCGTCTTTGTTGTGTCAGGTTCCATGCTGTCCTGGTCAATCTCCCTTGAGATTGCGTTCCCAGAAATCGAACGTCGCGCTTCTCAGATGCCGTGAACCCGCGGGATCACCGACTCCATGCCCGCGAAGTGGATAGACCACAAGCTCAAAGAGTTTATTTGCCTTTATCAGCTCGTTGATGAAACGCCACGAGTTCTGGATGTGCACGTTATCGTCGTGCGTGCCATGGACGATCATGAGCTTTCCGTTCAGATCCTTGGCGAACTTCAGGAGGGAATTTTCCTCATAGCCTTTCAGGTTGACCTCGTCAGTCTTCATTGCCGCCTCGCCCCACTTCGAGTCATAGAAACGAAAGTCGGTAACCCCTGCACCGGCGATTCCCGCCCTGAACTCCTGCGAGCGGGTCATCATCAGAAGCGTAATAGACCCGCCGTTGCTCCACCCGGTGATGCCAAGTCGTTCGGGATCCACGTAGGGCTGCTTCTTCATCCAACGTGCCGCATCGACGTAGTCGTTGAGTTCTACCTCACCGATGTATCGATGAAGAAGCAGGTTCTCCAGCTTCTTGCTGATGGCTGTCGCGGCCCGGTTGTCGACCCTCACCAAGATATATCCCTGATTCGCCAGGACATTGTCCGAAACGACGCCGAAGCTAAAGGAATTCGAGACCGTCGGTGCGGAGGGACCACCATAGACATTGAAGATGACCGGATATTTCTTGTTCGGATCAAAATCTATCGGCTTTGTCAAAGATGCCGGCATCTGGAATCCATCGCGTGCAGGTATTGTGAAGAGTTCAGGATACGAAACGTCGTACTTCACCAAACCTCCGAAATCGGGCTCGGCCAGAGCCAGCTTCTTGGACCCTTTTGCGTCACACAGAACCAACGACGGAGGAGATGAACTGCTGGAGAACCGGTCGAAATAGTATTTGGCGTCGGGACTCATGGTAACACTGTGCACTCCATCTTCCTTGGTGAGTCGTTCCATCTTCGACCCGTCCATCTTGATCCGATAGAGATGACGTTCCAGCGAGGATTTTTCCAACGCACCGAAGTAGATCCACCCCCCCTCCTCGTCTATGCCCGTGATCGCGCGCCTGACCCAGAACGGACCCGGACCCATATTGCAGAGTGCCCATTCGCCTTTGGTGATCTGGTTGACGAGGGCTCCACCCAGCGAGAAGCGATAGAGGTGGGCGTATCCACTCCGCTCGGAGGACATCACGAAGCTCTTGCGATCTTTCAGGAAATACAGATCCTCGCTCATGTTGATCCATCCTTCATCGGTATCCTTCAGAACGAACTGGGCAGCGCCGGTTTTTCGCTCCACGAAATACATGTCAAGCTCTGTCTGCAGCCGATTCATGACGCGCACGGCATACCGTTTGCTATCAGGCCACCAGTCAACACGGATGACATATTCGTACTTCGCCCGGTCGATATCTGCCCACGTCGTCTTCTGCGTCTCCAGCTCCACCACGCCGATGCGGACCTCGGGGTTCTTCTCTCCGACCTTAGGGTAGCGCTGCGTCGTGACCTTGGGCGTCCAGGGCTCGATGCCGATGTACTGTTGAAGACTCACACCCGATTCGTCGCTTTGGAGATAGGCGATGGCTTTAGAGTCTCCGGACCACCAATAGGCGGCGTCGCGGCGACCGAAGATCTCCTCCCAGTAGACCCACGAGAGCGTGCCGTTCAGAAGCGTTTCGCTCCCATCCGTCGTCAGTTGCAGTTCCAGTTTCTGCTCGATGTCGTAGGAGTACAGGTTATTCTCCCGCACAAACGCCAGCTTGGATCCGTCGGGCGAAAAGCCCGGGGATTTTTCCTCCTCCTTCGTTTCTGTAACTCGCATCACGACGGCTTTCGCGATATCGAGGACGAAAATGTCGCCGGAGATCAGATAGAGCCCATACTTGCCTGACTCGTCCAGCTCGTTTGGGACAGGCGAAAACCTCGGAGCTTTACCTTCGGGAAAGAGCTTCTTGAAGCTCTCCCCTGCTTTGGTCCGGTCGAGCATCGGGGTGCGCTTGCCCGTCTTCGGGTCTAAGCGCTCAAGCGTGCGGATACTATCGGGCTTTCGGACATCGTACAGCACGGCGGTGTTATCTTTCAGCCACCACGTCCGGGGCAGTGAGGATCCCTGGTAGAGGGTTGGATCACTCATCGTCTCCGCCGTCAGCTTCTTCTTTTCCTGAGCAAGAGACTGCGGGCCCGCAAGCACAACGGCTAGAGTGATGGCAAGGACGGTACACAGAGAATATTTCGATCTCATACGCATTGCTCCATTGTTAGTGTTGAGGAAAGATAGGGGCGAAATTGGATGCTACGTATCGTTCGTCGATCCTGTGAATCCGTTTCATGATCGGATCCAGCGAGCATGCCATCGCGTGCTCCGCAGTGCGCACCCAGGTCGGTTTCGCCCGACTTTTGAAGGATTCTGCAGTGAGAGATTGTCTGCCTTACCAAGATGGGTTCCTTGGCTTTGCTTCTGAAGTAAGAAGGTTCAGCGGTGCAGCCGTCAGACAGTTACCGGCGGGAATCTACAGCACGAAAGTAACAGAGTTTGAAGTCAAAGGCAATTTCGAGAAGACGAGGATTTCGCAGCGCAAGGAACTAAAGCGCGCATTCCCAAAGCTGGAAACGCGGGCTCTCTAATGAAGAGAAGTGCCGTGTACCTCAGACGTGTGTAACAATCCTGAATCCCGTTCGGAGGGAGCTCCGCTCCCGACGAAAAAGGTCGGGAGTTGGAACTCCCTCCCAGCATCGGAAGGTGAGACGTGGGAGACGTGCCACGCACTTGGGAGGTGCGTGGCACCTTCCTGATCCCTAGAAGTAGTACAGGTACTTCAGCTTGAGCACGCTGGCCCGGTCCGTGACGTGCAGACGATTGGGCAAGAGGAGGCCGGTGCTGTCGTATTCAGGGCTGCGGTCGCGTATCTCGTTAATGGCAAGATAGATCCAGCTTTTCGGCAGGAAGCTGTACGAGAAAAGAAGTCCGAAAATCACCTGATGTACCTGCTTCGTCGATCTGACGTAGACATTGTCCAGGTACACGCGGATGTTAAGATCGTTGAGCGGTGTGAGGGAGAAGAAAGGACGCGCGTTGTATGTAATGTCTTCGATCTTGTTGTCCGGATTGCCTTCGACGAACATATTAAGTGAAGTCCCGACATCAAGCACCTTCAACGCGTGCCAGCTAAACTCAGCCCATGTCGATGAGTAAGGGGCAAGGTAATTGCGGGAGAAGTTGTACGTCTTAAGGATACTTCCACCGGCGCCCGCCCGCCATTCCGGGTGCACGTTGAACCAGGTCGAGTAGTCGAGCTCCCACGAACTGTATTTCACATCGAGGTCCTTCGAACGCCCGCGAATGAACGTAATCTCGTAACCCCAGTTGTTCCTGAACTGCATGTTCAGTCCGAGCGCCCACATGTGATCCGTATATCCGTCGACTCTTTCGTAATTCAACACCCCTCCTATATAGAAAAAAATCTGCTTCAGATACCCCTCATTGAAATACCACCGTGGCCCGCCCAGGGCGGTGAGCTCACCCGTCCCTCTCCACGGAACAAATCCGACCTGGTTTACATCAAAGTTATCTCCGATGTACCGCCCACGCACGCCCAGGATCATAGACTCCTTGAACATCAGCATCCCCACGGATCCGGCGAAATCTCCGTCAGAATTCATGAAGGAGCGAGCGACTTGATACGAAAGCTGCCAATCGGATGCCCGGAAGGCCCCGTCGATATCGAGCACACCGGTGTCGTAGTCCTTGGTGTGCTTCCCGACAAACAGCATGCCGACGGAAGAGTTGCCGAGGATCTGCTTCTTGACGCGCGCCGAGCCGAAATAAGCTTGCTGCTCTGTCTGCCTCGTTCCGTTCAAATTGTAATCCTTCTCCCCCGTCATGGCGAGGAAGCCCCCGTACTCCCATTCTTGGAGACGACCGAAAGCCTTCGTTCCGAGGAGCAAAGGCACCTCGGATCCGTCCGGCAGCTTCTTTCCGATGCGCCTCGAGTAGAAGAGTTCCAGCGGGCGGTAGAATCCGGAATTACGCTCGCGCCCGGACGGCATGAACACCTCCGCCCCTTGCGTGAAGAACGGCCTGCGCTCGTTGAAATACACCTCATACCGCGAAATGTTGAACCGGAATGGATCAGCCTCGATCTGTGCGAAATCGGGATTCCCGGTAAGCTGGAAGGTCAAGCTCTGAGAAGGATTGTAGAAGATGTCGATGCCGGCATCAGGCTCGCCTTTGTAGATCCCTTCCCTGAGGTACGTGGCCTTGGAAATCGCCACGGGGTAGATTTCCAGATTCATCCCCTTGATCGAAGGACGGAAGTCTTCAAAAACGAGCCTTCCGAACTTCGAGACCCTCTGCCCTTCATTCTCCTCGTACGGATTCCAGTAGAGATCTTCGTTCAGAGCAGGAACCCAACGGTCAAAATCCAGGCCCCATTCGGTCAGCCTTTCGTCATATTGAATCGACCGGTAGGGGATCTCCATTTCAACAACAAATCCCCAGTCGTAGACCTTTGCGTCAGAGAACCAGACGCCGTCGAAACTGTAATCCCTGTTGCGTGCGTCATCGAGCAATCTGCAGTCGGCGCGCACGCCTGCCGCGGTGACAGCAAATTTGTACGCTGTCCGTTTGTCACCAAATGTATCAAGCATGATCGAAACGACGTCCCCGCCAAAGTCGTCCAGCTTGCCGGTGTTCTGTTGTATGTTCTCTTTCTTATCGTAGCAGACTATCAAGCAGTACAGCGCTTTTTCTGTCGTTAAGACCCTCGCAACGGTCCTCCTCGAGGGCTCTCTGCCATGGAAAGGCTGATACTGGTAAAAACCCGTGGCCGAGTCAGCCACGCTCCATGCAGGATCAATGATCCCATCCACAACAATGTCAGAAGTAACTTTCTTGAGTTTGAGGACTTTGGAGGAATCGGCAAGCGCGAGGGTTGCGCATGCAAAAACGAGTGCCATACCTAATGCGCTTCTCATAGAGTCATTCACTTGAGCTGTGTGCAGGAGTACGGGGAAGTGAATCCCAGGCAGCTGCCGCGGCCAGGATACACTATAGGGACGCAGATTTAGCGTAGAAGTTGCAGATTTCGGAAGGCGAAATCGAATCGGCTCAACCCGAAGACGCGCCACTGCCATCCGTGCCGGTGAACGAGCATTCGATGAGGCAACTTGATTCTCGCAGCTCTCTTGCATAGATTTCCAATCGCGTCTTCGTCACTCCCCGTCACATTTGCACGGGATGCTTCGATGAGCCACCACGACCCACGCTTTGAAGCGCTTGTGAGGCGCCGATCCGACTTTCCCTCCCTCAGACGGACCCACAACGGATTTCCGCTGGCGTACCTCGACGGCCCGGCAGGAACTCAGGTTCCCCAGCATGTGATCGACGACATGGTCCGTTATTACACAACGCACAACGCCAACACCCATGGCTGTTTTGTCACGACGCGAGAGACTGACCAGATTCTGGATGATGCTCGCGAGGCCGTGGCTGCATTTCTTGGTGCCAAGACCAAGAACTCGATCTCATTCGGCGCGAACATGACTACCCTCGCATTCTCATTGAGCAAAGCCGTCCGCAGGGCGATGAAAGAGGGGGACGAGATCCTCATCACGCAACTCGACCACGAAGCGAACCGCGGCCCCTGGCTGACACTCGCAGAGAGCGGGATTGTTGTCAATGAAGTGCGCCTGAATTCGGATGGCACTCTCGACTACGAAGACATGAGGGGGAAGATCAATCGACGAACGCGGCTTTTGGCCATCGGGTCGGCCTCGAATGCGCTGGGGACCGTGAACGACATAGCGCTTGCAAGAGAACTCACGTCGAAGGTCGGCGCATGGCTGCTGGTCGATGCCGTCCATTATGCACCTCATTTCTCCATCAATGTTACGTCCCCCGAGGTCGATTTCCTGCTCTGTTCAGCCTATAAGTTCTACGGACCTCACGTTGGCATTCTCTATTGCCGCGAGGGCTTGCTTGACCGGCTCGAACCCGATCGGCTGCGGACGCAGGAACAGACAGCACCCTACAAGATCGAGACCGGCACGTTGAATCACGCCGCCGTTGCAGGAGTGAAAGCTGCAGTCGAGTATATCGCCTCGTTTGGAGAGGGATCCGATCTGCGAACGCGCCTCGTGAGCGCCATGCAATTGATTGCTGAGTATGAGCACGACGTGGCGAAGACACTCTACGAGGGACTGCGCCAAATCCCCGGTGTGATGATCTATGGTCAATCGTTCGCGTCACCGCATCGTGCACCGACTATTTCGTTCACGCTTGAAACACACACAGCAGAGCAGGTGTGCACGCGACTCAGCGAGAAGGGGATTTGCGCCTGGGACGGACATTTCTACGCCATTCGGCCTATTGAGGTGTTGGGATTGTTGGAAAGAGGGGGTGTAACGCGGGTGGGAATCTCTCTCTACAATACAGAAGAAGAGATCAGCCGCCTCCTTGATGAAGTGAAACTGATGGTGAAAGGGAAGTAAATGGAAGAACAGTCTTCCTCCCCGATGCGCGCCCTGTTCATCGGATTCGGAAACGTCGGTCAGAAGGTTGCAGAGGTTCTCTTCGTGGAGCGGGAGAAGCATCCACGGCTGGTGAACCTCAACCTCTCGATCATCGGCATTGTAACGAAGTCGCGGGGATCGCTCGTCAATAATGCCGGTGTAAATGTTGTGAGGGCGCTGAAGGATATCCAGGACATTGGGCGCTTTTCATCCCTGGGTTTCGAGCTTGTGAATATCAGTGGGCTCGATGCGATCCGCCAGCTCGATTATGATGTTCTGATTGAGCTCTCGACGCTTTCGATCCAGCAGAGGGGTGAACCGGCGCTATCACACGTCCGGGAAGCCCTGAAAAGGGGGAAACACGTAGTCACCGCAAATAAAGCGCCGGCGGCATTTGCATACCACGAACTTCAGTCGTTGGCCCGCGAGAAGGGTGTGCGGTTTCTCCATGAGTCGACGGTTCTCGACGGGACGCCGGTCTTCAGCCTCGCCAGAGAAGGGCTGAAGGGCTGCACGATCAGCAGCGTCTCGGGCGTTTTGAATTCCACGACAAATTTCGTCCTTTCGCGTATGGAACAGGGCGAGTCTCTGGAAAGCGCCGTAAAGACAGCGCAGCGGGAAGGCTTCGCCGAAGCCGACCCGAGGCACGACCTCGAAGGGTGGGACGCAGCCGCAAAGATAACCGTCCTGGCAAATGCTTTGCTCGGTGCCTCAATGACTCCCTTCGACGTCGACCGGCAAGGGATCACGCATGTGAAGGTCGAGGATGCTCAACGGGCAGTCAAGGCGGGGAAACATCTGAAGCTCATCTGCAAGGCGTGGAGTGAGGGCGGCACAGTGCGCGCCCGAGTCAGTCTCCAGGAAGTAGAACATGGTCACCCGCTGGCCCCTATTCATGAAAGTGGTTCCATCTTGATGATCGAATCGGATCTCCTTGCCCCCTTCGTCATCACGGAAACCGACCCGACGCTCTGCGATACCGCATACGGAGTGATCAACGATCTGCTGAGCGTGGCGTGCAAGTAGGAAGGTGTCTTTCCACCTTGAGGAGGTGCAAGTGAAGGACACTCTCATCGATCCATTGCGGGAATTCGCTCTATTCCATCTATTTCTTGGAGCGTAAATTGCACCGTCACGATGTACGGCTCCTCCCCTCATTCCAGTGACCATAGCTGGTGGTCACCTGTCAGGAACCCGGAAGCTCAACAGGCTTGGAGAAGATGATGAAGGAATTCATCATCCGGCTGTTCTCCCGCAGCAGGACTGCGATCTGGCGGCCGCCGGCGAACGTATCAGGCCCGATTCGCAGAGATGAGCATCGGGGTGTTCCGCAATCACTTCCGATCCGCTCCAGGTCTTACCGCCATCCGTGCTCTTCAGGGTAAACCGAAAGGATGGTCTGCTTGTCTTCCAGCAAAACCGTTGTCGGATGCCTGAGGTACTCTCCTCGCTCTTTGTCAACAACAGACTGTCGATTTGCTCCAGATGAGAGGTCGATGAGCGGTATTGAATAGCTCCTCCTCGTTTGCTGTAGCGCGAGAGCATAGGAGATGAAACACCCAGAAAGAAATATAAGGACTGCTTCTGCATGCTTCCCGGCTGGAAACTGGACGACAAGGTGTATCAGCCTTCTTGAAAGCCTTGTTGGGCAACCTCCTTTTTTCCCAAATGCTCAGTCGAGATCTTTGCATACGGCCTTCGAGAGGGAGACCATACAGCCGAGTCGGGTTCAAGACCTTTCATCCCTCCAAGATAGTTTCTTCTTATGCCTTGGAGAATTCCCGACACAGCCCGACGGGTCTTGTCTCCCTCTGGACACTGCCGGTCTGTGTTTGTCGCGTAGCTGCACCGAAGCGATTGCCACGGAAACAGAATCGAAAGACTCTTGTACGCCAGTTTTGACCTCCTACTTCGTATCCAGAATAATCGGCAGCCCATCTTTTCCGCTTCCGATAATGATCACCTTCGTGTTGTTCGATTCTGCGATTTTCAACGTTGCCTCAATGCCTTTCCACCGCAGCAGTTGTTCGCTGATGCCGGCGGCCACGATCATCTGGAAGTCGGCGATACCCCTTGCTTCAATGCGCTTCCGATCTGCTTCCTGCTTCTCCTTTGTAAGAATAAACTCCATCCGCTGGCTTTCCTGGTCGGCGCGCTGCTTTTGTTCTATTGCGTCGGTGAGTTGTGTGGGTAGAGCGACATTGCGGATTGGCGTACTTTCAATAGTAACACCCCGAACGGCAACTGTCTTAGCAAGCTCTTCCTGAATCGATGAACCGAGCCGCTCCCGTTCGGTTGAATACAGCGCGCTTGCCTGGAAGCTCGCCGTGACTGCGCGGCAGATAGAGCGGAATTGCGGGATGAGGATGATGGTTTCGTAGTCGCCGCCGGCAACGGTCTTGTAGACGCGAGCCGCAGAGTCGGGGTTGAGCCTGTAGAGAGCGCTGACCTCCAATCCGATGGTGAGCCCTTCGCGTGAGAGCACTTGCATCGTTTCCTTATGCTCCTTTGTCTGGATGGAATACTTGATCACCCGCGCAAGCGGATTCACAAAATTGATGCCGGCCGGAAGAGTCTTCTCTGACACAACGCCAAAGAAATCTACCACACCAACGTGTCCCGCAGGGATCTGTGTGAAGCACTGCAGCAGCGCAGCAATTCCAAACACGACTACAGCCAGAACGCTCACTTTGCTGACAGCTTGGAAGACGATGTTGTTTTGTCGCACTTGCCTCCTGGCGCCCAGCCACACGAAGATGGCGGCCACGGTAATGAGTGCCGATAAGATGAAGATCATGATGAACTCCTTGTTGAATTAGTGTGTACGATGAGCTACCGGAGCGGCAACTGCCGGCTCAAGTTCTCCCCTTTGTTTGATAGTCAGCTTGTCTTTCGCCTCAGATGGAGGCACTCTCAAGGTAATGAACTCCCTTTGTGCAGTCAACTCGTACCGCTCGAAAATACGAAAGGCGCTCAACTGATTGGTATGACAGGAAAACGCATACGAGACGAAGGATCGATGGGTAAGAGGAGCTTGGTTTCAAAGGCTTGACGAGACCTGTCATTCCCGGATCTGCGCGCCTTCGTCCACAAACACCTTCTTAGAGTCCATCGCAACGCCCCCCGAGACGGTGGTTGTCAGCTTCATGACTCGAATGCCAAACAAACCGGTCAATAGCCGGACGGAGTACGTCTCTTTCACCAGGAGATTGTTGCCTTGTTTGATTCTCGTTTGGTTCTCAAGGTAGATGAGCTCGAGGGAAGAGAACGGGTGCTTTCTTCTTGATTCCTCAGCGGCTTTCAGTCGGAGCCGCCCCGAGAGTTCTGCGATGAGGGAGTTGATTTCGTTCTGAAGCGCCGCCTTCCTGCTCTGCCATGACCCAAGATCAGCACGCGCAGCCGCTGCCCATTCGCCCTCTTTGTGCTTGTTCAAGAGGCCCTCCAGAGCACGAATGACATTGTCGCATTCGCTGATTCGCACATCGTAATCGGCGGAAATCCCGATCACCTGCTCCGCCGCCGCCTGGATTTTCCTGACCTCTTCATAATCCGCCTTTGGATTGGCGCACGAGAGAAGAAGGAGTACTGCAAGCGGAAAGAGGGGGAAATATCGAGGTTTGTGGTGCAGTAGCATGCTCATTTCCTCAGCTAAGATTGCGGGGATGAAGGTTAGGAAACCTTCAACCGGAATTTCCATTGAACTCTTTAACTGCTTCAAACATCGCTGCGACGTTCTTGACCGGCACGTTCCCTTGTATGTTGTGAACGGTGTTGAACACAAAACCACCGCCTTTTCCGAGAATCTCGCATCGGTGCAATACCTCCTCCCGAACTTCAGCCGGCGTCCCAAACATCAATGTCTTCTGCGTGTCCACGCCGCCGCCCCAGAAGACGATCTCCGAGCCATATTCTCTCTTGAGCCGATCCGGCGCCATCCCTTCGGCTGAACACTGAACCGGATTTAAAATGTCAAAGCCACTGTTGATGAACTCTGGAATGAGCGTTACGACCGACCCGCACGAGTGTTTGAACGTCTTCCACGATGTATGAACGTGAATCCAGTCGTTGATCCGCTTGTAGTACGGCATGTAGAGCGATCTGAATGTGTCCACTGAGCAGAATGTGGACCACTGCGTCCCGAAGTCCGTCCCGCAGATAAACACCGCATCGACCAGATCGCCGATGCGCCTGCGGATCTTGATGAGATTCTCGATCGCGACCTCACACTGCCTCTCGAAAATCTTGTGGACATAGCCCTGCCGCGTCAGGGTGGAGATGTACCATTCTTCAATGTCGCGAATCCCCTTCGGGTCTTTCAGGAATGGGGCCGGAACGAGCGCGATGTCACCAAACGCCATCCCTCCGAACGTCGCAATCACCCCCCTGCCCGTTTGTGCCATCTCCTCGGATGTCTGCTCGAAGTAGTCGAGATCGCGATCAGAGATGAGCCCAAACTCCTCAAGGTTGTCCTCCGGATCTAGCTTCTCCTCAGCGAGCGGCTCCTGCCGTACGATGGTATCAAAGAAAAAACCGTTCTTCGGCATGCGACCGGACGGAGGGGCAGAGAGATCCCCTTCTGGATAAATCAGCGTGTCGCCGTTCGGGTCCTTCGTGGTCTTGAAATGCTCGGACACGAGGACCTCAAGACCATTGTCCATTCTCCACGGCTTCCAATTCTCGTTGCGAAAGCCAAACATCGTTTCCGCCGCGTAGACACCTTCGACGTCAATGCCGAGCGCTTGTTTCAGATCTTCCTCGATGTAACCGAGCATCTGGTACGGCTCGTGCACTTTGACCGGCTTCTTCTCCAACCCGTAGTGATCCCGCAGTGCGGCGACGATGAACACGTGCATGCCGGTCACCGCTGTTCCGCCAAAGTCGATCGGAATGGCATCCGGCTCACGATGACTGAGGGTCGTGAGGACACGTTCCTTGCTTGTCATGGTAGCGCACCTTTCCTCTGTAAGGTCCGTTCGATTTCTTCCAGCGTCCTCCCCTTTGTTTCCGGTATCACCTTCCAGACAAAGAAGAATGCCGGCAGGCATATCGCGGCGAACGTCCAGAATGTCCCTGCCGGCCCGATGTTTTCCAGCATCGACGGGAAGAACTGTCCGACGATGGCGTTGGCCGACCACAGCGCGAACGTGCCGATGGACATCGCCCTGCCGCGGACATGAGTCGGAAAGATCTCCGAAATGATGATCCATGTGACGGGCCCGAAGGAGAATGCAAAACAGGCGATGAAGAACAAGATGAAACCGATCAACACGCCGCCTTGCTGGACGTGAGTGTAGAAAAACATCCCGACAGCCACAAGAGCGGCGACAACCCCGGCGATACCGGCCAGCAGCAACGGCTTTCGCCCCAGCTTGTCCACCTGCCAGATCGCGAGAAGGGTGAAGAGAACGTTGACGGTCCCAATGGTGACCTGTCCGCCGAGAGCGTCGCTGATGGAGAATCCTGCTTCGTTGAGGATCTTTGGGCCGTAGTAGATGATGACATTGATGCCACTTATCTGCGAGAAGATCGGCAGGAGGATCCCGATGAGCAACGCCGTCCGAAGACCTGAATGGAAAAGTTGGGAAATAGAGGCCTCCTCCCCCCGGATCGTTTCGACCAATTCCCCAAATTCGCGCTCGCTGGCACTTCCTGGATGGATCCTGACGAGAAGCGATCTCGCTTTCTCGGTGTGACCTTTGGCGATAAGCCATCGGGGGCTTTCCGGAATCAGCAACAGGAGGAGCAGAAAGAGGAGATTGGGCACCAGCATATTGGCAAACATGCCCCTCCACAATTCCTCCTTGTAGACCCATCGGAGGATATCGGTCGAGAACCAGGCAGACTGAGAGATGCCGTGGACCCAAGCATTCGAAAAATAGGCACACAGGATGCCGATCGTGATCGCGAGCTGATAGATCGCAACCAGCCTGCCGCGGTGGGTTGCTGGGGCAATCTCCGAGATATATAGCGGTGAAAGCATTGAGGCGACACCGATCCCCATGCCGGCGACAAGCCGCGCCACGGTGAGGACCAGTTGTGTAGGTGCGGCGGTGCATCCGATCGTGGAGAAGAGAAAGAGAAGTGACGAGAGCAGTAATACGTTCTTCCGGCCGAATCGGTCACTGAGGGAACCCGCAAACGACACCCCAACAATGCACCCAACCAGGGCCGAGCTCACGTACCATCCTTCTTCGATGGTGCTCAATTCAAAC
>Ga0194110_10005057_pt1 | contig 15742 bp, 21 predicted proteins | sample TA2Kig1200mmetaG_FD_146192 | JGI IMG/M metagenome (GOLD analysis project Ga0194110, IMG submission 146192) | Freshwater microbial communities from Lake Tanganyika, Tanzania - TA2015032 Kigoma Deep Cast 1200m | ecosystem: Environmental > Aquatic > Freshwater > Lake | place: Tanzania: Lake... | reverse complement strand
GCCGGAAGGCAAAACTCATGACCCAGCCCACCACAAAAGCCATGGCAAGGGCCGAAAGGATGCGGACAATCACCATCTCGGTCCCCAGGATGGCTCCGGTATAGACCAGGGCCAGAATGTTGGCTGCAGGGGCCACCCAGAGAATTATAAAGGCCGCCTCGATTCCGCTTCCCCTGTAATACAGGCCGCTGGAAACGGGGATCACAGTGCAGGAGCAGGCGGCCACGAAAAAACTGCCGCCGCTGGCCAGGGTGAAGGACCTAAGTTTATTGGCGGCGCTTCCCAGGTAATAAATGATGGTTTCTTTTGAAATAAACGTAACCATGGCTCCGGCCAGGAGGAAAGCCGGGACCAGGCAGGTGATGACATGAAGGGCAATGTAATCCTGCAAAGCCTCCAAACCGGCAATAATCAATTCCCACAAGAACATGTTCCGACCTTAGGTTTCGCCGCCTTTATATCCGTGCCAGCACTTTTCTTTGCTCCGTCAACTCTCGCTTCAAAAGAAGCCCCACTTTATCAATGATCTCAAAGATTTCCGGATATTTAACTTTCACCATCACTCGTACTCCGTCTTTCCGCGTGGTGATCAGGTGGCTCTTTTGCATCGTGGAGATGTGGCGGGAAATATTGGACTGTTCCCCGTTGATGGCCGGCACAATTTCACAAATACACCTTTCTCCACTGCGAAGCATTTCCAGGATCTTCAGGCGCGTAGGCTGCGCCAGCGCTTTCAAAACTTCCGCCTTCAGCTGGATCGCCCTTTCCTCCATGATCTTCTCCATGTAATTATGATTAATTGATCATATATTTATAAATGAATAATTGTCAAGAAAAAACTTCAGGGCAAGAGTGCCATAAAAAGGAAATGTTCGAGGAAGGCCACACCCTTTAAGAATCAGAAAAGAAGGAAGTTTCCGAAAGGAAGGCAAATGGAAATTCTTCCGATGGCCAGAGGGCTTCACTTTTAGTGCCCTTTGCCCCCCACTCGGACCCTGCCCCTCGGAAGGGGGAAAGTGTATAAAAAAAGTCGAATTGGCTCTGTTTCATGTCATTCCGGCGAAAGCCGGAATCCAGGGTTTTCAATGCGTTACGAACTTACTGCACCCCGGCTTTCGCCGAGGTGACGACTAAAATTCAATTTTTTCATACCTTCGGGGAGTGAAGAGCAAGGATTATGTTTTCAGGCATTTATTTTAGCGTTTAGGGGAAAGGGGATGTTTATTCTTTTTTACCCTTGGGGGTGGGCTTCTTCTTCCTTTCCTCCGGCCCCACGACACTTCTGCATCATCCGGGACATCATTTCAGCGCAGTTGAAGGGGTGGCCTGCTTTCTTAGCCTCCATCATTTTCTGCATCATGGACGCAAAGTCCATCCCTCCGCAAAACTTCTGAAATTCCTTTTGGGTGGTTTCGGGATCCTCAGCCATTTTCGTTTTTCTCCTTTCTTTGGGCGATCATGACTCCCTCAAAGGTTTCCTTCTTTCACCCATAAGACGGAGATATGAGCGGAAAGGTTACAACCTTATCCCTGGGGGAAGGATTACGGCTCCAGGCAAAATGGTTCGAGGTAGTCCTGCAGCTTGGTTCTGGAAGGGTCGCTTAATCCGGGGCAGTCTTTCGGCCCCTTCACCCCATCGGCCACCAGCAGCGAATAGACCATACAGGTCGTCTGGCCGCACCGGCGGCAGTTATTCCTGGGTAAGAGCTTGAGAATCTCCAGGACCCGAGGTTTGGGGATTCCTTCAAAGCTCGGTTTGATCTGCTCCCGCTTTTCCCAGGTGTCGTTAATCTCCTGCGTCAGCCAGCGGAGGATCTTATCCGCCTCCTCTTCATCTTTCAGAGCATTGATGGCGATCTTTTGGGAGTGAACGGTAATAAGCTTCCCATGAACCTTAAACGTTACCGAGGGGGGATCCTGGGTATACGTGCTCCCCCCCAAAACGGTATTCAGATAAGGGAGAACTCCGCTGATATCGGTCCCCAGATAGGCATGGCAATGGACCGACTGGAAGTTCGGATTACAGTCCGGTCGGAAGATCTCTTTGCGATAACCTTTTACCAACATGAATCTGAACCATGCATAAAATTGTAATGGGATTGAGTCGTCTTTCCCGCGAAAGCGGGAACCCAGAAATCCCGCTTCGAGAGGACTGGATTCCGGGTCAAGCCCGGAATGACGGATGCTAAAGTTCCCCTAAAATGTTGAAACCCAGCTTTTTAGCTTATATCCCTCTTCTTCTCTTCGTATTCATGCTTGCTGATCTCGCCCGACGCATATCGTTTGTCCAGGATCTCCCGGGCCGATTCAGCGATATGACGGGACCTGGACCGACCCCCGAAGCATCCGCGCATCATGAGGAAACACAAGATCATCATGGCTATGGGAATGATCCACCACCAATGAAACCCATTCCAGACGCCTCCATAGGCAAACATAGAAATTACCTCCCATTTGTTTTATCGACCGGTTCGCATACCAGCACACTTCTCTCATCCACCTCAAAGGTGCATTCTTTTTCCAGAATCGCTTTAAACTTTTTCCGGGCCCGGTGCAGCCTTACTTTCACGTTCTCCAAGGTCAGCCCCAGAATATCCGCAATCTGCTGTTGGCTAAAGTCCATGATGTCGGCAAAAATGATGACGCTTCGCTGCGTTTCAGGAAGAAGGCTCAGTTTATCCTGGACACATCGGGACATCTCTCCCCGCTCCAGTTCTTTTTGAATTGGACTCTCCTGAAGGGTTACCAGCCCTTCATGAATTTCTTCCTGGGAGGAAGATTTTTTCATGGCGCGGAAATGATCCTGGCAGAGGTGGTAAGCGATCCGAAAGATCCACGAAGAAATCTTCTCCGGATCACGCACGCTGTCCAGGTTCTCCTGGATTCTTATGAAGGTTTCCTGGACGAGGTCATCGGCAACGGACTCATTCTTTACCGAGGCCAGGATGAATTTTCTGACCCGATGGTAGTATTGATCATGAATTCCCAGTAAGTCCATTTCAATCCCACTTGCTCACGAGTCGCAACAAGAGCCCTGGGAGGGAGCGCAGCTGCAGGAAGAACCTGGAGTCTCCTGGCCCAAACGATTCTTAATGCTGTTCCGCATGACCAGGTGGGCGCCGCTTTTGACTCTGTTGGCCAGTTCCACGGCTTCCAGGATCTGTTCAGATGTCAGGCCGGCAGCAGAGGCTTTTTTATAGTAGTGCTCAAAGCAAGGGATGCAGTTCGCCGCGGTAGCGGCCCCCAGGCAAACCACAAGAGATGTTTTTTCGTCCATGATACCCTTCCTCCCTAAGTTTTCGTTCACCTATAAGACGGGAAGGATCCCTGAGAGGTTACACCCGAGCGAACTTTTTATTCCTGGGCCACAATAACATCTAAAAAGAATAATTGTTCTTTAGAAAGATAGCGGTTTAGCCATGCAAACCGAGCTGGCCGGGCAGAGGCTTCTGAATTCCGTCGCCCCCTGGATCTCGGTCGGGGCCGAGATTCTTCCGATTTTTTGATAGCCCCTTTTTCCGAAAAAGGATTCCGCCGTCATCGTGAGAAGATAGACTGCTTCAATATTGAGCGAAGCCGCATAATCCTCGGCCTTTTTGGCTAATTCAGAGGCGAACCCCCGTTGGCGAAACCGGGGGTCAACCGCCAAGGAGCGAAGAAGCGCCGAACAGCCCAAAATTTCCAATCCGACCGTCCCGAGAATTTCCCCTTTTTCTTTTATCACCCAAAAATGGCGGAGATGCTCGGGAGTTATATCTTCATGGGGTAATCCACAAAGCGTAAGTAATTGCCTGATCCAGGGTTCATCCATGGATGAGGCTAAGGCAAGGTGCATCGAGAGTTCTCCTTTCCCGACAAACTGGCAGCGAAGGGCCGAAATGGTTTTCGGCCCTCTTCGCTAAAATTCCCATAGTTCTTCTTAAGTCGGTTTGACGGCGGATACTTTTATGCTGACTATCGAGTTGGCCAACTCCTTGGCCTTTTGGGGGGGCAAATTCTTGGCAATTTCCCGCGCCGTCGGGTCATTGGCTAAAATTTCCGTGGGGAACACGGTTTCCTCCAGGATTTGGATTTTCTGGAACCCGGCTTTTTGAATGGCGCCCAAATAATTCTCCTTGGTCTCCGCCCCGGCTACACAGGCGGTATAAGCGGCTACGGAATTCCTGATTTCCTGCGGAAGTTCTTGGCGTAGAACAATATCGGAAACCATCAAGCGGCCTCCCGGTTTAAGCGCCCGGAAAGCCTCCCGGAAAACCCTCTCCTTAGCCGGGGATAGGTTGATGACGCAATTAGAGATTACTATATCCGCCTGGCTGTCCGCCACTGGAAGGTTCTCGATCTCTCCCAGCCGGAATTCCACGTTCGTGAAATCCCCCTTCTCGGCGTTTCCTCTGGCCTTGTCAAGCATCTCCGGAGTCATATCTACGCCGATCACCTTCCCATTTTTCTTGACCTGGCGGGCAGCCAGAAAGCAGTCGAATCCTGCGCCCGAGCCAAGATCTAACACCGTTTCCCCTTCCCGGAGAGATGCCAGGGCCAGGGGATTTCCGCACCCGAGCCCCAGGTTCGCCCCTTCCGGAACCGCTTTGAGGTCCTGATCTGTGTATCCAATGCTTTTGCTGATGATCTCCGTAGTTTTGCCCCCACCGCAGCAGGACGTGGCCGGCTGGCAGCAGGAAGTCCCTTTATTGGCTGCCCGGGCATACCGGTCGCGCACGTATCTTTTGATTTCCTCTTCTTTCATTCCTCCACCTCCATTATTTCGTTTCGCCTTTGGATAGATCCTGCATCATGGGTCCGAGAAAATCGCGAATTCCCCCGGTTAAGGAATCGGCCTTGATCAGGGTAAAGCAGCAGGTGGCCCCGTCCTTTTCCCAGCTGATCACCGCCAATTTATCCCCGGGTTTGATATTGGCCTTTTCTCTTAAATCCTTGGGCAGCACCATCTGGCCTCGCTCATCGACGCTGATCAAAGATTCGACTTTGCAGCAGCTTGAGCTCTTTCCGCTTCCTGCCAGGCAACTCATTTTCTCTTTCTTGTTCACGACACTCCCCCCCAAGGCATCTGCCTTCACAGTCGGCAGGAAACCTTTTCTTGGCAGCCCTGTTTTTATTGATCTGATAAATCAGATTATACTGATAATATTAATTATTCAGATAAAGTTTGTCAAGAGGTATTTCGCGCTTGGGCGCAAATTTCCTTAACTCACTTTTTTGGGTTTGTACTATCGATATTGGTCGGGGTAGAAGAAGGGCCTGCAGTAGGCCAGGGGAAAGGAAGGAACCAATGGAATAAGTCAGCTCAGACCCCTCACTTCGAGGCCGGGCAGCGGACTTTGGCGAGATAGGGGGCGAAACCTCAACGCTCACTTAAATTGACCCACTTATGCTCAATAGAATTGACCCACCCTAAGAGTGTATTATTGCGCGCGCAATATGAGAATATTTTCACTCAACTATCTGATTTTTAAGCATTGTGGCTATACCTATGCTTATATAACCTGAAGTACTCCTGCCTGGGTTATTTTTCCTTAGCATAAGTGGGTCAATTCCTATGAGTGTCAAAGTTCTATCCCTTTCAGCCTTAAGAATTCCTCCAATTTAGCTTTTTCCAGAATCCTCTTTTCGGCCGCCTCAAAAAGCACGGTTCTAACCTGAAGGGCGTTTTCAAAATTATTTTTTGCGTTCAAGGAATAAATGAAATACTGGACATAGAGATGCGTATGGGGGCTGGTGGGAGTATCTACAAAAATCAGGTTGATTTTACCGGTTTTCATCAAATCGCTGATCAATGGCTCCACCTGGGGCTCAATGCCTCGGCAGGGAGGGCAGAAATAATCGGTGTAGAGAACAACTTTGATCGCCCCGTTGCCGAATGAGGGTAGAATTTCCCCTTCTCCAAAAACAGGGCTAACGATCCCCGGCAGCAGCCAAGTGAAGATAAATATGGCTAAGACCGATAACCCATATTTATGAATTGCTATCTTTTTCATTTTTCCTCCCTGATGGAAATATAGCCTCAGTTCTTTCCCTCTGCGCCCTTCGGAAAACAAGATGAGGTTGAGCGGACGGCATGAACAGCTGTGCCGATACTGATCTGAGGATGAATAGAACAGGGCTTAGATCTTTGATCGGTTGAATAGTATTAACAGCGTAGGGGAGGATAATCCGGCATGGTTAAGCATGGATTTGAAAGGGGAAAGAGAGGTTTCCACACTATCCCCAAAAGCTTATTCCCAAGCCTGGCTTCCAAAACAAAAACAATCCCGCTCTCCATTGGTTTTTCTTTGGAAATCAGAGCTTGATTCCCGCACGGCCCCTGTTTTTCTATCTGCTTCGGGCAAAAAATGTTGCAGGAGGTGGACAGGTAATTGGAAAAGGCCAAGGGGGGCCCAGCAGAAAAACGATTACCGGCCCATAAAAAATGGGCCGGAAGCTTATCCAATTTGTATTGCTCACAATTTTCATCCTGCTGATTTTTAAACTGGCCCCTGTGGTCGTATTATAGACTATTTTTTTACAAATATTATTTCGGCAACCCACCCCTGAAATCTTCAGCGGTTTAATTCTCCTCTGTCTCTTTTCCCCTCCACCGGCCCTATGGCATTTCGTAGCCCGCTTCCTTTAAGAGTGAAAGAAGCCTTTCCCTTTTCTCGCGGAAAGGATCGTTAAAAAGCGGAGGGCATTTAACGATAGGGAGTTCATCCTGCTGGAGTTTGGCGGCAAAAGCCATACAGGTAGGCTCGCCGCATTTCCGGCAGTTGGTCCCGGGCAGGAGTTTAAAAATATCCAGGACCTTAATTGGTTCGCGGCCTTGATAATCCACTTTCAGGGTTTCCCGCCCTTCATAGGTTACATTGATCAGCTCTTTCAGCCAATGGAAAACCTTCTCCGCTTCCTGTTTATCATTCAATTTCGTAACAGCAATTTGGTGAGGCTGCAGGGTGATTAAACGTCCATCTTTCTTGAAGCTCAGGATCTTCGAATCGGGATTGTAAAGGCAACCCTTGATAAGGCCATTGAGGTAGGGAAACACCTCTTCGATGCTTTCCTGAAGCTCGGCGATGGCGTTAAGCTTTTGAGAGGAAGGGTTACACTCCGGCGGCATAACCCGAAAACGAAGTTCTTTCAGAAGCATCCCTGCGTTCGTGAAATTTTTATAATGAATCTATGATCAATAATAATAATAGAAGAAAGGCTGTCAAGCAGAAAAACTCACTTGCCACTTTCCCTTTGCCAAGTCAGTTATAAATTCATTAAGATCGGTAATAAAAAGGCACGGAATAAGAACCGAAAAAGGGTTCGTACCATGCTGCGACGGAATATCTTCCTCCCTCTTTAAGCTCGAAAATACTTTGAAAATTTAAAAGTGAAGGGTGGCAAGTCCCTTAGAGGTCTTGACAAATGAGGTTATAATAAGTATAAATAAAATGTAGTTACATAAACTACATTAACCCGAATGGAGATTGCGATGATTAGCGTGGGGATCAGAGAGGCGAAGATCAATTTAAGTAAGCTATTAAAGCGGGTCATGCAAGGTCAGGAAGTTGTTATTACGGATCGGGGAAAACCGGTAGGGAAAGTTGTTCCGATACCGAAGGAGCATCTTCCGATGGCCGAGCGAATCAGAAAAATGGAAGAGCAAGGTCTATTCGGACCGGTGCGCAAAGGCAGGGCAATGCGACTGCCGCCGCCGCTTCCCGCACCCGAGGGTCTTGCTCACCGATTTCTTCAGGAGGACCGGGACGCATGAATCAAGAGGAGAAAAAGATCGTGCTTTACTGGGACGCATCTGCGATTCTCTCCGCGCTGATAAAAGACACCTGGAGCGAGGAAGCACAGAAATGGGCGCGCAAAGAAGGCGTTCATTTGCTTTCCTCGTTGGCCTATGCCGAGGTCCTGGCGGTCCTTTTCCGGATGAAGAGGGAAAGGATGATGGCGGAGGTGCTTGTGGAAGCCGCCCTTGAAACCCTCGAAAACGGCCCTTGGCGGCGATTGAACCCTGGACCTACGTGGGGCCTTATGGCCGAGCTTTCCAAACGATGGCCCCTCAGGGGGGCCGATCTCTGGTACCTTTCCGCAGTTAAAAGCGTTCGCGATCATCTCCCGGAAGTGAAGTTTTTGACATTTGACTCGAGGCTCAGGGCGGCTGCTCAGGGAGAAAAAATCGGCCTGTAAAGCGGCATGGGAAGCCGCAAGTTCCTCATATAATGTTGCTCCCCTAAAAATAGTACCTCGCTCTCAATTCTATCCGGTAGTCGTTGGGCTTTTCCCCGAATTCCGTTTCCTCCCCGCCGATGAGGAAGGTGGCTTTGAGACGCAGCTCCAGGTTGGTAATGCCGGTGTAGGCAACCTCGGGAGCGATGGAAAAACTGGAATCATTCAAATTTACAATCGTCGTCAGGGACGGCGTGAAATAGAGGATGTCGAAGGGCTCCTTCTGGCTGATTCGCAGGTAGAGATAGTCCCTCATCGGGTTGGGCCGGCCGTAATTGCCCTGGCTCAGGTTCAGTGCCCTTCCTAAGAGAGCGTCGCTCCCTGTTGTTAGGTAACTATTATAGGCCCGGCCTACAAATTGATAAAAATCCTGGAACTCATCCTTGGTAAACCCCGTTCCGTTCCGATAATATTCCAGGATATAAGTCGTCTCCCGCTGGCTCAGGTAACGGACCCCCAATAGGTAGCTGACCGTATCGGAAGTGGAGCTGAGAATATTTCCATTGGAATCGATATATCTCTTTTGGAATTCTTCGATGTAGGCAAACTCTCCATGGATCTCGAAGTTGGAAGTAAGGTTCCTGGAAAAATCTATTCCATACCTGGAGGTACGGCTTCCGCCGGTAAAGACGATGAAATCGATATCCGTGTCATAGAGAAGGAGGTAAAGCTTGGCGGCCACGTTGGCCTTTTCCGTGGTGCCGAAATTATCATTTACATGCGTCAGGACCGGCAGGAAAACGGGAGTAAAGGAAATGGTCTTCAAGGGCCCGGAAAAGCTCCGGATCCAATCGGCGGAAAGCACCCAGAATCCTTCGAGAGCCAAATCCGGTTCATCAGGGTCCTTGGGGCGGTCGATGAAGGCGACGGGGTTCCAGGCATATCCTTTCCCCCACTTGAGCGTCTTCTTCCCCATATCCAGGGTGAAGGAGTTTGAAGGCTTCAGGGACAGGAAGCCTTCATAAAGGCTTGTCTCATCGGACCAACCCTGGTAGGTATGACTCAAATCGCCATTTACCCTGCCAAAAATTCGGGCAATGCCGTATTCATAACTCCCCTCCAACTGGAGGCGGAAATTGTATTCTTCGATGGTCCGCCCCTCATCGCGGTTGTAGAACTTCAACTTGTATAGGGCGGCGTTCGGGTCGAGGCCGGAGAGAACCGGGCGGAATTCGCCGTAGCCCCCTAAATGATAAGGTTTCTTCTCTATTTCCGAGAGTTCAAACTTGTACTCCTCGCCGGGGGCTAAGGAGTACAAGTAAAAGAGCAGCAATAGGGTGGATAAAAAAAGCTTCTTCATTTTCGCAAAGAATCGATATTCGGCATAAAAGTCAGGGTAAATACTTCATCCTTGAAATCCCTCTTCTGGATCTTGGCGAAGATCATGATCGATTTATAACCCTTGTACAAGGGGCTGTCGGTCTCGATGTACGACGGCCTGACAATCCCGCCCCCAAAGTCTTTCACCTGCTTATAATACAGGGTCTTGATGAGCATATCGGCTTCGGTCCGGCATTCGATTTTGGTGGGCAGCTTTTTATCTTTATCCGCCCAGAGCTTCAATTGGTCATAGGCCACCGTCTTGGTTTTGGCTTTGAGATGAAGCAAATATTCACTGCCGGTCTCATCCACCTTCACCACGTCGTACTCCGCCGCATAATCCAGTTGCAGGATGTCGGAGTTATTGAAAACTCCCCCGATGACCGATTGCAGGCTGGTGATCCGGATGGGCTTGCCTACGTTGGGAATGTAAAGCCACATGTTCTCTCCCAGCCTTAAAGTACTCCTCCCCCTCTCGCTGGCCGGCTCTAAGAAGAGGGCCGCCACTTTATCCAATCCTTTCTTGACCGAATAAAGGACGAATTCTTTCTTCCGCCCATCCGGCTCGACGTTGATGAGTTTCCGGTATAACTCGTATGACTCGGGGTTGAGGTTCCGGTCAATCTGTTTTAAAAGTTGCGTGCCGTCAAGGGCATAGGCCGGTACGGCAAAGACCAATGTAATAATCAAAATAAATATTCTTAGCATGGTTTTTTTCCTCTCTCGAAGCTTTAACCTTTCAATTTTTGAATTATTTAAGCATCCCCCCACCCTCACCTTCCCCCTCGAGGGGGGAGGGTTGGGAGGGGGTGATTTTTTTTAGATGCGGCTCTGCCGCCCTGCATATTCTGGACCCTTACTTTTTTGCTTCCAAGACCTTCTTCAAGGCCTCTTCAGCGCTCCCTTTGAATTCGAGATACCGCATTCCCTTGCCTTTCATGGCGTCGATCATGTTTTTCCCGAATTCCCCGGCCACGACCATCCTTGCTCCCTTTTGAGCCAGGAACGGAACGACCGAAGTCCCGGCGCCCCCCTTGGCTGCCTTGTAAGGGTTCTCTACCGCTTCCAGGAATTTTCCCGTCTCATCGAAGATCAGGAAGTAGGGACTGCGGGCAGCCACCCCGCTCACCTTCGCTGCGGCTGTTTTTTCCTCTGCAGCCACGGCAATTTTTCCTTTCTCCGCGGCATAAACAAGGCTCGTTATGAGGATAAACGCAGTTAGAATGGATAATCCTATCTTTTTCATTTTGCATCTCCCTTATATTTTATATTTTATTTATTTTATTTTTTCCCTTTCTCCTATAACCTTTGACCTTTCACCCTCTTCTATACATGTCTCAGCGCCTTGATGGGCTCCATGCGCGAGGCCTTCAAGGCTGGCTGGAGGCTGGCGACCACGGAGACGAAGATCACGATGACCGAGACAACCAGCATATTCATGGGATCAATGGTGGGGGACAGGACCAGCCCCTTTTGCCTTCCGAAATCGAAAGTCACCCATCCCGAAACGTTAAGGATGAAGATAATGGCCAGCCCGAGGATGTTTCCGATCACCACCCCGATGACTCCGAGGCACAATCCTTCCATGACGAACATGGACAGAATCTTCCCCGGAAGGGTGCCGATGGCGGCGATCGTCCCGATCTCCCGGATCCGTTCATACACGGCCATGATCATCACGTTCATGATGCTGATCAGGACCACGGCGATGAGCATGAGCTGGATAAAGATGGTCATCATGTCAATCATCCGGGCGATATTGTAAAAGGGAGACAATTGCTGCCAGGAGTGGACTTCAAAGATTGGTTTCCCTTCTTTGTTCACCTCCCCCGAGAGCAGGCCGTCGAGCTTCCGGGTGATGGCATCCACTTTGCCGAAATCCTTGAGCCGGATCGCCACTTCGCTGATCTCCATCTCCCCCATGCGCAGCACTTCCATGGCGTCTTCGATATGGACGTAGCCATCCCTTCCTCCGGGGCCGGTGGCGCTTTCCAGGATTCCGGCAACCTTGAACTGCTTGCCGTTGACCGAACCATCCTGGTTCGTGGCCACAACCACAATCATATCTCCTTTTTTCACCTTCATTCCTCGGGCAAGGAGTTCGGGAATAAAAATTTCCCCCTTATCAAACGACTTGAAATCATTCATGATCCTTGAAGTCAACAGAGGAATGGTTTTGAATTCTTTCTCCGGGTAGATCCCGTTTAACCGGATACTGGAGGTCTCCACAAAATTGCTGAACATCCCCCCGAATTTGATCCGCGGTGAATAAGCCTCAACTTCGGGCTGCTGATTCAGGATGCCCTCTAACTTCTTAAACGCCTGGAGTTTCAGATTCATGGTGAGCGGAAGGGTTTCGATGGAAGCCAAGAAACCTTTGCGATGAACCTGCAAGTGGCCAATCATGGAATCGGTGATCTGGCTGATCATCATGTTCTTGAAGGAGCCGGAAATGGAAATATATCCCAGGACGAAGATCACGCCGATGGCGATCAGGGATACGGTCAATAGTGTTCTTCTTTTATACCGGAAGAGATTCCGGACGGCGATCTTAAAAAGGTTACCCATTCTGCTTTCCCCCTTTCACCTGCTTGTCCACCAGTTCCCCATCGGCCAGGGAATAGATGATCTCCGCCTCCCCCACGATCTTCTGGTCATGGGTGGAAAAAATGAAGGTCGACTTCAGCTCATCCCGCATTTTTTTCATCAAGTTGATGATGGTATAGGCGGTCTTCGAGTCCAGGTTGGCCGTCGGCTCGTCGGCCAAAACCAGCTTGGGGTCGGAGACCAGCGCCCGGGCCACGGCCACCCTCTGTTTTTGCCCCCCGGAGATCTGGTCGGGGTATTTGTCCTTCTGGTCGGCCATGCCCACGGCCTCAAGAACGGCCATCACCCGTTTTCTCCTTTCTCCGGCAGCGGTATTTTTGACGATGATGAGGGGATATTCGATGTTCTCAAAAACCGTCAGGACCGGTATCAGGTTGAAGTCCTGGAAGATGAACCCCAGGTTATCCCCTCGGAACTGGGCGCTCTGGTGCCGGTCGAGCTTCAGGATATCCGTTCCCACGACGGTTAAATTCCCCTGCGTGGGTTTGTCAAGACACCCGATCAAATTCAAGAGGGTCGTTTTCCCGCTTCCCGAGGGGCCGACAAAGGAAACGAAGGAGGCCGGCTCGATCTCAAAGCTTACATCTCTCAAGGCCCGCACCAAGACCTCCCCGGTCTGATAATCTTTACTCACCTTGGTTGCGACTACCTGGTAGTCCTTGCTGATATTTTCCGCTACGATCAAACTCATAAGATCTCCTTTTTAAATAAATCAATCTTGATGGTCTCGTAAAAAGTCAGCATAAATATGGTTTTGTAAAAAGCTCCAGATGCAAGGCGCGCAAAACCTGAGGAGTGAAGCCTACTTACAGGTACGCTGCAACGACGAAGGTGAAGCGCAACGCCGTAGATGGACTTTTTACGAAACCATCAATTTTTACTACCGTCTCCTCTTAATGCTCCCCTTCTTTTATCATGAATTGATTCTCTTTTATTTTCAATATTTTTTCCCCCGACCTCTCATTTGGCTTGGCCCCCAGCCCATTCCGGAGCCATAATTGAACCCCAGATTGCAGCCCGGGGGAAGGCGGGACAATTGGTCAGGGGTAAATAGCGCCCGGGCTTTCAAATGGTATTGAATCGATATTTCATCTATTTTTTTCTGAATATTTGAAAACTGGCTTTGTTTTTCGAGAATCATCCTCCGATCTGGTTTGGGACTGTCCATCAAAGAACGCATTTCATAATGTAAGTACATATAATGGTTGCGCAAATAAGAAAATTCCTTATAAAAAGATCGGTGCAAATCTTCCAGTTCCTTCAATTGTTGTGACGTTGCCTCCAGGTAAGGCTTTGTCCAGCAAGGGGAATCAGAGACCGGGAAAATCCGCCTTCCATAAGTTTCGCCCCGTTGAGCAAATCCCGGAGAAGCAGAGAACCATATTTTGAGACTCCCGGCCTTACGCCGGAAAAAATGAAGAACCCATTTAAATCCTGCAAAAATATTCAACAAGGACTGCGATACCCTGAGGCACACACCCCTTAAGCGAGGAAATGAAATCAGCAGCGAAGGGGTGGAGAATTGAGGAAGATTACGGATGGGGAAAAGAGGGGAAAATGATTATTCTGGAAGGCAACGGGAGCCTCAATACTTATAGAGTCTCCGCCATTCGAAAAGGATATTTCACCGCAATGAAATTTATCTTTGGAGAACGTAACCTGATGTCCACAGGGCCCGCATTTAGCCGCTTTTTTCTCCTTAAAGACATTGCAGGCCGTGGGCAACTTGGTGGCAAAGGCCAAAGGCGGGCCCAGCAAGAGAGCGATAACAAGCGCGGTTAGGAAGATAAGCACGTATGTTTTATCGCGGGCATTCATTTTATCTAAACTCCTCTTTCCAGCTTAATTGTGAGCAACATTGATGCCAAGGAGTTTTAAATTTTAAAATTGCCTTGAATTTTAATGGGTTGTATTATATTTCGGAAAAAATTGTGGGGAAGAGGAAAGAATTGCTTCGACAATTCTGTCGATATCCTTGAAGAAGATTTAAATAATTCCCATCAGTTAAAAAAGGAACCATTTCGACGAGCTTGCCGAGGAAAGGCAATTTTGTCGAAGGTCTCATATTTCAATTTTCTTAAAGGCTTCTCCGTAAAGATATCCTTTGGCTTCACCGACTTCTGAAGCACGGTTCCTGATTCGCTCCTGGACTCCCGGAGCAGTAAGGCCCTGGCTTTCATGACAGCGGACAGCCTGGAGTTTGAGCTCAAGGAATTCACTAATATCCACCAAGAAATCGGGATTGTCAGTCCCGAACAGATAAACCTCTTTCACCCGAAAGGGCTTCAGCCCCTGGACCAGCTGATCGGGGTAAAATAGATGATCCCGGGCGGCGATGACCGCATCCAATGCAAGGAATCCAGCAGCTCGATGATCGGGGTGGAGCTGATAAAGCTTCCATGGGTCATGCGTAAAAACTACGGCTGGCTGATGCAACCGAATTATGCGGGTAATCTCTTTCCGAAGATGCGGGGATTCCTCTAATTCTCCATCAGGGACCCCCAAAAAGGTGACCCCGGAAACCCTCAGGATTTTTGCCGCGGCCTCTTGTTCCTTTTCCCGGATCTCCGCCAGTTTTCCAGAGGTCATGGAAAGGTCTTCGCTCCCCTTATCTCCATTGGTTAGCACGAGGTAATGAATAACTTGCCCCTCTTTGGCCCATTTGGCTGTGGTGCCGCCACAATTCCCCTCCGCATCGTCCGGATGGGCAAATATAATCATGACTTTCCCTGGCGAGGGGGCTTGCTGTGAATTATGCATTTCGGCTTTTTCTTCTTTTTAAACCTCCTGACTTCTCCTGCGGAAAATGGCCACCGAGATTTCAAAGAGAAAGAAACAGAATCCCAGCAAGATCAAAATGTCTATCCATCGATGCAGCAATCCCCCGCCTGTTAGTAAAGACTGCCTTAATGCGTCCACGGAATAGGTCAGGGGCAGGCCATAGCCGATGATCTGAAGGATCAGAGGCATGGAGGTGAGGGGGAAAAAAACACCGCACAGGAAGATCATGGGGAAGCGGAAGAAATTGGAGAGGGTCATGGCTTCGAAGACCTCCCGCACTCCCACCGAAATCAGAATCCCCAGAAAAGCAAAGGCCAAGCAGGAAAGTACGGAGGAAACAATCAGGGAAAAAGGGTGGAAAGCCTTCAGCCCGAAAACAAAAATAACCATCATGAGCGAGATCAGCCCCATGCCCCAACCGAATGCCGCCGCCCCCAAACCCTTTCCCAGAACGATAACTGTTCGGGGTCGGGCCACGGTAAGTTCCTGATTATTCAATATAAACGCCCCAGGAATACGTGTTTTTAGGTCCTATATCGCTATTTTCGGCCCCTGAATGAGCATGATAGAGAGCAGACCGCTCCAGGAAATGACACTCTTCGTTCCCCTCTCTGGCCTCCCTCCCTACAGCCTGATAGCCCAACAGTGATCAGCGACAATTAGAATTCCCGTCTGACGACAATTAAAATTCCCGGTTCGCATAGGCTAAATGTTAGGCTATCCAAGCTCTTGGACAAGGAGGTTTGGATGGTCACTGACAGAGGAGTGAGGAGGCTTATGGAGCTATTAGGGAAGGGGATGAGTTTGGCGTCAGCGG
>Ga0194110_10005055_pt1 | contig 15744 bp, 14 predicted proteins | sample TA2Kig1200mmetaG_FD_146192 | JGI IMG/M metagenome (GOLD analysis project Ga0194110, IMG submission 146192) | Freshwater microbial communities from Lake Tanganyika, Tanzania - TA2015032 Kigoma Deep Cast 1200m | ecosystem: Environmental > Aquatic > Freshwater > Lake | place: Tanzania: Lake... | reverse complement strand
CCTGCTGGTCCCCTTGATGCTGGTCTCGGCCATTTCCTTCATCCTCCTGGGTAAAAACAGCCTCTATGAAAAACAGGTGGTCACCCGGCTGGGATCTCCGGCCCATAAGGGGCATTTCGCCCGGGGTGTCCTGGCAGGTCTGCAGGTGGCAGACGCCATCAGCCGCCGGCCGGTGACCCTCATCCCGGAAAATCTGCCTTTCCGAGACCTCATTACCCTGGTCACCGCTTCCAAGGATTATCACTTCCCGGTAGTCAATGGAGCCGGCAGCATGACCGGCATTATTTCCATTAACGATATCCGGGAAATGTTGCTGGAGGAAAACCTTGACAGCCTCATCGTGGCCAAAGACGTATCCACCCCCAACGTGGTCAGGGTCTTCCTGCACGAATCCCTCCAGGAAGCCCTGGATAAAATGGCCCTGATAAATGTGGATGAATTGCCGGTGGTGAGCCGGGAGGAACCGGATAAGATTATCACCCTGATCTCCAAGCGGGACATCCTCGGCCATTATTATGAGCAGATGGGAGCAGTTGCGTGATGGGTCGATTTTTCTTGCTGTGAAAAAAAAACCGGGGGATATAATGAATCAGCCAGTAACCCCGCATGTCCCAGGGTCACGGGCCTTTTTTTGGAAACCTTGCCGAACTAACGATGATGAGAGGTGCGTCATGAAGAGGTTTTATCCCAGCAACCTTGTGCTTAGGGTTAATTCCCGCTTTTCCCGGGATGTGTGCGGGTATGGGCAAACCAAAAAACCTGAAAGATTGTCTGCAGCGGCAGTCGGAGCGGCCCTTTGTCTTGTTCTGGCCTTGATGTTCCCACCCTTCCTCTCGGCCCAGGAGGAAGAGTTCTTACAGCCTCCCAGGGATTTCCGGTTCTCCGTGGCGGCCGCGCCTTTTTACCAGTTTGAGGCCGATATTGATGGCGGCGGCCGGCTGAGCATCGCCAGCTACCATTTCGGGGCCGATGTCACCAAACAGCTTACCAGGCAGATGGGGATCGGCCTGGGGGTGGTTTATGAACTGGACGATTATCGCTTTTCCGGGGTGAAATCCATCCCCGTGGCCAAACCCTGGGGGGAGGTGCAGCGGGTGGGGGTCAATGTGCCCATTTTCTTCGCCCTGTCCCGGCAATGGCGGCTCATGATGGTGCCCACGGCTCAATACTCCGGGGAATTCGGGGCCCGCTTCAGCGATTCCATCGTTTACGGGGGCGTCGTCTCGGCCACCTATGCCTTCGGGCCCGATGCCTATATCGGCCTGGGGGTAGGAGGTTTCTCTAATATTGAGGATTTCACGGTGTTCCCCTACGTAGCGATTAACTGGCCCATTACCGCTAAACTCCGCCTGTGCAATACCTTTCCCACCAGCCCGGCCGGTCCTGCGGGGCTGAGACTGTCCTACGCCATTAACCAGAATTGGGGCGTTGGGATCGGCGGCGCCTATCGCTTACACCGTTTCCGCCTGGACAAAGACAGCGCCATTCCCAATGGCGTGGGGGAGTATAGCCGCATCCCGGTTTTTGCCCACCTCTCTTATAATTTTACCCCGGACGTAATGGTCAACTTTTATGCCGGGGTTTCGCTGTCGAATAAAATCAAGGTTCAAACCCCCAATGGAGATGACCTGTTTCACACCAAACACGACCCTGCGCCTCTGGTGGGGTTGGCCATCAAAGCAAACCTGTAAGGTAAGCGTTCAGCCGTCAGCTTACAGCGCACGGCTAAAAATGAATAGTTTAATAATTACCATGAAATGGCTGATTCCGGGTTTCTCCGAAATGCCGATTGCTGATAGCTGAACGCCTCCAACCTCATTAACCGATCCGTTCATGGCCGAATGGGGCCACCCCCGATGATTAAAATCCCCCCTGACCCCCCTTTAGAAAAGGGGGACTTTTTAAAGGATATCATATAGTTCCCCACTTTTTAAAGCTGTGCATTACCCACAGGTTGGCAGACGGTGGTTTGTCATGGGGATAACTAAGAGGAATTATTAACTAATGTACCCCATCGCCTAACCCTATCCCCGGATATATAAGGGAATTCAGGGGCACAGACCTCCAGGTCTGTGCCAGTGATGCTCTCAATACCCTTCCTTGAAAGCCACCTCATCTTCCGCCAGTTTTTCTTTAAACAAGACGTGGGCCCATACCTGGTAGGCGATGACCAGGGGCACGAAGGTGAGGGCCACCCCCAGCATGATCTTCAGGGTCAGGGGGCTGGAAGAAGAATTAAAGGCGGTGAGACTGTAGGCCGGGTTCAGGCTGGAGGGCAGCAACCGGGGAAATAAGCCCGCCACCCCAAACATGGTGCAGGAAACTATAGTGGCCGCAGAAGCGAACCAGGCCTGCCAGTACGCACCCCGGGCCAGGAAAAATTTTACCAGGATCAGGGCTACCACTGCCAGGGCCGGGATGATAAACAGCAGGGGCTGGGCTAGATAGTTGTCATACAGATCGGTCTTGCGCTGGGTGGCCAGGAGGAACATGACCGCGGCCACCAGCAGGAGCCACCAGGTTGTCCCGGCCGTCCGGGCCAACCGCGTTCTCAGGTCGCCGTCAGTTTTGATGACCCCCCAGATAGCCCCGTGCACCACAAAGAGCAGTACAAAGAGCAGGCCCCCCAAAATACCATAGGGGTTGAGCAGGGTAAGAAGCGTGCCCTGAAAAATGCCCTCCCCGTCCAGGGGCAGGCCCTGAAAGATATTGGCAAAAGCGACGCCCAGGAGCAAAGCCGGGAGGAAACTGCCCACTGCCAGGCAGGTATCCCAGAGTTTCCGCCACTGCGGACTGTCCACGCCGCCCTGAAAGGTAAAGGTGACGCCCCGGATAATGAGGGCGAAGAGCACCAGCATAAGGGCGGTGTAAAGCCCGCTGAACATCACGGCGTAGGTGGTGGGGAAGGCCGCGAAGGTGACCCCCCCGGCCGTGATCAGCCAGACTTCATTGCCGTCCCAATGGGGGCCAATGGCCGCGTAAAGCTGCTTGCGTTCCTTTTCGGTCCGGGCCGTAAACGGCAGCAGGGTCCCCAGTCCCAGGTCATAGCCGTCCAGCATGAAATAAATGGCCCACAAAATGCCCCAGATATAAAACCAGATGGACTCCAGCATGGCGATGACCTCCTTTAGGCTTCCACCGCAACCGGCGCTGCTTCCGGCCCCTTGCGGATATGTTTGATGATGAGATAAAAGGCCGCCGCGCCCAGCACGGCATACAACGCCACCATGATAAATAACGAAAATCCCACCTGGGAGGCGGCGATGGGCGACACTGCGTCTTTAGTACGCATAAGGTTGTAAACGATCCAGGGCTGCCGGCCAACCTCGGTGACGATCCAGCCGGCCTGCAAGGCAATATAGGGAAGCGGTATGGCCAGGATCAGGGTTTTTAATAAACGAGGGCTCTCCAGGAGCTTGTTCCGCCGGAACCAGGCCCAGAAACTGAGGGCCACGAAGAGGAACCCCAGCCCCACCATGGTGCGGAAGGCCAGGAAGACAATAGTAACGGGGGGCCGGTCCTCAGGGGCGAAATCCTTCAGGCCGGTTACCGTGGCACTGGGGGAATGAAACGCCAGCATGCTCAGGGCGCCAGGAATTCTCCCAAATTCAAAAAGATTGCGTTCATTTTTTTCATCCGGGATGAGAAACAGGATCTGGGGCGCATTGGCCTGGGTCTCCCAATGAGACTCCATGGCCGCCAGCTTGGCCGGTTGAATCTTGGCCACTTCGGCCCCATGGATATGCCCCTGGACTATCTCGGCCACGGAAAAGATCAGGGCAAAGGTCAGGCCCAGGCGGAAGGATTTGGTGAAAAAGCTGACATGCTGGCGGCGCAGCAGATGATAGGCGCTCACCCCCATGACAAAGAAGCCCACCAGGATATAGGCCCCGAAAATGGTGTGAAAATAAATCTGCCAGGCAAAGGGCTGGGTCACCACCGCGAAGAAATTGTCCAATTCCGCCCGGTTATTCCGGATCACATAACCCACCGGGTTCTGCATCCAGGCGTTGGCCATGAGAATCCACACGGCCGACAGGTTGGCGGCGATGGCCACCAGCCAGATAGCGGCGCAGTGCAGGGCGGGTTTCAGCTTTTTCCACCCGAAAATCCACACCGCCAGAAAGGTGGATTCCAGAAAAAATGAAGTGGTGGCCTCGATGGCCAGCAGGGAACCGAAAATATCCCCCACATACTTGGAGTAGCGGGACCAGTTGGTCCCGAACTGAAACTCCAGGGTAATGCCGGTGACGACCCCGATGGCGAAATTGATGATGAAAATCTTGCCCCAAAACTTCGTCATCCTGAGATATTCCTCATCGCCGGTGCGGACATACTTGGTTTCCATGATGGCCACTAAAATCGACAGGCCCAGGGTCAGGGGCACGAAAATAAAATGAAAAAAGGTGGCGGCGGCGAATTGCAGCCGCGACAACATTAAAACATCCATACGGGCCCTCCTGAAAGAGTGCTGATCTCTTCGAGAGATGAAATAAAGGGATTAATTATCTTACGATAGCAATACCACTTTTTCTACAAAAGGCATATGAAAATATGCAGTTGCTTGAAAAAATTTTCAACCCTGGCATGCTGCTCATAAACATTTAGTTTTTTTCTATGAGTAGTTATAATTATGATTTTTTAAGATCATATCTATTGATTTTTATCGATTAGGATTTATTATTTTCACAGGGAAGCTTTGGCCAGAGCCCTCCAGCCACGGAGCATGGGGAGTATGCCAGGAAACCCTGAAGTCCTTACCTTTCTTTAGCTGAATTTTTGATAGGAAGTGATTTGAATCCGATTGGCAGGCGATGGCCAGGTACGATATGAGAAGCGCTAGGCTTCTCATCCATCAACATCATAAAAATCAGAAAAAGGAGAGAGTGCTATGTCAAAACAAGAAGAATTCGGCGGTAAAGGTGGTTCCGGAGATGTCCGGAGTGAAGAAAATCTGTTCGTCTGTCCCGGGTGTAATGCTGAGCATGCTTTCCCGGGATATAAACCCGGTGACCCGCTGCAGTGCCCCAAGTGCGCCATTCCCATGAAAGCCAAATATGTAAAGTAAGCCCTGGGGCTTTCGTGCAGCACTAACTTCACTTCACCGAGGGGGTATGGCGGGATTTTGCAATTCCGGCCATGCCCCCTCTATTATGAGGAATATGGAACTGAGAGACTATTTTGAGAATGTTCAAGGGAACGGCGTCCTGGCCACGGCGGATGCCCAGGGTAAGGTCAATCTGGCCATGTATGCCCGCCCCCATGTTATGGAGGACGGCACCCTGGCCTTCATTATGCCGCATCGCCTCACCCATGCCAATCTCCAGGCCAATCCCCATGCCGCCTATCTGTTTGTGGAAACCGGTCCGGGTTACAAAGGGAAAAGGCTCTATTTAACCAAGGTCAGGGAGGAACAGGACACCGACCTGCTCACATCCCTGCGCCGGCGGGTCTACAGCCCGGAAAAAGAGGCGGCCACGGGACCGAAATATTTAGTTTTTTTCCAGCTGGATAAAGAACTACCCGTGGTCGGTTCCGGCGAAGCCGGTCATTGAAATTAAAGGATTACCTGCGCCTTCATCCTTTAGGGGCAAGGCGTCGAGGTAGGAAGAAAGGTGAACCATGTCTGAACTGATCAACTGGCGGTCCGATCTGGCCGCGGCGGTGGCCGAGGCCAAAACCGCCAACCTGCCCATCGCCCTGGAATTCTATCTCGAGGGCTGACCCCACTGCGCCCGCATGGTCCGTGAGACTCATGCTGATTCGAATTTGGCCTCGTGGTTAAATGACAAATACATTCCTGTCCGCCTGGAGGGCCGCAGCCACGTTGAGCTGGCTCAGAAGTGGAACGTCAGGGGGGTGCCCACGACCTTGATCCTGTCGCCCCAGGAACAGGAATTGCACCGCATTGACGGATTCCAGCCGGCCGATACTTATCTAACTGAATTGAAAAAAGTTCGATAGAGATCACAAAGCTATCCTGACAGGCCTCGTCGGCTGGCGTTTTCCGATGCTGAGCAGATATCGGACTATTGACGCCAGGCCGACGGGGCCTTTTTTTCTGAGTAAGCTCTGGACCTCGGTTTTAATGGTTGTGCAAGAAAAAACTTGAAATAATTTTTTCCCCGGAGTATAATCCCGCCACCTACACATAAACCTTCCTGCCGGCCGGGAATTATTCCGTAAGCGCACCGCCTGGCCGCCGGATGCTTCCCATCTTCCTCCATGCCAGACACATTTATCAGGAAAAATTGATGGAAGGTTAAATAGTTGCCCACAGGGCAAAGGGAAGCGGAATTCCAGCCTCAAGCCGAAGGAAATCCAACCCATGCGAATAACCGAGTTTCCATTTATCCTAATGCTTTTTCTGGCGTTTTCCCTGCCTCTGGCCGGAGTTGCCGGGGCCAGCCAGGGTGTTGGCAAGCCATCGTCCCTGGCCGGTCTCTCTGAGCCAGGACCGAAGTATGCGGTCACGGCAGTGCCTGACCCTCAATCAACCAAAGTGCACGTCTATATTTTCAACAAATCCACAATGGTGTGGCCCCAGGCACCCGTGCTCCCGGTTATCCTGGCGGCCACTTCCGGGGCTCGGCCGGCCGGCGGCCCCACCCTGGCAGCGGACCCGGCCTTAGCCGAGTTGATCAAAAAATACTCCCAGCAGCATGGGGTGGACCCCAAGCTGGTGCAGGCCATAATCCGGCAGGAGTCGGGATTCAACCCTGCGGCTGTTTCCCCCAAAGGGGCCATGGGACTGATGCAGCTCATGCCGGAAACCGCGGCCTCCCTCGGGGTGGAGGATCCCTTTGACCTGGAACAGAATCTCCAGGGGGGCATCCGCTACCTCAAATTGTGCCTGGAGCGTTTCGACCACAATCTTCCCCTGGCCCTAGCCGCCTATAACGCCGGTCCGGGGAGGGTCATGGAGTATCAGGGAATGCCGCCTTTTAAAGAAACTCATACTTATGTAACTAATGTCGTTTTGGCTTATCACGGTCATAGCCTAAATCTGGCCCAGGTTAAACTGGCACCACTGGCCTCATTAAAGGTCGTGCAGATACAACCCGACAAGGTTACTGAAGAGTCTGTGCCTCACCCTCCTGCCCTGAGGCCCCTGGACCTGTCCTATATTATCAGGTCATCCCTGGCACGGCTGGGATCGGCTTCTCCCTCTCCGGCCATGGGCCTTAAAAGAAACGTTTTGGCGTCGGTCAATTAACGACGATGCAAAACCTCACGTTTCATTTCTTGAACACAAAAAAGGGTAATGTTTTCCGATAGATGGCATTATGTCAATGCCTAATGTTCAGAGTAATGGACATCAGGGCTCTATAAAGTTCCAGGCGGAGGCGCGGAAATATCGGCAATCATCCCGGTTGCTCTGCCCACGGGAAGAATTCCCGGGGCTGGCCTAATAATTGCATATAATTAGCGGTATCGTATACCGGGAAGCCTGACCGAGTCCCTAACACACCTCAAGGAGAGATGCGTGGCGTCAGACCGAGGCAGGCAGAATGTGGAAATACTGTGGTTGTTATGGCTGCTGAGTTTCTGCATCTGCCTGGCCCTGCTGCATTATCCCCCCCCGGTGGGTGAGGCTGAATCCCCCGCCGCCGATTTACCCGGCCAGGAAAAACCGACCCTGGCAAGGGATTCCGGACTGCCGCCAGCCAGCACCGGCGGACATCATCAGCCGGTCCGAGAATCCGGGAGGCAATCTCTGGCCTTATGGGGGCCCCACCTCCCCGGTCTGCTCCAGGCCCCGGACCTCAACGCTTCTTCCCTGGCCATAAATAACCGGGGCCAGGTCACGGTGGAGGCCGAGGCGCCAGGAGAGATGGCCACCGTGGACCTCCTGGATGCAGCCTCATCGCCGGATCAGGGTTCATCCCCGACTGTGGGAGAGTCTGAGCCACTGAGCGCCCGGCTGGAGCCGGACCCGGAGGCGGTGCAGCAGAAGATTGCCGCCAAGCAACAGGAGGTCTTTGATGAGGCCGCTTTTAAGGCTACCCTAAGCCGTTATGAGGCCGAAATGGCCAGCCAGCAATTTCCCCGCCGGGCCAATCAGCTCCCGGAGGGCACCTTAAGCGACCTGATCAAGAAATATTCCCGGAAGCACGGGGTGGACGCCCGCTTAGTCTGGGCGGTGATGCGCCATGAATCAGGATTCAATGCCAGAGCTGTCTCTCCCAAAGGGGCCATGGGCCTGATGCAGCTCATCCCCAGCACCGCAGCCCTCATGGGCGTCAGCGATCCTTTTGATATAGAGGAAAATATTAATGGCGGGGTGAAATACCTGCGACTCTGCCTGAACAAATTTAATAATAACGTCGTCTGGGCCCTGGCGGCGTATAATGCCGGTCCCGACAATGTCTCCAAGTATCAGGGAATCCCGCCCTTTGCCGAAACCCGGAATTATGTCCTCCGGGTTATGCGGGATTACACCGGTAATACCATCAGCATACCCCTCGTGGCTCTAGCCGGGGGCGGCACCAGGCGTAAGCTGGAAAACGATGCCGGCCTGGCCGCCGCGCCGGAGGAATCCGGGCTGGACTGGAAGGTCCCGGAAGCCAAATTCAAGATCTCCGGCCCCACCTGGAAAACCCCTTTGAAACCCACCATTATCCTGGCCAAAATTCCCTCGGAAGTGCGGCAGAACCCGGAAGTGGCCCGCCTCATCGCCAAACACAGCGCCACTGCCAAGCTGTTGCGCTGATTAAAGCACGCCCCCACTTTCACCGCAGAGACGCAGAGGGAAGCCTCCGCGTCCTCCGCGCCTCTGCGGTAATAAACCTGGCTGAAGCATTTTCTGAGCCACTTCCCGATGCATGCGTAATATCCACACCCGCAACCTACGCTTTTTCTGGAGTAATCTGGGGCGGCAGGGTACGAAAATGCACATCCCGCTGGGGGAAGGGGATTTCAATGCCTTTGTCATTAAAGGCGTCGAAAATGGCAGCATTAAGTTCATGGGTGGCCGGGATGCGGTCATCCGGGGTCCGGACGAACACCCAGATGGTGAAGTCCAGGGAGCTGTCCCCATAGGCGCTGAAAAATACCTGGGGCGGCGGGTCCAGGAGCACCCGCTCATTCTGGCGGCAGACGGCATCAATGGTCCTGGTAACCTCGTGCACGTCGGAGCCATACGACACCCCTACCTTCAGGGTCAGGCGGTTTGGCCCCCGGCCGAAGAAAGTCCAATTGATAATCTTATTGGAGATGAGTTCGGAATTGGGAATGACAATGATACACCGGTCGGAGGTTTGAAAAAGTGTGCTGCGCACCCGGATGGCCTTGACTATGCCCCAATTGCCGTCCACGATTAACAGATCCCCCACCTTGATGGGCCTTTCAAAGAGCAGAATCAGCCCACTGACGAAATTATTGGCGATATTCTGCATACCAAACCCGATGCCCACGCTCAAACCGCCGGCAATGATGGCCAGGTTGGTGAAATTAATTCCCAAAAAGCCGAGAGCGACAATCACGCCAATGGTTAAGAAGACGTAATGGAGGGTGCTGGAGATGGCGGTCTGGACTCCCAGGTCCCATTCCCGCCGCTGGTACAGGCGTTTTTCCAGGACTACCTGGCTCACCAGGGACAATTTCCGGGCTACCACGAAGCTCAGTATGGCCAGAAAGATGGCCAGCGGGGAGAGGGTTAAGGGCCCAATGGCCGGACCGGTGGAGAGTAGGGCCAGGATTTTCCGCAAAACCGCAAGGTCCACCCCCCAGGCCAGTAAAACCCCAACAACGGTGAACCCGATGACCGTAACGTGTAAGACCCGGGCGAAAAAGTTGTGGATTGTTGTGAGGTTCTCCGTTTTCATGCCCCATCTGAGGCCCCAACAACCCCTCCGGGGGCGGGAGAGATAATTGTTCAGGTCCTTTCCCAGTTGTTCCAGCAACCAGCCCCCGGCAATCACCAGGGCGGTCAGGAAAAGAGACCCGGCCAGATAAAGGGCCAGGTTTTGAAAGCCGAGCAGATCCAGGATAATAATGGCGCTCAACCCGAGAAGCACCAGGAGCCGGAAACCGCGCAGCAGGCAGGCAAACCAGGAGCCCGGGGGCAGGCCGACACCGGTGAGGAAATTTTCCAGGTGGGATTTGCGCAGCAGCAGGGCGAACCAGAAAATGGTTACAATCAGAAATACGAGCACGGCAAAGTTAACGGTGGCGGCATGATACCCCAAAGCCTCCAGCAACCATACTACGTAAAAACCCACCACGAGAAAGAAGAGGGCCAGAAAGCCATACCGATTGTAGTAGCGGGCCGTGGCCGCGTCCAGTGGGATAATTCCCTGGTCCGGGGCAAATAGTGCGGTCAGCAGATGCCTGGAAAGCCGAACTACGGTATAGGCCAGCAGGCCGTACAGAAGCATACGGGCTGCCGGCTGTCCCAGGATGCTCATAACCCACAAGGACAACCCCACCCACAACGTCAGGGCCAACAGATAGTAATTCCTTGCCAGGGAATTGCTTAAGGCTATGAGTAACCTGAGGCTAAAGGTAGCAGCCCGGGCCGCCAGTTGCTGGCGGAATTCCCGGGTCACTCGGCGCAGCAAGGCCATGACATAGATCAGCGCCGCCAGAAAGAAGGCCAGACCCAGGAGTTGACTGCGATGGGCCTGCACCATCCTGGCTGCCGCGCCGGAGTGGATTTTAGCCATCGTCCAATCCAGGGTTCTTTGGGGCAGGCTGAGGGTCGTGGAAACTGCTTCTCTCGCCATTGCAATAATATCGGAGAGCTGGCGCCGCTCCAGAAGTTGGTCTTTAGCTTTTTTCTCAATATATTCCTGTAAACTATTAGAGAATTCTTGCAGCGAGGCCTGTTGCTGCTTTAAAAGTTCCAAGCGGGCCAGCATGGCGGCCTGGAGTTCGTCCAGGCGGCTCACCGCGGTCGCGGCTAATTGCACAAACTGGCGGTCCTGCTGGGCCAGAACCTTGGATGGCTTGGTTTTCAAAGGGGTTTTGGCCAACTGGTCTATTTCTTCCTGCAATTTATTTTTTGCCAGGCGCATCTCTGCTTGCAGTCTGGTAACCCTTTCCAGTTGGGGGGTCAGGGCAGCCACGGCCTGGGTTTTTTGCTCTATCAGCTCGGCATGTTGCTGTTGAAGTTTTCTTGCTTCTTCCAGGCTTAGCTTATCCAGGGACAGGGCTGCCTTGTGGGAACTGAGGGCCACTGCCAGGGACCGGGAATTTTCTTGAGTTCTTTCCAAGTCTTGCCGGGCCTGGAGCAACTGCTCGGTAAATTCCTTGATCTGCTGCTGTAAGGTCTGGACTATGTCAGGGTGTTTTTCCAGCGCCCCCGGCAACTGGGTGGCCTCCTGGGCCGCCGGGGCCGGTTGTCCCCCGGCTGCGACGGGCAGCAGCATTAATGCTAAGACAAAAAAGACAATGCCAAGCTGGGGCCGGTGCGGCAGATAATTTACAATGAAACTCATGGACACTCCTTTCCCAGAGGGATCACTTTTTTTATGATATCCCCATAAATAAATTAATATCAACAAGTTGTATTAATTGTGGCAAAGATCATAAATCAGGCCGATGAGATGGCGGCCCTCATTAGATCAGAACCTTCCAGCCTTAAGTGTTAGTAATCTGTTAGGATTGCGAAATTATCGGCAAGAAATATATTAAGAGCCCGGATACGGCTACCAATTATCTAGAAAAACATTATATCATAAAGAGTCGACAAAATGATTTCAAAACATTAAGGTGGTTGCATGGAGGCTCTGGCCGAAAAACTGCAGGAATTGCTGTCCCGGCAGCGGTGGGATGAATTAAAGACCTTTTTGAGTCAGAAAAATCCCATGGACCTGGCGGGCGTCCTCCCCTCCCTGCCGGCCACAGAGTACGCCCTGTTCTTCCGCCTGCTGGAAAAATCCAAGGCGGTGGAGGTCTTTGAAAACCTGGAACTGGAGGACCAGCAGAAATTATTGTTGGGCTTCCGGGATGAGCAGGTGCGGGACCTGGTGGAACACATGTCCCCGGATGACCGGGCCTATCTGTTGGACGAATTACCCGCCCGGGTGGCCAAACGCCTGGTGCAGATGCTCAGTCCGGCAGAACGGCAGGCTACCTCGCTGCTCCTGGGCTACAAGGAGCATACCGCCGGGCGGATCATGACCCCGGAATACATTTCTTTGAAAACCTACCTCCAGGTAAAGGAAGCCTTCAATAAAATCAGAAGAATAGGACTGGACAAAGAAACCGTTTACTACTGCTACGTCATCGATGAGCAGCGGCGGCTTCTGGGCATCGTCTCCCTGAAAGACCTGGTCCTGGCCGATCCGGAGGCCAAAATCGGCGACATCATGCACCTCGACGCGGTTTTCGTGCACACCGACGATGACCAGGAGGATGTGGTCCGGCAGATAAAAAAGTATGACCTGCTGGCTATACCGGTGGTGGATCGGGAAGACCGCCTGGTGGGGATTATTACCCACGACGATATCATGGATATCATGGAAGAAGAGACCACCGAAGATATCTATCGCCTAGGCGCCGTGCCGGTGCCGGAGCAGAGCTATTTCAAGGCCCGGATGTTCACCGTGGCCTCCCACCGGGTGGGCTGGCTGCTGGTGCTGCTCCTCACCAACACCCTCACCGGCTCCATCATTATGGAGCAGAACGTCCTGCTGCAATCGGTGGTGGCCCTGGCCGCGTTCGTGCCCCTGCTCATCGGCAGCGGCGGCAATATCGGGTCCCAGACTTCCACGGTCATGGTCCGGGGCCTGGCCCTCCGGGAGGTGACCTTCCAGAATGCCTTTAAGCTGCTGCTGCGAGAAGTGGGCATCGGCCTGATCCTGGGCGCCTTTTTGGGGGTCATGGTGGTTTTTTGGGCCCATTGGCTCCAGGGTAGTTGGCTGGTGGCCCTGGCGGTGGGTTGCAGTCTAGTGCTTATTTCCACCATGGCCACCTTTTTCGGCGGCCTGCTGCCCCTGATCTTCGTCCGTCTGGGGATAGACCCAGCGGTGGTGTCAGCCCCCTTTATTTCCACCATGGTGGACGTGCTGGGAGTTTTCGTTTATTTCAAGATTGCCGGCTGGATTCTCTCGGGGGGAGCAAGCGCTCCACCTCTGTGAGGGCCTGGACCGGGGAGGCCCGCCGCAGCCGGGGATAGAGCCGCTCGCAGTCTGCATAGGTCAGACGCCGGGTCAATTCGCTCAGGCGGAGTTCCTCATCCAGGTGCGGCGTAGCCGATTCCCCTACCGGGATCTCGTCTTTGCTCAGGAGCTTGATGTAAATCAGGCTCTGGGCCGCCAGGAGGGTCTCCTGGGCCAGGGTCAGGGGGCGTTGGAAAAGGTGCCGGAAGGTGAGAATATCCCCAGGGCCGAACACCCGGGGATGGGGGGAGCGTTTTCGGGCGGTTTCCTCCAGCAAAAATAAAGACTTCACCCTGCCCTGACCGTTGAGCTGCCGGTGCAGCTCCCCCGGCAGGGCCAGATGCATGTGCCCGGCCTCCACATAAACGCTCTCGTAGCGGCCGGCCAGGACCGCCAGGGCCTGGGCCCGCATGGCGTCCCGGAGACGAAACCGGGCCGCGTCCCGGCGGGCAAAGTGTTTCACCGACTCCACCACCTGGCCGAAGGGCGCCTGCCAGGCCAGTTGGTAAAACCCCAGCAGCGCCGCCGAGGTTGCCCGCTCCATCTGATAGACTTCCCGCAAATCATCCCGAGTCATCACCTCTTCCGGGGAAATCTCCTGGGCGAACAATTCATGGATGGCCACCAGCTGCTCCAGATAGGGTTCCACCTGCAGAATGGTTTTCCCCTGCTGTCGCAGATCCTTGAGTATTTCCAATTGACATCGGCTGAATTCGGGAAATTCGGCATCCAGTTCCCAGAGATACTCCTCCACCTCGGCCTCCCCCTGAAGCACCGCCGCCAGGGTGGGGGAAGGGGATTCTTCCAGGACAATGGCCTCATGCCGCTGCATTTCCTGCCGGGCAAAGGGCAGGGATTCCAGCCGGTGGGTGGAAAAGCCGATGGTGTAAAAGGTTTTGAGCATAATTAAATATACAGGGAAAAGGGATGAGGGAATAGGGAGTAGGAAGGTGAAAAAAGGGATTCCCCGAAGCTTCCGCTATCTAATCTCCATCCAGAAAGTCCTTTATCCCTCTTCCAACTTGCGGGGAGAGGGTTAGGGAGAGGGGTGTTAAATTAATTATATCAGATTGTTACATCAATAATACTCCTGCTCTCCATTTGGAATTGCACAGAAAAATCGCAGTTCCCGGATGAATACTGTCTATAAAAAATCCCTCTTCCCTCTTCCCTCTTCCCTCTTCCTTTTCCCTATTCACTTGCATTATGTAGGAATGGCCAGCACCGGGCAGACCCCGCTTTTGATCACCTTATCGCACACACTGCCCAGCATGGCCTTTTCCAGCCCGGCCCGTCCATGGGTTCCCATGATGATGAGATCGACGCCCTCCTGCCGGGCAAAGTCGATGATCTGGGCCGCCGCGCCGCCCTGCAGGATGCGGATCTCCAATCGGGCGAGGTTCTGCAGACGTTCCGCCACGGCCTGGATTTTGGCCTCCACGCCTTGCAAAAACTCATCGTGCAGGGCCTGTGGGTCGGCGTCCGGGGCGTGAAAGGCGGCCACCGAGACTATCTCGGGAATTACCGTGACCAGGTAGAGGATGGCAGTGAACTTTTCCGCCAGGGCTGTGGCATAAGGGATATAGTCGTCCACCGTTTCTTCGAGATCCACCGGAAACACTATTTTCTTGATGAGGTGCATGAGCTTAACCCCGGCTCAGTTTTTGACGCCGCACAGGGAGATGATGTCGTAGGTCACCCCAATGGTGCCGTTCTGACGGTAAAAGGTTTCGTAATGGTCCACTACCGCTCCCAGCAGACGGCGGGAAAGATAGGCCGGCCGGGTGGAAGTGGCCCCCATGCCCCTGACGGCCCGCAGGAAGGCCCACAGGTCGGGGTACCCCTCCAGCCATAATTCCTCCTGCAGGGTAATATCCTTAAACCCGGCTCGCTGCAGAAAAGTGTGCCAATCCGCCCCGGCGGCGAAATTCTGGGCGGGAATCAGGGGCAGGGCCTTTTCCGGGTGGATTTTCCCCGCCTGGGCAAAGCTGGCCGCCAGCTCCCGAAAAGTCCGAGGCCCCAGGGCAGTGAAGGCCAGCAGCCCGCCCGGCTGGAGATTTTCCCAGTAGAGCCGGCAGGCGGTCTCCGGCTGGCTGAACCACTGGAAGACCGAACTGGCGGTGATCAGATCAAAGGGTCCGGGGACCGCCTGTTCCCCGTCGGCCACCACCCAGGCGATGCCATCGGCTTCGGCCAGTCTGGCCTGGGCGGTTCTGATGGCTTCCGGAGACAGGTCCAGGGCGGTGATGCAGGCCTTTGGAAAGGCCCGGCGCAGCAGACCGGTGAAATATCCCGTACCGCAGCCGATTTCGAGTATACTCGGGAAATTACGGGAGCGCTCTGCGAGGCTGTGAGCCAACCCTTCGGCCAGGCGACGTTGCACCAGGGCATAGTGGTCATACTGACCTGCCTGGCGGCCGAAGTTGCGCCCGAGACGATGTTTTTCCTGATTCATAAAAATTCCGCCAACACTTCGTTAAGGGTCGAACTGCACGTTATCATGGGGGCGTGCCCGGCTCCCGGCAGGAGCACCAGCCGCGCCTCGGGCAACTGGTCCCTGAGATAATAGGCCTGGCCGGCGGGGATGATCCGATCCCGCCGGCCGTGCAGCAGCACGATATCCCGGGCCTCCACCTCC
>Ga0194110_10005046_pt1 | contig 15769 bp, 13 predicted proteins | sample TA2Kig1200mmetaG_FD_146192 | JGI IMG/M metagenome (GOLD analysis project Ga0194110, IMG submission 146192) | Freshwater microbial communities from Lake Tanganyika, Tanzania - TA2015032 Kigoma Deep Cast 1200m | ecosystem: Environmental > Aquatic > Freshwater > Lake | place: Tanzania: Lake... | reverse complement strand
TTCAGATAATTAAAAATTTCCTTTACTATCTGACATAAAACAAAAGAGTACTTCGATAAAGGTTCTCCTGTCTCTTTTGCCTGGCTTGTATGGAAATACTCTTTGAATTTTTTGCTATTTTTTTTTATTTGTTAATATAAATTGAATATCTAAAGAAGTTACTTAAAAATAAAAAAGATTTTAGACAAAAGTAAAAAATCCTATCAGCCAGGCTTTTACAAGCTTTGCCAGCAGGAGTTATCTTTTAGCCAGAGGAACATGCTAATCAGCTTTTTCGTAGAACTATATTTTTGTTTATTAAAACTCATAAATCTAACTGAAATACTCAGCAGTAAACTTCATTGCTTGAATTTTTCTATATATTAGCATAATTATTTATCAAGTCAAACAAAATACAATCGCAGTGCTGTTATTGATTGGAATATAAAATAGTATGTCAGTTACCCTTTATTGCAAATCTCTGTATATACTTTTTAAAAGGAGACATAAGCTTTATAATGAATTCCCCGTATTTAGAATAATAAATTTTAAATAACAGTGCTCTCTTTAATGATTTTCCCCGATAAACTCTCCATGGGAATCTTCTGTAACAGCTTAATATTTGTTTTCGAGGGAACATTGGAAGTTTTAAGATGGTATCAGTCCTGGATACAAATTCTTCATCCTCCCTTTGTTTTTCAATAAAGTTGTTTTTTATACAGGCTTCATATAGAGGAGTACCAGGATAAGGTTCAAAAATATAAATGACTATGCTTGAAGGCTGAATTTTTCTGTTTAACATAACCGTACTCATGTGAATATCATAAGTTTCAAAAGGAAACCCAACTATATTAAATGTCTTTGTTTTCAGTCCAACCTGCTTTGCCTGTGTAAAAGCTTCTTCAATCCTCCGGTTGCTCATAGGTCTGTTTAAAACTTCCTTTCTAAATTTCTCATCTCCCTGCTCAAGACCCATGGCAATCCTGTAGCATCTGGCATTCTTAAGCATTTGAAGAATTGGCAGTGACAGGTTTTCAACGCGGGTATTTATTTCAAACGGGTGTTCTATTTCTCTGCCATATGTTTTGCAAAATTCTTCAACATAATTTTTATTTATTGTAAATACATCATCATTTAGATATATTGACTTCACTTTATATCTTGAAATAACATCTTTTATCTCAGTAATTACATTTTTTATACTCCTGAATCTTACATACTTTCCTTCAGCAACTTTTCTGAGTCCGCTGTTGCTGCAATACGTACAACTATAAGGGCATCCTCTTGAAGCCATAAATTCTGCTCTATCATAGTCAGAATTCACTATCTTTTGAAAATCAAATAATTCCCTGTCAACAAATGGCAGGCTATCAAGATCTTCAATAAAGGGCCTGCAAGGATTCGAATAAACTCTACCGTCTTTTTTTACCCAAATATTCTTTATATTTGTTACATCCCTGTTTTGTTCAAGAGCATTTACCAGTTCAAGTAGAGCATATTCTCCTTCTCCTACACAGATCGCATTCAGGTATTCTGCTGTCTCAAGTTCATAAGGGGCAAGAGATATATGCGGCCCGCCGCATATTGTAAAAATTCCAAAATGACTTATGTCTTGCAGTAGTCTCTTAATATATTTATATTGAAAGCTGACAGTTGTAATGCCTATTATATCTGGTTTATATTCTTTAATTTTCTGGATAAGTGGTTTAGGGTCATAATTTCCATAAAGGTATTGAAGAGAAGTCTGATGGTTTGCCTTTTTAAGCACTGCAGATAGAGAGCCGAGTCCATAGTGATAACTTAGAGCGCCTCCCCTAATATTAATATCGGGGTAAACAAGTAAAACTCTCATTTATTTAAAAATCAAATGTTTAAATCTTTAAATTTTTTTATTAATTAACAAATTCTAATCCTAGCAATAGAAAAAGGCAAGTGACAAACAAAATATTTTCGAATGTCTATTCCAGCTTGAAAATCTTAAATTAGAAAACAAAATAGCACATACAGTCACTTACGAACTCTGTGCTATTTTAAATTAATAATAACCAATAATTCCAGTTAATCTGCTACTCCCTTTGATTTTTCTCTCTATCTGCGGCTTCAAGCATTTTCCTTGCAATTCTAAGCTCGGTTTTTCTTCTGGTATCTTCAGTATATACTCTGATTTCTGCTACCAACCTGTTATACCTGGTTATATATATAGTATCACCTAAATTTTCGGTTAAATACTTTGTAAGATTAACTCTTAACTCATTGGTATCAATTTTTTTTACTTCATCCCCATAATCCATTTTTCACTCCTTTGATATTTTTCATCTTTTTAGGATACCACTTAATTTTTATTAGTTTATAAAAATATATTAAATAATTATTATTTATTATTATCTCATATTTAATTAAAAATATCTATAATAAAATGATTAAATTTTATATTTTAGGTTATATTATAAAACAAATTCAAAAAAATTTAAATACTTTTAAAAATACTTATAAACAATTATTAAAAAAATATATATTTATTCTATAATAATTTTTTTAAAAAGGCCATAAATATAGCCGCACATCTTTGAAAGGTCAATTTGTAGAAGTAAAAGAGGTATAAAAAGGATAGATAAAAATTTTTCCACTCCATAAAAACTGCAACTTCCATTACTGCTCCAGCCATTAACTAACTTGCTGTAGGGTTTGAAGACATAAGCTACAAAAAGCGGTGCCAGTATAACCAGAATCCATTTGCTTAAACAGAATGCACCAATCAAAATAATTAAAAGGGTAAAAAATGCGCTAAACCTTATAAGATGACGGACGGGATACATCCTGCCCATCGCATCACCTTTTGCATATCCGAAGAATTGCCAGAATATTTGAACAGGATTTTCTCTCATTTTCCAGTAAACGACAGCATCAGGATTAAATCTTATCCTGCAACCCGCAGCTTTTATATTAAAATCAAATTTCATATCCTCACCATAATCCATATTTTCAGGATAACCGCCAACATCAATCCAGACTTTCTTTTTAAAACTTATATTTCTGGATGAGGGCATATATTTTTCAACTTTTATTTCTCCCCTTGCAGGCACAACACAGACAGCAAGACACTTCTGTATAAAATTCCGGCAAAACGGCAGGTTCAGGCCACCAACTACATTACATGAAGTATCATCATAAAATCTGGTAATTTCTTTCAACCAATTTTTATTCAGAATGCAACCAGCATCGCTTACGCAAATAATCCTGCCAGAGGCATTTTTTATAGCAATATTTCTTCCCTGTGAAATATTTGCCCCACTTTTTTTAATTATTCTGACATTTACAATAGATTTGTTGTTTCTTTTATTTGTTTTATCTCTGGTGCTGTCATTTCTGTTATTTAATACTGTTCTATAATCACCATTTTTTTGGGAGGCTTTGTCTTTAAAAAATCCTAAAGTAATCTCAAAAGTTCTATCTTTTGAACCACCATCAACCATAATTATCTCACCGGGCAGATAAATTTGTTCCATTAAACTTTCAAGAAATTCGATAATGCTTTTTTCCTCATTGTAAACTGTGGTTATAAAGCTCACATCCGGAAGTATTATTTTTTTATTATCCCCTCTTATCATATTTTTAACCCTTGAAATATAGTCTTAAAACCCTAAAATACGCTGCAAGTCTAGCCCTATTTTTACTTCCAGGTTTAAATATAGATAAAACTATAAATAACAGTATTCTATTTAGAACTCCGGCCAAATAAAAGAAACTCGAGTATCCAGCATAGACAGCAGAGTAGTTTTTCTTAAAATATAGTCTCCTGCTTTTCCAGATTCCTGCTTCTCTTGCTGCCATATTTCTGGAAGCAATGCCGCTGTCAGCGTGTTCTATAATAAAGTAAGGAAAATAGTAATTTTTATAGCCCTTTCTGTATAATTTCAGGCAAAGGTCGCAATCTTCACTATACATAAAATAATCTTCATCAAACATACCCGCTTCCATAAAATAATCTTTTTTAACAAACATAAATGAGCCAGCAACCCAGTCCACTTCCTTCTGACTATTGTGGTCCCACCAGCTTAAAAAATAAGAACCAAAAATACGGCTTTTTTTAAATATCCGGTACAGAAAATAACTCTCATAAAACTGCCTTGCCAGTGTTGGAAAAGATCTGGAACTGAACTGCAGGGTCCCGTCTGAATTTAATATTTTTGCTCCCACAACTCCTGGTCTGCCGGTTCTATCCTCTTTACTATAAAAATCTACCAGTTCTCCGAGACTGCCGCTTATAAACCTGGTGTCAGGATTTAAAAACAGCAGATACTCTCCCTTTGCTTTCAACGCTCCCATATTAGAAGCTCTGGAGAAACCCTTATTATTCTTATTTGCAATTAAATAAAAGCTATTATTTTTCTTAACCTGTTCTTTTAGATACTCTACACTTCCATCACTCGAATTATTATCCACTACCAAAATCTCACAGGTCAATCTATTTTTTCCAGTACGCTCTCTAATGCCGCTAATACATTTTTTTATAAAATCCAGGCTATTATAATTTACAATTATGATACTGATATCCAATAATGCTCCTAAAACTGCTTCTTTTTGATTATTAATTTAAAATTTTGCCAATTATTGAGATTAAGTCCTTTTTAAAATTAGAATTAGAAAACTTCCTGCAGTTTGCAATTGCATTTTTTCTAACCTTCTCCACATCCACTTCCCCACGTATTATCTTTATAGTAATATCTTTAAGTTCCTGCCAGTCCTCAAAAAAGAATCCATCATATCCGTTATTTATAATTTCCTTCTGCCCTCCCTTATTTATAACTACAGGGATACATCCAGCCGCCATCGCCTCCACAGTAGTTATTCCAAAATGCTCGAATTTCTCAGGATGAGCTTTTTCATCTTCACCCATCCCTGAAGCATGCCAGAAAATATATGCTCTGGCAAAAAGTTCTACTAATTCTTTCCAGCCTATATTAGTTATTATTTCTATGGGGTAATTTTTGCTTGCAGCTCTTATTTTCTCTACATACTCCAGATGGTCAGCTCTACCCCCCACACCACCTACTAAATATAAAGTATAACCCCTCATTTCATCTGGATACTGCTCTAGTATCTGCTTGAATATTTGAGCTAATTCAAGTTGCTTTTTATTGTGATGTTCGGGGAAAAATCTCCCCACACTCAAAATAATTTTTTCCTTCTTCCCCACTTTGAAACTATCAATATCAACCGGGGGGAATAAAATAGTGCTTTCACTGCCCCATAGTTTTTTTATCCATTTTTTGGAATATTCTGAGATGGCAATTATCTTATCGTAAGTTTTTAAAAATGTTAAATCTCTGGGAAAAGTTATAAGAAATAAAGGAATATACCCCAAAATTTTAAGAACAGCTTTTTTAAAAAGGCTTATCCTTCTTTTGTCATAAACAACTACACCAAGTTTCCTGGAATCTTTAGAACTCCTATCAATCTCCACAGGGATGAAAGTATCAGACGAGATTAAAACTTCAGAAAAGCCTCTGATTAGACTTAATGGGATTTCGGCAGTCTCCCTGGCGCCTTTTCCAAGCTCAATATCCTTATTATATGAAAATCCTTCGCTCCCTGCTCTATCTCCAAATAATTTAATATTTACTTTCATTAAACCAAGACCAGTTGTACCAGGATTCTTAAAACCAAGCCTTAAAGGCTGGTTAGATTTTTTTACCCTTAAAATTACTCTGCCGCTACTCCAGCTGCCCCTTCTCAGTAAAAATCTTTTTGGCTCATATAAACCCTCCTCTATTTCTATTTCACTGGAACCCTCCAGTAATTTGTCTGCAAGTTTAAACAACCTTACTACCGGCAGTCTGAAAAAAAATAGCAAAAACTTATGAATAAATTTAAAATCCACATCAAAAGGAGTCGGGAAATAACACAAATATATGTTTTTTTGGCTGAATGCAGGAAGTGAACTTAAATAAGTAGCATTCATGAACAGGTCATATTTTTTTGTGATTTTTACGGCATAATCTTCTGATACGAAAGGGAATATTTTTAAATTCACCCTGTCCAGATCAAGGTTAAGTCTCCCGGAAACTTCTCTTAAGTCAGCAAATATATCGGTAATCAAATCTACTTTAAATTCATTTTGTTTGGATAAGACTTCAGCAATCTTACAGCTATATCGCTCCCCGCCCCCAACTGTTGACAGGTATCTATCATAAATAGCAATCTTCTTCATAAAATGCCCTGTTAAAAACTTCTCATCCAGCTTTTGATAATTCTATCCTGCACCTTCCTGCCAGTTCTTATTCTAATTCTACTTATTAAATTCTTAGGCAGCATATAGAAAAGTTCAAAGAAAATTCTAATTCTGATCGGAATATCAATTCTTTTCTGCCTTTTACTCGCAGGCAATCCGGCAACATAATATAAGATGTTAATTATATTTGAGAAAATGAATACCAGATAACTCTTAATAAACAAAAACAGCCAACCGCATTTAAAAATCATAAGCAGCCTATTTCTAATCACATAATATGTAAAATCATAAGACCATTCTTTACTGGTCCCACAGTGAAAATGTCTTACAATAGATTTAGGAGTAAAGAAATTCTTCCAACCGGCTAACCTGGATCTCCAGAATAGATCAATATCTTCATAGTAGGTAAAAAAGCTCTCATCAAAATTGCCGACCTCATCAAGCATTTTTCTATCCACCATAAAGCTGCTCCCGGAGAGTCCAAAGACTTCTTCTACCCGGTTATATTGTCCTTCATCGAAACTCTCAAAACCCCTATCCATACTGTAAAAGGATTTATTTATCTTGATCCCGCAACTATTGATAATGTCTTTCCTGTAAGCAAAAAATCTCTTTGGAATCTTTATTTTTACAGTTTTAGATTTCCTTGAAACCTCAAAATCTTTAAATATTTCTTCACCTACTACCAGTTGTAAATGATTGGGTGAAAGATATGATGATACCTTAAACTGTATCTCCAGGTTCTTATTTAGATTCTCTATTGGTACGGCCAGAATGGCATTATCCTGTGACCAATGATAGATTTTCCCCTTTTCATCTGATTCTGCAGGATAAAATCCATCCAGATACTTAACACTTTCATTTAAAATGCTTCGGTAACTAATATTATTTTCAGCATTACCAGCTTTTACATCATATATTTGAACACCCAGTCTCCTGGATTTTCTACTATCACCCATCTCTTTTTGATTCTTGCTATTTGTAATCAGTTGAAGAGGTAGATAATGATAATAAAAAACTACTTTAGAGCCCACCACTCCTATTTTAGAATTATCAGTAGATTGCCTGAATATAGACAGCATCTCAGACAGCCAGTCTTTTTCAACTGCACAATCGTTATTTATAAGAGCTATATATTTCCCCTTTGAACGGCTAAATCCTTCATTATTACCTCCAGCATAGCCCTTATTTTCCTTAAGAGCAATTATCTCTACCTGCGGAAATTCTTTTTTCACAAATTTTACAGAACCATCCGTAGAATTATTATCTACCATTATTATCTGGATTTTTTCACGTGAATAATTAAGATCAAGTATGGAATTAAAAAGATTGCCTAAAAATTTCTTACCGTTAAAATTTACAGTGATAATTGATATCAAAGGATCATCATCTTGCGTCAATTAAAAATCTCACCTTACTTTCGGTTTGAAATATCATCCTCTGGAAATTACGATCACGCCTATTGTTATTATAAGCGCGCCTGCCCAGCGGATGGGGTTCACATCCTCTTTTAATATAAATTTTGAAAGGACAAGTACCATTACATATGTAAAACCAATAAATGGGTAAGCAAAACTGAGGTCTACTGCAGATAACACTACCAGCCATATTGCAGCTGAAATAACATATAAAAATAAACCGGATATTACCAGAGGGCTTTTTATTACCCCGAAAAATAACTGCTTTAGAGCATCCAAATTGCTGAAATTAACCATTCCAATACGGTTTATACCTATTTTTAATAATATCTGTCCGGCAACAGCTATGGAAATACTGAACAAAATAAGTAAGATAGAACTTCCCAAACTCATTTTATTTCTCTCCTTAATCATAGTTTTACTGTATTCTTATAACAAACAAAATAGTTAAAATCTATGTCATTTTTGCTAAATAATACTTATTAGACACAGTAAGACCCATTATCCTGTCAATGTTTTCAAAATCCCTCAACAATACATCGAGCTTTTGGTCTATATCTATATTTAGTCCTGATATGCTTTTAGGCTTAAAATCACCTAAAACTTCTCTCAAACTGCTAATATCATAACCCAGACTTTTAATTTCCCTCTGGAGGGTTCGGAATATATCAAAATATATCAGAAGTAACCTCTCCCGGTTCTTACGGTTTAATTCATTTATTTCCCTATTAATTTGAACCTGAATATTATTATTAATAGCTTTTACAGACTGGTTATAACTCTTTCTTAAATTCTCAAAATACATACTGGTAAGAAGATACATATATCTTCTCAGTTTCCCCTTAATAGTTTTATCTTCAGCCAGATCTTCAGAATCTAAAATATCCAAACGGCTTAAAAGTTTCAAATCCTTAAATTCTTCTTTATTTAATTTTATCTCAAAAAGCTCAAATAATTCATTCTTACCATATATCTCATCCATTTCATTTTCACCACTGCTCATTGCCGTGTACTCAATTTTATCCCAGATTCCCTTATCTATGACCTCAAAGCCGGCATTCTTCAATATGAATTCAATAGTAAAATCATCAATTCTCGCACTGGACCTGTTATCTTTCTTACCCTCACCAAAAAGCTTATAAAGTCCTCTTTTTTCAGGAATTGAAAAAAATAGTAATCCATCTCTTTTTAACTTCGATGAAAGTACATTGGTGAGATCATAGAAAAATTTTGGGGTAATTTTAGAAAAAGCATTATTTACAATAATACCATCGAATTTGGTTCTCTGGGTTATTTTAGATTTTAAAATTCCAATCTCATCTAATTTAATATCCTCATCCTCCAGAATTACAAAATCACTATCTACTTCCAGGCAGAATATTTTTCCTACATCACTTTTGTCTATAATCTTCTCATCTCTATATTTGTTCGAGGTTATTTTTAAAACATTGGAACAACCTTCAAAATTATTTTTTATAATTCTCGAAATTTTGCTATTTTGTAAATCTATAAGCTCAATAATTTTTCTTTTATCAACTGCATAATATGAATTAACACAATATTTAACCAGCGGCCTTGTTACATTCTCCCAATAAAATCCTGGAGCAATTCTATTTAAGTTCTTCCTGTAAATTTCTTTTAAGCTCTTATTGGTAGCTATACTTTCCATAACTCTTGACAGCTGGTGGGTATTTTCATATTTTACCACTTCACCTATATTTTCAACTTTTACCATTTTAGCTATAGAATCCCCTTCGGTAGTTATTACCGGAAGCCTTGCCCATATATAATCCATAACCCTCGTTCTATAAGAGAACTCAGTTTCAATCCTCTCGTGATGAATTGACAGTCCGACATCTGAGCCCAGAAGGAAAATCTGCCTTAATTTGTATGGAGTCCATTCATTAAAAAACACATTCTTCTCATACAAATCAAGCTCTCTGGCCAGTTTTATTGCCTCTATACATTTTTTCATTTCAGGAAGCTTTGGATCCGGATGTTTGATTCCCATAAATACTAATTTTATATCCTTCCTGCTTCTTGTAATTTCCCATAACGCCTTAATGGCAGTAATAGGATCCAGCCAGTTCCAGATTCCTCCTCCCCATAAAATTATAATGTCTTCTTCTTTAATATTAGGAATTACATCTATTATAGATAAGTTTGAGCGTAAAGGAGGTTCGGAAGGTATACCGGAAGGTACAATATCTATCAGATTCCTTAAGGTGCTGTCAGAATCATAATTATAAGGATTTATTCTACCCACAGCATTTAACATTCCTATCCAGTAATCCCTTTGTTTTTCGCTTGCACAGATAAAGAAATCACCAATTGTGAGTTGAAATTTCAGTATATTTAAATTATTTTTATCAATCCTGATCCTTTCTTCCATATTGCTATCTTTAAACATTTCCAGGCTTTCTAAATTGAAAGGATTATAAAGATCTACAATTATTTTACCCTTGAAATTCTTTAAGAAAGGAAAATAGTAAAGGATGTGGCCCTGGATTAATATAATATCTGAATTCTCAATATACCTCTGTAGACTCTTATAATTATTTATTTTATACTGCCTGGTTTTAAAGCCTTCAGTATCAATGTCTACTTTATTGGGAGTAAGTAAAGTAACATCCAGATAATTAGACATAATTCTGGCAAATTCATAGAATCTTATGCCGGGCCCGGCCATATTTTTACCAATAACATCATAACTTATTATACAGATCTTTGATTGAATTTTTTTACTTGATTCTATAGCCATCATATCTCCCATATTTAAAAATTTATTTTGAAAATCTTTATGTAATTCCCCGGATTCTCAGATAGTTCAATTTAATTTTAAGATGCAATCATTTTAACTCTAATTTATTTAAGATTAAATGGTTTTTTAATTTAATTATTAAATTATAAGATAGAAATACAAAATTTATAAAATAAGCATAAAAAATAGGAAAAATCTGGTCACTTGTGACTTTATTCCTGAGCCAGTTCAGCTCAGATGGAAAGAATTTTTTAAGGAATTTTAAAAATCCCAGATTAATTATTGCACATCTGACCCTATTTTTATGATAATACCTGTAAAAATTTCTGCTGAACTTCTCTACTGATGCGCCTTCAAAATGCCTGGCAATAGATTCAGGAGTTACAACTACCCGCCATCCACTTCTTCTAATCTTCAAACAATAATCAAGCTCTTCAAAATATGCAGGTCTATACCCTGAATCAAAACCACCTATACTCTTAAATAATTTGTACTCAGTCGCAAAAAAAGCACCGGTGACATAGTCTACATCTTTTACATCATTGGCTGAATTCAATTCATTTCCTCTATCTTTTTTCTGTCTTGACTCCCACTTTAAATCAAAATAACTTTTCCCGAAGTCTATGTGGGAGGTAATAAAGTTATCTTTAATTTTTCCACCCAGATGCTGTATGGTATCTTTTTTATAATCAAGTATTAGTCCGCCTGCAGCTCCTATTCTTCCTATCCTTACCGGCGGCAAGCTCCTGTCTTCTGTGATCCTAAAAGTTGAAATTAATTTTTGCAGCGCACTACGGTTTAAATATATATCCGGGTTCAATAGAATCAGAAACCCCAGCTCCTCTTCCAGACTTTTTTTCTTTCTGGATATAAAATTAAATACTGCATAATTTACTGCTGCCGCAAATCCTATATTTTCTTTAAGGGTAATAAGCTTGAAATTACTGCTGGTTATCTCTGAAGACATATTCCTGAATTCCCTAATCTTTGCCACTGAGCTGTCACTGGAACCATTATCAATAATTACCAGAAACCAGTCTTTATAATTCTGCCCAGCTATTGAATGGAGACAATTTTCAATAAAGTCCTGACTGTTATAAGTTACAATTACTATTAGACTTTTATTATCCATATATCTTCAATAATAATTAATCAAAGTTGCAGTATATATTTGGGAATAATGGATGAAGAACTTTCTATTTTAATACAAAAATTATTATAATCTTATGAATTAAAATAAAATAACCTGTTTCAATTTAAAATTTATCTAAAACATAATCCCTTATTTTCTTAGCTACTTTAAAAGCTTCTTTAGCTTCTGTTATAGGTGGTTCAAACGTCTCTTCTGGATACCGAATATTAACAGCATAATCAGTAAGTTTGTCAGCTTCTTCTTTAAAAACTGAAATTTCTTTATCTTTATCTTCGCACTTGATAATCAATTCTCCAATTTCATGAGTTTTAGCAAATGATATATCAAGGAAAACTAAGTATGCCTTTAAAAATTTCTCAGTTGCTTGTTGACAATGGAAACAAATGCTTTCTGTCACTGCATCATGAAAAGATAATTCATGTTCAGCGGTAAGTAAATCCTTTTCTGCCCTCTTGATCCAGTTATCTATTAGTTCCTTCTTTGTTTTCATATAGAACTTTTCCTTTTTTTATTACCCTTGTTATAAATGCTTCTTTTACTTCTTTCCATTCATCAATTTCATCTTGAGTATACACAAGAATATCCTTAGGAATATCTGTTATGCCCCATAAATATCTCCTTATCTCTCGAGCCCTTTTATACCTTGGTTGTGAATTCTTCTTTACCACTACTAATAAATCCAGATCGCTATCTTCAGTTGGTTTTCCATAGGCATGGGAACCAAAAAGGATTATCTTCTCAGGACTATAATTATTTGCTATTGTCTTAACGATTTTATTTATTTTATTTTGAGTAACCATTTTAATCCTTTAGATAATCAATCGTATATGGTTTTATCTGTATACTAAAAGTATTTTACTAGTAATTATAATAATTTGCACGTTACTAAGAGAAAATCAGGGCAAGCACTCACAGGTTAGCCGGATATTTTCCTTTTAACGATTTTCAAATAACTATAGATCCTGTAAATAAAACCCTTCTTAACAATGCCTTCAAGCTCTGATATCCGCTTTTCCCTCTCCTCTATCATCTTCTTTTGACGCAGGGTTATCTGTTCTAAATTCTTAAGAGCTTCTTCCCTGCTGAAAAAGAATTTTCTTTCTTTTCCTCTGTCAGGGGAAAAAGTAGGGTTTTCCACCCACTTTTGTAATTTTTCAGTAGTCTTATTAAAATTAAAATTTAACAGTCCATATCTTTTGCCGGCAATTGCAGTTTTTTTAACCTCATCGGGGTGGTTGGCAAGATAAATCAACTTTGCGCTTAAATCATTGCTGTCATAAGGCTTAAATGTGTATCCAATCTTTTCTTTCTCTATTATATCAGTCAGCTCGCAAACATTTGATGACAGCGCACAAAGTCCTGCCCTGAACCAGTCCAGAATACGGTTTTTGCTCCCCAGCCTGACCTCATAAATATCTTTATCAATATTTATGCCCACATCTGCTTCAAGGTAGTAATTGGGTACATCTTCTCCAGCCACCCAGCCTTTCATTATAAACCTGTCTTTATAAGGGCTGCTGTTTATCATTGACAGGAAACGGGGATAAGTCTTCATATCCTGCTCCGGTATCTCTCCTCCGGTGGATACAAACTTAATTTCTGAATTCTTTTCCATTGCCAGCATCATTCCCTTAAATAAAGTATCAACATCAGTCCAGGTATTATATCCTCCGGTCCAGAGCACTACAAAGTCATCATTTTTTATGCTGTCCCTTCCCCTAATAACTTTTTTAGTATGCTTATATTCTTCCGGGGGAAGACCGCAGGGAATGATATTGGTAAAATCATAACCCGATGTGTATTTATTAAGCCTTCCTGTGGTCCCAAGTTCTCCTATCAGAGCATACTTTTGCCTCAAAGACACGCACGAAAAAATATCTGCATTAGAGATTATATTATATTCACTGTTCCAGTAATGAAAGAGGCATTCGTCATTCCCGTCAATATAAGCCCGTGCCTGTGCTTCAGCCATCACATGGCCAAACAAATCTGCCCAGAATGGAATGCCGCTGATATTTTGAACAGAATCAGTATTGTCATTATCCCTGTTCCAATTTTTGGAATTAATCTTACCTCTTCCCTTCAGGTCACCTGTCTCCATATTATAAGTATTGTCCTTATTTTTACTTTTTAGATAATAAAGCAGCCTTGAAGCTATATAGGAAGGATAAAAGGTGCAGCCAACTATGCAGTCAGGTCTGAACCTTGTAAAAATTTCAGATATTAATTCAACGTTTTCAAAATCGTCTTTTTTAAGGACATTGTACTCGAAACCGTACCTGCTGCTTTTTTCTTCACCGCCAGTGCGGCTTTCACCAGCTTCCCCTTCCCCCTTTTCTGCGAGAACAGAATTAATAAAATCTTGTTTACCTTTAGAATCCATGCTATAAATAAAATCTTTTGCATACTTTGATTTGAAGTCATCCGCATACGCCGATGGAATAGCGTAATTACAAACACATATTTTATGACCTCTTTCTAAAAGGGGCAGTATAAACTGCCAGGTCCTGATGCCAGTTCCATATACTTTTCTGTCATTTTCAAATGGAAGCGGGCTCATGCCCAGTATAAATATTTTACTCATATCAAATAAAAAGCTCTATAAATGCTATAAATATAATACCTTTTTATTTTACTGATTTTATCTATATAATTAAAACCATAAAATAATACTATTTTCCCGGATAAATTTAAATTTTTGAACTAGTTTTTGTAATTATAATTGTACTAATAAAAAATTTATACTACCATAACAAAAACAACTTGAATTTTTTATGAAATTTTGGAGCGAACTCACTCAATCTACGTTCTGTTATACTTTTGATTTTGAAAAATATAGGTTTATAATTGTATGATTATTCTGTCACTTAAGAGTATACAAGTTGAAATTTCAAATATTAAAAGAATAAGCAAAGATGAAAACAGTAACTGTAATTATTATAATTTTATTCGTGGCAGCAGTAATTCTCTTTGGATTTATAATTATTGAATATACCGGAGCCAAAATACTTCCCGCTGCGGAGACTGCCGAAACAGAGCAGACTGACATAGTGGTTGAAGAAGAAATAGAACCAGACACCGAAGAAGAGGAACCGCAGGAGGAACTAGAGCAGGATAAGATTACAGTAATAGAGATATATCTTGATGGTGATAGAAATAATGGTATCTTCCTCGGCGAAGCAGAATATGGTATGACCTCCCAGGAAGCTTTTATGATATACGGCCAGGATTTTTCAGAGACCGGTTTCATTTTAGCCAAAGATAATGAAAACTATACCTTTGAGCCAGGTTCAATTCATTACCTTTATGTGTATGCTTTGATACCAAAATATGGATGGAATTGTACCAGAGAAAAAATTATAATCCCCGGAGAGACAAATTTTGATGAAAATATCAAACTATATATAGATAACCCTTCACATAATGAAATAATAAAGGAAGCCGATAAATCCAATATGTGGGTATCCGGCTGGTCGGCAGACTTCAATTTTTTAGATACCACAGGTATTGACAGAATTGAAATATATCTAAACGGCCCAAGAGGTTTTGGGGAATTTTTAGGTGAGGCAAATTATGGAACTGAAAGACAAGATGTAGCTACTGCATTTGGAAGAGCAAGCTACACCAATTCAGGTTATTCTCTTAATTTTGATGCAAGTAAACTTGAAGCCGGCAGTGAAAATACTTTATATGTTTATTCTTTTTCTACTTCCGGAACTTATTATCTAGCCATAAGAGATATTAAAATGGAAGGTGAGGAAAAAGAATCCAATGCCATAATTTCAGTAGATGCAAATCTGAATAACCAGTCCATAGAAGTAAGTGGATGGGCTATAAACAAAAACGAGATTCTTGAAGGTAAACCCCGCAACCTGGATGTGGAATATTCTACTAAAAAAATAGTATTTGTTTCAAGCAAAGACGGCAATGAAGATATATACAGCATAAACCTGGATGGTTCCGAGCTTACCAGGTTAACAGATCACCCCGGAAGGGACATATATCCTGCTGCTTCTCCTGATGGAAAAAAGATCGTTTATACCTCAGATATCAATGGCACCTGGCAGCTTATGGTTATGAACTGGGATGGAACAGAAAAAACGCAGCTTACTTATGATCCTTGGAGAAGTGGTTCCTCAACCTGGTCTTTTGATGGAAGATTTATTTTCTTTGGAGTATTTCAGGATGGTGATTGGGAAATATACAGGATAAATAGCGACGGAAGC
>Ga0194110_10005026_pt1 | contig 15802 bp, 9 predicted proteins | sample TA2Kig1200mmetaG_FD_146192 | JGI IMG/M metagenome (GOLD analysis project Ga0194110, IMG submission 146192) | Freshwater microbial communities from Lake Tanganyika, Tanzania - TA2015032 Kigoma Deep Cast 1200m | ecosystem: Environmental > Aquatic > Freshwater > Lake | place: Tanzania: Lake... | reverse complement strand
CTGTCTGGTACTGCCTGGTGCCTGTCTGGTGCCGATCTGGGCGGGCAAGCGAGCAATGGAGGCGGCAGCAGGAAGCGGAGCGGCCAAGAGTCTCAGCCAACTTCACCTCGTCGCAAGGTCCGCCCTGGTACTTGCAGACGTGTACACGTCTGCAAATAGCAGGGCTCAGCCAATCTCACCTCCGCACCCTACGGGAGCTGGGCCTGTCTGTTGGTGACGTGGATTCGCAAAGGCCGTTCGGATCTGGGCTTACAAAGCGTAGGAGATTACACGCGCCCCCGCGGCACGAGTATGGCCCCCAACTTTGGTGAGGTTGAAGGACACCATGCACCCGCACGTTTGAGCAGGCGCCTCGATCAGTGCGACAGCCTGTTGGAGTGCGGCGGCTCGACGCCGCTGTGGACTTTCCCGGCGCCTGCCCGGAAGAGCCTTCCCCCGTGGCGGGCGGGTGTGATCCAGGAGGCAGGGGTGACGCTGAGCCGGGTGCTTCGGCAGTCCACAGCGGTCTCAAGCGACCGCACTCCAACAGGCTGTCGCATGTCCTCTGAGGCCTTTCGGCACACGAGGGTGGACCGGAGGTTACAGAGTGCCACTCTTCCAGGGAGACGCGATGTGGCACTCTGACACTCTGAAGATGACGTGGAACCTCGCCCGTGCGGGTGCGTCCAAACAAGCACGGGAGGTTGCGCCCACGGCGGCCATCTGCCATGATGGGGCGGATGACAGGAAGCCCACTGACAGGAGCAAAGCGATGAGGAAGCTCGCGGCGGCGGTTGTGGGGCTGGCTTTGGCCTCGGCGGTCATGGCGGAGAGCTCGCCGCCCGCGCTCGTCGTGCGGGTGCGGCCCGATGCTCCAAAGCCAGAAGCCCTTAGAATCACCAGGCTTGTGGCCGAGGCCCGCATCTTCGGCTTCATCGCCGAGACGAAGATGACGATGACCTTCCTCAACCCCCACGAGCGGGTGCTGGAGGGCGACCTCTATTTCCCTCTGCCGGAGGGCTCGACCGTGAGCGGCTACGCGCTCGACATCGGCGGCTCGATGGTGGACGGCGTGGTGGTGGAGAAGGAGAAGGGGCGCACGGTCTACGAGAAGATCGTCCGAGCGGGCATTGACCCCGGCCTCATCGAGTGGGCGAAGGGCAATAACTTCAAGACCCGCGTCTTCCCCATCCCCGCCAAGGGCACGCGGACGATTCGGGTGGACTATGTGGCCGAGCTTGCGGACGGGCCGGAGGGGAGCAGCTATCGCCTGCCGCTGGCGTTCAAGGAGAAGCTCGACGACTTCGCCCTCCGCATCGAGGTGGTGAAGGGCGCCGCAGAGCCGAAGGCCTCGGGCGGACCGGCCGGAATCAGCTTCTCGAAGTTCCAGGACAGCTTCATCGCGGAGAGCAAGGGGAAGGAGGTAGCGCTCGACCGCGACCTGGTTGTTGCCCTGCCCGACGTGGCGAAGCAGAAGGTGCTCGCCGAGAAGGCGCCCGACGGACAGGTGTACTTCTGCATCAACGACCTGCCGTCCGACCCCCGCGACGCGGCGGCGCGGAGGGCGGCGGCTCAGCCGAAGCACGTGGCCGTGCTTTGGGACGCCTCGGCCTCGCGCGCCAAGGCCGACCACAAGGGCGAAATCCGAATCCTGGCTCTCTACCTCGATTCGCTCAAGAAGCTCCCGACCCTCGACCTCATCGTCTTCCGCAACGAGGCCGAGAAGCCCAGGCGGTTCACGAACCCACTGGACCTGATCGGCGAGCTTCAGAGGGTGCCCTACGACGGCGGCACACAGATTGGCAGCATCGCGCTGCCCGCCGGTGCCCAGCCCGACCTCTGCCTCCTCTTCACCGACGGCATTTCGAACTTCGGCAGGGAGGAGCCGACGGGCATCAAGTGCCCCATCTACATCTTCAACGGCGACGCGACGGCGAACCATGCCTTCCTCCGCTACCTGGCCCTCACGACTGGCGGCGAGTATTTCAACCTGGCCCGGCTAGACACAAAGGCGGTTCTCCCCAACATTGGCAGCCCAGCCTTTGCCTTTGTCAACGCCAGCGCCGATGGCGCTGGCATCGAAGAGACCTACCCCCGCCTCGCCCAGCCGATTCACGGGCGGTTCACGCTGGTCGGCAAGCTCAAGGGTGAGACGGGGAAGGTGACGCTCGCCTATGGCACCGGCGGCAAGCCGCTCGCCCAGACCGCCTACACCGTCTCCCGCTCCGAGGCAGCCGAGGGGAACCTGCTCCGCCGCCTCTGGGCGCAGAAGAAGGTGAGCGACCTCGAGGTCTTCCCGAAGAAGAACGAGAAGGAGATCACGGAGGTCGGGAAGCAATACGAGATTGTGACGCCCCACACCTCGCTCATCGTGCTCGACAGCCTCGAGCAATACGTCCAGCACCGCATCCTGCCGCCCAAGTCGCTCCCCAAGGTGCGCGACCAGTACATCGAGATTGTCGAGAAGCAGCGCGTGGCCGACGAGCGAAACCAGGAGGAGAAGCTCCGCTCCATCATCGCACTCTGGAACGAGCGGGTGAAGTGGTGGGAGACGGTGTTCAAGTACCCCAAAAACTTCAAGTACCGCGAGACGGAGCAGGCGAAGCTCGAGAGGAGGGGCGGCGCCGTGGCCGGGGGCGAGCGTCTTGCTGAGCTACGCGAGGCGGCCCCCGCCGCCCGCGAGCCGGGCGCGCCGGCGCCGCGGCCAGCCGCGCCACAAGCCACGACCGGGCGGCCGCTAGCCGACGCCGAGGCTCCGCGCGAGGAGCGCGCGCAAGGGAACGGCCAGCTCCTCTGGCGGGTGGCGGAATCCAAGGACAAGAAGAACGGCGGCGACGAAGCCTCAACCGCCCCGGCCATCGCGATCAAGCCGTGGGACCCGCAGACGCCCTACCTCGCCGCACTCAAGAAGGCCAAGCCAGAGGAGGCATTCGAGGCCTATCTCAAGCAGCGGGCCGAGTTCGGCTCATCCCCCGCCTTTTTCCTCGACTGCGCGAACCACTTCATCAGCCAGAAGCAGGAGGCGACGGCCCTCCAGGTGCTCTCGAACGTGGCGGAGCTTGAGCTTGAGAACGCCGCCCTCGTCCGCGTCCTCGCCCATCGCCTGGCCCAGCTCGACGGGCTGAAGAACCTCGAGCTCAGCGCCATGCTCTTCGAGGAGGCCCTCAAGCTGCGGCCCGAGGAGCCGCAGTCGTGGCGCGACCTGGCACTGGTCCTCGCACGCCGAGCCGACCTGTTGCTCAAGGACCGGCCTGACGAGGGCAAGCCCCTCTACGCCCGCGCGATCGAGCTCCTCTACCACGTGGTGCTCAACAAGTGGGACCGCTTCGAGCAGATCGAGCTGATCGCCCTGATGGAGCTCAACGCCATCATCCCGAAGGCCAAGGCCGCGGGGGTCGAGAAGATAAACGTTGACCCCCGCCTCGTGAAGCTCCTCGACGTTGACGTGCGAATCGTCCTGACCTGGGACGCGGACAGCACGGACATGGACCTCCACGTGGTGGAGCCATCGGGCGAGCGCGCCTTCTACGGCCACCAGCGGACGACCATCGGCGGCAACGTCAGCCGCGACTTCACCCAGGGCTACGGCCCCGAGGAATACCTCCTCAAGAAGGCGATGCCGGGCATGTTCACCATCCAGGCCAACTACTACGGCAGCCAGGCGGCCCAGCTCATCGGCGCCGTGACCCTTCAGGCCGACATCTTCACCAACTACGGCCGGCCCAACGAGCAGCGCAAGAGCCTCACCCTCCGCCTCACCGAGAGGAAGGAAACCTTCGACATCGGCCAGATCGAGTTCTGACCCCCTTCCCTCCCGCGGGTTCCAATACCCGCGGGAGGGTAGGCTGGCAGCGGGCCTTGACCTGATCTTTGTCCACATCTTCTGGCGGCTGGGGTCTAGCCCCCGAATGGGGGCGTGTGAGCCGTAGCCCAGGGCGACCGAAGGGAGCCCTGGGAAAAGGCCCGCCAGCGTAGAGCCCCCGAAGCGGGGCGGTTCAACGGCAGTGAAACGCCCCCTTCGGGGGCTTGGATGTGGGGGACGCCCGATCCCAGGGCTCCCTTGGGTCGCCCTGGGCTACGGCTGGCTCGCCCGCGTTCGCGGGCTACAATGCCCCGAGATGTGGGCAAAGATCAGGGCATTGACATGGGGTCTGCCATGACCTATCGCGGGCACATTGAGAAGGGCGTAGTCATCTTCGACGAGCCGGTCGCCCTGCCGAACGGGACAAAGGTGAACGTGACACTGGCGCGGATGTTGGCGGAAAGGCTCCGTAGCGCCATCGGCGTGGCAAAGGGGCTACCACCAGACCTCGCTCGGAACCATGACCATTACCTCCACGGCAGACCGAAGCACGGAGAGGAGCGCACTGATGATGAAGCAGGGTCGTAGGGCGCTGACTCAGGTTATGCTCGCGGGCACGTGCTTGCTCATCGCGGTTCCCTCGGCGGCAGGCGAGGCGACGGAGCTCTTCGCCGCGTTCCTGGAGAAGCCGGGGAAGGAGAGCTTCCTGGCCGTCTTCAAGGCGGTGACGGAGGGGGATGGCTACGACCCGTACTCGATGGAGCTGGATAGCGTCTGGGGGATGATCAGAGAGAACAAGCACAAGGCGGCGCAGGAGAAGCTGGAGAAGGCGATGCCGAACCTGCTCCTCAGCCCCCTGGCGCACCTCTACCTGGCAATGGCCGCCGAGGGCCTGGGGGAGGCGGAGAAGGCGAAGGCCGAACGCGAGGCCGCCGCCAAGTGCATCCAGGGCATCCTGGCCACGGGCGACGGCTCAGCGGAACAGCCCTACCTCGTCTCCCGCGTGAGCGACGAGTACGACCTCCTGCGCCACCTCAAGAAGATGCGAAAGGTCCAGGGCCTGCGGCACAAGGATGGCAAGTCATTCGACGTGATGCAGTGCGCCGACGGCACGGAGGTCTGGTTCGACATCACGGCGGTCTTCGGCAGCATGTCCAAGCGGCTCAAGGGCCGGTGAGCCGCTTCGCGTGCAAGCGAGAGGGGAAGGCTGATGAGCAGGCAGCGAGGGGCGGCGAGAGCGCGCAGCATCCTCTGGCTGGGGCTCGTCTTGTCGGCTGCCAACGCCACTGCGACCACGTGGCGTGAGGTGACAGCCACGTGTCCCATCTGCCAGTCGAAGGTGACGGGAAGCATCCCCGGGAGCACGTTTATCCCGGGGGTGTCGCCCGACTTCCGGCCGCTCGGCGTCGGAGTGGACATTGCGACCGAGAGCATCTTGCTGTGCCGGAAGTGCGGCTTCGCGGCTGCGCCCGAAGACTTCGAGAAGCCGGATGGCCTGGAGATCGAGAAGGTCCGCAATGCCCTGGCGGGCGCGAAGCCGCCCACGCTTTTCCGCAAGCTCGATGGCGCGGCGACCGTGGTGAGGAGCTGGACCAACAACCCGCAGGTGCTCGCGCGGCTGGCGTTAGCGGCGAAGTGGCTGGCCGACGACACGGGCGAGACGGCCCTCATCCGCCAGCGGATCACGGATGCCATTGACGCACATAAGGCAGTGCTCGGGGCTGGCGACCTGAAGCCCAGAGTCAAGGCGGCCATCAGCTACCTTATCGGCGAGCTCTATGGGCAGGCTGGCAGCCGACAACAGGCGCTGGAGTGGTTCGCGCAGGCTGAACGCGGGGCGGATGGCCAACTGGCCTGGATGGTTCAACGGCAGGCCTTCCTCGCCCGGCACGAAGGCAGCCCACACCAAGCGGTCCTCGAGGCCGCCATGAAGGCGCCCGACGGCGCCAAGCTCGCGGCTGTCAAGCTCCTGCGCGAGGCCAACGAGCCGGAGGCCATCGCTTTCCTGAAGGACTTCTGCCTGAGCTGTCGCGAGAACCTGCGCGAGGACGCAATACGTGACCTGGTGGGGAAGGCGCCGAAGGCCTACCACCTCCCCATCTTCCTGGACGGCTTGCGGAGTGCCCATTTCCGCACCGTTCAAGGTTCGGCGAGGGCAGTGGAAGTGCTCCGGGCCCCTGAGGCCGCGCCCCTGATCGTGGAAGCCCTGGAGAACCCGCCGGAGTTCACCGAGTTCTGTCTTCGCGAGGCCCTGGGGGCAGTGGCTACGGATAAGGAACTCGACTACCTGGTGGGGCAGCTCGGCCGTGAGCGGGGCAGGTGCGACGTCCTCAATGGGCTGCTGAACACCCGCTCGCCGAAGGCGGTGCCCCATATCCTGCGCTTGCTCAAGGAGGAGCGCGGCCTTGCCGAGTCGTGCGAGCACGACGCCCTCGCGCTTGCGGCGGCCTTCGGCCCCTCTCTGCTTGACAGGCTCCCGGACTTGAAAGCTGCCCCGCAGAACGACGACCTGGCGCTCTTCAAGGCGCGGGTGCTCGGAGTCTCGAAGTCACCGGAGGCCGAGAAGGAACTTGCGGGTGCGCTGACACGCTGGGACACCATCGGTGTGGAAGCGGCTTCGGCCCTTGCTTTGCGGGGCAACGACGCCGGCAGGGAGATTCTCCTTTGGCGTCTGGACCGAGTGCGCATCCACACGATCCTGAGGCCTGGCGACTTCGACCGGGTGAACGAACACCTGCAGAAGGAGAAGGCCAGGGACAAGGCGTTGGACGAGCAGCTCGCGGCAGACAGCCGCAAGATACTGGACGACCCGAAGGCAGATGAGGGTCTCAAGCAGATGGCCAGGCGAGACTTGGAGCGCAGCAAGTGGGACGAGGACAAGTTCATGAGGCAATGGGTGATCATGTTGGGAGCCACGAGGAACCCAAAGGCGCGGCCGATCTGCCTGAAGTATCTTGAGAGCCCCAACCGGGGATTGAGGGCCGAGGCGGCCAGGGCGCTTACCTATGTCTACGACGATGCTGTGGGCGAGGCGCTTGTGAAGCGCCTCAGCGATGACGTGCTGTTCGTGCGGGATGAGGTTATCAGGGCTCTTGGCAGGGCAGGGGACAAGCGCCACGCGGGCGCCATCGCGAAGCTTGTGGAAGAGCCCACGCTTGTGCAGACGAAGCTGGCCTGGATGGAGGCAATGGCGGCGCTCGCCCCTGACAAGGCGCTTCCCGTGCTGAAGCTCTGGTGCGAATCACCGAACGACGACCTGGCTGCCGCCGCAAAGAGCGCCGTCAGGGCAATCGAGGACAAGCGGTCACCAAAGCCGTAGCGGGTGCATGCCCTGCCTCGTCAGTGGCTGCCCGTGGTGAGCTCCTCGAGCAGGTGGCGGTAGTAGGCGTAGTGGTCGAAGGGAACGTTTGCCCGCACCCGGCCGTCGGCGAGTGGGACGTAGCCGCCCTGGGCGAGGAGGGGCGGGATGGTGCGCTGCATCTCGCGGCGGATGGCCTCCTTGTCCTGGAGGAGCGTGTCGAGGTCAATCCCACCGATGAGGCGCAGGTCGCGCCCGAACTGGCGGCGTAGCGCCAGGTAGTCCATCGCCTCGATGTTCACCTCACATGCCCACAGGCAGTTGAAGCCCGCCCGCACCACGCTGGGCAGCAGGACGCGCGCGTTGGCGAAGGTCACGTAGACAAGCGACTCGACGCCGTGGCGCCGCACGGCATCGAGAATCGGGCGATAGCTGGCGAGGACGAACGCCCCGTAGGTTTGCGGCGAGAGGAGCGGGCGGTCGTTGCCGCCGATTGGCTCGGAGAAGATGACGCAGTCCACCTCCACCTCGCTGAGCACGCGGTCGGCCAGGCGGGCCGCGAAGTCGGCGTAGAGGTTCAGGATGTCGTGGACGAGGCGCGGGTCGTCGTCGAGCAGGTAGACCACAGGCTCGAAGGTCCGCCAGTCCTTGACGCCCATCGAGAGGAAGAAGCCGCGGTGGAGCTGGAGTTCGAGGACGTGGGCGCGCGAGCGCCAGGCGGCGACGCGTGCGGGCCAGTCGTCGGGCAGCCGCTTGGGGTCCGCGGGGTCGAGGCGCCGGCGGAGCTCATCGAGGTCGGCGCGTGAGGTGAGCGGATGGTCCATCGGCGGGACCGGCTCGATGTTCAGCCCCATCCGCTCGCGGGCGTCAACGTGGAACATCGCGGCGAGGTCGGCGTCGGGCGGCAGGCCCTGCTCGTGCCAGCGCTCAAGCACATCGTCGCGCAGCCCCTCCTCGAAGTACGGCACGCGGTCGGGCCTCCCGTAGCGCATCGTCTCGCGGAACCGCTCGCGGCTGGTCATGGCCATTGCCTCCTCTGGTGATCTGCACTTCTACACATTCCGGGTCGTGGAGTCAAGGGTGTAGTGACCCGTTTGCACGCGGCAAGGCGCCTGAGGAGGCCGCGCTGCGGGGTCGGCCGACAGGCTCGCCATAAGCGCCTGCTAGATAAGCGCTTACGTGAATGGAAGCGTCGCCGGGGGCCACTTCGGCGGCGCCCACCCATTGTGTATCAACCCTGCAAGAGGGGGGATTGATACACAATGGGTAGAACGGCCCCGGAAGGCTCAGGACCGCCTTGCGCCATTGTGTATCAACCCCGGGGAGAGGGGGAGCTGATACACAATGGCGCCGGGAGGAGGGAAGCAGGGCGCAGGCGCCTTGCCGCGTCCCTGGAGCGACTGCGGCTTGACGCCCGCGGCGGTCCCCTGTAGTATGCCGGCGCAAACAGCTTGAGGAGAACCCTCGTGCGTGTGAATGCGAGCCTGGCTCTTAGCGCCGCGCTGTGCCTTGGCGGCTTCGCGCGGGCGGTGGAGGTGCTCTTCTACGCCCCGTTCGATGGCGGCGTGGACGCGAAGGCGGCGAAGGGCGACCCGAAGGGGAAGTTCCAGGCGCCGCGCGGCAAGCCCGATGCGCAGCCGGTCTTCGGCGATGGCATCGCGGGCAAGGCGCTCGACATCGGCACCGGCTGCCGCGTGGACTACGCGGCAGGGGCAAACGTCCGCTCCGACCGCGGCTCGATCAGCTTCTGGACCAAGCGGGCCGGCCCGAGGCCCGAGGGGCGCTACACCTTCAACCTCGGCGGCTGGAGCAACGCCGACGGCTCCTGGGTGCTCCTCTACCGCTGGGAGTGGTTCAGCGGCGTCGTGATGCTCCACGGGCGCGGCTCGTCGGGCGACGCCAAGCTGGAGCTGCCCGGCGACGCCGACGACGGGAACTGGCACCTCATCGTGTTCACGTGGGACGGCGAGCGCGCCCGCGGCTGGCTCGACGGCGAGATGGTGGACACCCCGAAGTTCCCCGCCCAGCAGTTCACCGGCTTCCACGTGGGCGGAGGCGACTCGACCTCGCGGCTGATGGACGAACTGCGCATCCACGACGAGCCGCTCAGCCCCTCCGAGGTCAAGGCCATGTTCCGCGAGCTGGCCGGCGTGAAAACCGAGCCTACGCTGGTTATCCCCCGCCGCACGGCGCCGATCAAGGTGGACGGCAAGGTGAGCGCCGAGGAATGGGGTGCGGCCGCGGTGACGACCGGCTTCATCGGCATCGAGCCCAAGCTCTTCGCGCCCACGCAGACCGCAGTCCGCGCCCTCTACGACGACGAGGCGCTCTACCTCGTCTTCGACTCCGCTCTGCCCGAACGGGCCAGGAAGGACCCCGCGATGACCGCGGGAATGAGCGGCGCCCTGCGCCAGACCCGCGACCGCTTCGACACCGACGTGGACAACGATGACGCGGTGGAGGTGAACGTGATGCCGCAATGGCCCGCCGCCTCGCCCTATGCCCAGGGCATGTGGCACCGCCTTGTCGTCAACGGCCTCAACACCCACTACGACTACACGGTTTCGGACAAGAACGTCATCTCGCTCGACTGGAATCCCAAGTGGGAATCGGCCTCATCGCTTGACGCAGATGGCTGGCATGTTGAGCTGCGGCTGCCCTTCGCCAGCTTCGGCATTGTGGGCGGGGCGTCCCTGCCCCGCGATACGCGGCGCGGAGACGCGCCGCCCACAGCGCCCAAGCCGGGCGAGCGCTGGGGGCTGAACTTCGTCCGCATCTGGCACGCGCTCCAGAGCGGCCGCGAGGCCTGGCGCGTGGCCCCCGAGGGCACGCCAGGCTACCGCTACGCCGTGGCGCCGGTGGTGTTCGGCGCGCCTGATTCCCCCATCGTGCAGCTCAGCGACTGGGGGCCGCTCCAAGACAACCTCCTCGCCCTCCGCGGCCAACTGCTCAATCCCTCCCAGAAGCCGCTCGCCGCCCGCGTCCAGGTGACATCTGATTCCGGCGAGATCAAGCTGGCCGAGACGCTCGAGGTCAAGCCCGGCGGCTCGGCGCCATTCAGGCTCGACGGCCGGCTCCAGGAGTCGGCCACGGCGATGCTCACCTTCGAGGCCACCGACGCCGCGGGCAAGGCCGTCTGGCTCCGCTCCCAGGTGCCCGTTGCCGTGCGGCAGGTGCTCGAGATAACCTCCGCGCACTACCCCTCGGCGGGCATCCTGCGGGTGATGGCCGACGCCGGCCGGCTGCGCAGCACGCCGCTGAAGGACCTGGCCCTCTCAGTGACCGTCCTGGACCAACGTGGAAAGCGCGCGCTCCCCGTGTCGCGCCTGGGGCCGCTGCCGGGCTACCAGTGCGAGGTCGAGCTCGACGTCAAGCGGCTCAAGCCAGGCAAGTACGAGGCGAAGTGCGTCGTCGAGGCCAACGGCCAACAGGTGGCCGAGAAGCTGATCGCCTACGAGAAGCTCGCGCCGCCCGAGTGGCTTGGGAACCGTATCGGGCTGACCGACAAGGCGCCCAAGCCCTTCACGCCGCTGCGCCGCGAAGGCGACGCCATCGCCTGCTGGGGACGCGAGTATCGCTTCGGCGGCAAGCTCCTCCCCGAGCAGATCACGAGCCAGGGCAGCCCCGTGCTCGCCGCGCCCATCGAGCTTCTGTTGACGGACGACGCGGGAGCCGTCTGGAGTTCCACAGAGGCCCCCACGCGCGTCGCCTGGGGCAAGGCGACCGACTTCCGCATCGAGTTCGAGCGCGGCTGCCGCCTGGGGCGCGTCCCCCTCAGCCTGTCTTGCTGGATGGAGTGCGACGGCTTCCTCTGGACAACCCTGCGGCTCGACCGCTGCCGCCGCACCGTCAGCCGCCTCGTCCTCCGCGTGCCCATCCGCAAAGAGTGGTCGGAGTATATCAACCCCTTCGACTACTCGACGGTGACCTCCGGCAAGCTCAAGACCGACGGCTGGAAGGGGGGCGGCCAGCCTCTCTGGCTCGGCAATCCCGTCGGCGGACTCCAGTTCACCTGCGAAACCCTCGCCCCCTGCCGCCTCAAGCCGGACACCTCGCCCCTCCGCGTCATCCCCGGCGACAAGGAGAGCGTCCTCGAACTGACGCTGATTGACACCCCAACGCGCCTGGCCGAGCCGTTCGAGGTCTCGTGGGGCCTCGTGGCCACGCCCACGCGGCCCCGCACGCCCGGCTACCGCGGCTGGGCGACGGGCAACGCCGACATCCTGCCCGGCTACCAGTGGTACGTCCCTTCGGGCACAGCCGACTTCGACCCCCGCTGGCTCGGCTACTCGCACTTCGTGGGCGAGAAGCCGCGTCCCGACGGCAAGGGGAAGGCGATCACCAGCGGCGGCCCATACGTCGTCACCACCGCCTGCCCGCTCAAAGTGCCCGAATACGCCTACTGGGGCGACGAGTGGAGCCCGTCGCGCACCGGCCGCCGCGCCGAGGGCGGCATCGGCCAGTGCTCCGTCGCCGCCGCATCCTGGCGCGACTTCTTCCTGTCGTGCTACCGCAAGCTCTACGGCCGCGGCCGCTTCGTCGGCCTCTACTACGACTGCGCCCCCTACCTGCCCGACGACAACGTCTACCACGGCGGTGGCTACAGGGAAGGAGAGCGAATTCTCCCGGTCAACAACATCCTCGCCGCACGCGAGCTCACCAAGCGGATGTACTGCATGCTCCGCGAGCTCGAGCCCGACCGCACGATGATCCTCATCCACAACTCAGGCCAGATCGACATGGCCATCCACTCCTGGTGCGACGTGTTCGTGGACGGCGAGAACTTCACCTCGCGCCTCTCGAAGAAGGAGCAGGACTACCACCGCGTCTTCCCAGTCGAGGCCTTCCTCGCCCAGTCAATGGGCCACAACTTCGGCCCCGCCAACTGGTTCCTCGACGAGTTCAACCGCTCGGGGGCGACCACCGACGAGGACTGGAAGCGCCTGGGCATCCAGCCCGTCACCCACCTCTACGGCCTCATCCTCCTCCACGACAGCACCTACTGGAAGGCCTACGGCATCAAGGAGGGCTACGACCGTGTGGACGACGCCCTCCGCAAGTACCACTTCGACGGCCGCTACACGATGATCCCCTACTGGAGCCAGAAGATCGTCTCCCTGCCCGAGAAGGCCTACGCCACCTTCTACAGCGACGAGGCGAGCGGCACCACGCTCGTGGTCCTCCTCAACAATCGAGAGGAGGACCTGAACCTCCGGCTGAAGGTGGACTGGGCGGCGTTGGGCCACGCCGACTGGCAGGCCCTCAAGGTGGACGACGCGGTCTTCGAGGGCGACGCCCGCATCGAGGGCGGCGAGCTCGTCACGCCGATTGGCCGCGCCAACATGCGCCTCCTCGCAATCACCAAGGCCCAAAGAGGAAGATAGTGGATGGCCAAGCTCACCGACCGCGAGATCGCCAAGCTCATACGCAGGTATCTGGACACGAAGAGGCTGCTTGCCGAGCACCGGGAGCTCACGAGGGCCGAGCTCGACGCCTTCTGGGTGCGTCATGCCCTGAACGACCTCACCCCGCCTCCCGAGGACCGCACCGGCCGGCTATTCGGCCAGGAGGCGGCTCCCACACCAGTGAAGGCGCTGGTGGCCCGGTGCGACGGCGCCTCGCGCGGAAACCCAGGACCCGCCGCCATCGGAGTCCTGCTCCTCGAACCCAACGGCCAGCCCGTCCGACGCATTGGCGCGGCAATCGGGATCACCACGAGCAATGTGGCAGAATATACGGCGGTGATCCGAGCGGCCGAGGAGGCCATTCGGCTGGGGGCGACCCGCCTGACACTCCTCCTGGATAGTGAACTGCTGGCCTTTCAGCTAAAGGGAATCTACAGGGTGAAGGCCCCGCATCTCCAGGCCTGCCACGAGCAGGCGCTGGGACTTCTCGGACGCCTTCAGCACTGGGAGGTCAGGCACGTGCCCCGCGAGCAGAACGCCGCTGCCGATGCCCTTGCGAACGAAGCCCTTGATTCCGGCCGGCTGGGCGGTTAAAAGAGGAAGAGGGCAGTTTGGACCCTAAGGTGGGGAGGGGGCACCTGCGTGGGTCGCGGAACTGCCCTCTAGCTCGTTAACTGCGGGTTCTTCCTTCTTCTCCCGACCCCCTCATGCACCAGCGAGTGCTTATGTAAGCAAACGTCGAGCCAGGCGCGTAGGCCTTGCACTGATTAGCCACAGGTGTCCAGTACCCAAGAACATGCGGCTCACGGGGCCGCCGCCAATCGCACGCTTGCGCACAGCCGGCCCCACGATTCCGGGCTGTTCGGCCCCAAAAGGGGCAGCCAGCCGGGCAGGGAAAAGTAGAGGGCAGCTCAGACCATAGGTGGGGAGGGGGCACCTGTCGCGGTCGTAAGCTGCCCTCAACCTCGGTGTGTAGAGGGCACGGGTTGCAGTGTCGCACCGAGGGGTCCAAAAAGCCTTCATCGTGAGACAGCAAAAAGCGGGCCAATCAGAGCACGTCGCGAAGATCGCCCTAAGTGCTTATGACTGCGAGAGAAATGCCGCAGGGGGTAGGCTTGGGATCTCTTGGAGTCGGAAGCCATCTGCCGCTAGACCCGAGTATTGTGCCTAAACCCACAGAATAGTTCCGCGCTCAGGTGGCGAGGCACAAGACGTTCACATCGCGGCGGCCCTCGCCGCGGACCAGTTGTCCCGCCAGAACGGCTTCGGTGCGGAAGCCACGCGCATGCAGGGCGGCAGCGCGGCTGTCTGATGGCGTGTCGAGGTAGGCCTGGACCTTCGCCGATGCCGGGAGGTCCACGGCCTCAAGCAACTGAGCGGCGCACGCTTCAAAATCGGGGTGAAGGAAGAGGTCGAAGACGTAGATGGGTGCGGGCCAGCGCGCGTCGCGTTGGAGCAGGGCGACGCCCACAACGGCACCCCGGCCGCCGAGGAGCACTTTGCCCTGCCCGCCGGACCGCTCGCGGCGGCTCTGGAACTCCAGGAAGCCCCCCTCGAAGCCGTCGGGGCCGAACACCCCGTGGGCGAAGGAGCGTATCATGTCGCCCCCGGGCTCCATGAAGAGGAGCGAGATGCCCGGCCAGTGGACCCAGCGGGCCTCCGCCACGCGCGCAGCGCCCGGCGCGAAGAGGCGCGAGAGCTCATCGGGCCGGCGCGTGAAGACCATGTGCCCGTTCCCCGCCTCCACACTTCGGAAGCCGAATGCCGAATATATCCAGTAAGGTGGGGAGTCATAGCCCGTGCCAAGGGTGAGGACGCGGCCGCCGGCGGCCAGGAAACTCTCGATCGCCGCCAGCATGAGGTGCCGGCAGACGCCCTTGCGGCGATGGTGGGGCGGCGTGAACACGTGGCCGAGGATGCCCATCTGCCCATCATCCACAATCATGACGTTCCCGGCGAGCTCCGTGCCGAGGAAGCCGACGTAGTATGTCGTGCGCAGGTCGTCGGTCAGGCCCTGGTTGGCGAGGTCCACGTGGAGCATCCAGGGCTGGCCCTTGTGCTGTAGGAACTGGCGCATGGCGTCGGCGTACCGGCCCGCGGGCGCCTGAATGGCCGCGATGCGGAGCCTCTCGCCCGTCTTCAGCCGGGCATGCCCAAGTGTGCGGATCACTTGTTCCCCTCCTCGAGCAGCGCCTCGGCATCGGGCGCCGAGTAGATGACCATGAGCACCTCGCTGAGACGATCGAGGTCAATCAGGGGGCGCACCTTAACGTCGTAGAAAAGGTGGTCCTTGGCTGGGGGCGCGTGGACCACGCGGCCTGCGACGAGCCCCGGCGGAACCGCGGGGTCGAGCCGCGACGTCACCACCAGGTCCCCGACGGCCGCGGGGTTGAGGTGGAGCCACTTGAGGGTGAGCAAACCGTCGCGCCCCGACGCGCCGCGGAGGACCCCAACGTCCCCCGTGCGTGCGACCGACACTTTCAGGCCGGCGCGGCTGTCCGTGAGGAGGCGCACCGTGGCGGCGTTGGGCCGCAGCGCGACCACCGTGCCGACGATGGAGGCCCCCCAGGCCGCCGGCGTGCCGAGCCGCAAGCCGTCGTTCGACCCACGATCAACCACCACGCTTTGGCGCCAGGGCGAAGTGTCGGCGGCCAGGACGGTGGCGTGGACGACTCGGAGCGGGAGCGTGGGCGCGGCCTGGCGGAACTCCTCGAAGGCGGTGAAGTTCCGCAGGCGGACCGCCGAGTCGTGGGCCTCGGCGGCCAGGCGGGCGAGGGCCTCTCGGAGCCCCTGGTTCTCCTCGCGGAGGCGCGTGACCTCCTCCGTGGCGCCCCAGAGCTCGGAGAGGCGGCTGAGGAGGCGCCCCGCGGACGCCTGGGCGCCTGCCAGCACGCGGAGCGGCGGGGCCGCCGCCCAATGCGCCGTTCCCCGCACAGTGTCGTGCCACGGCCTCGGGCTAAGGACGCACAGGCCGCAAGCGGCGAGAAGGGCCACGGCGAGAAGCCTGTTCTGTGTCGAGGGATTCACGCGAGACGCCATTGGGCACTAGCAAGGAGCCGATGCGACCCCCGCAATTCTAGCCCCCGGCGCCCCACCGTGTCAAGGCCGCACCGCGCCGGAGAGCATGGCCCCCAGTTGTGGTGAACCGCTCGACAGCCCCACCGGGGCGTACTATATCAGCCCAGGGCGAAGCCCTGATCTTTGCCCACATCTCGGGGCCTTGTAGCCCGCCGACGCGGGCGACCCAGCCGTAGCCCAGGGCGACCGAAGGGAGCCCTGGGATGGCGCGTCCCCCCCATCCAAGCCCCCGAAGGGGGC
>Ga0194110_10004982_pt1 | contig 15883 bp, 20 predicted proteins | sample TA2Kig1200mmetaG_FD_146192 | JGI IMG/M metagenome (GOLD analysis project Ga0194110, IMG submission 146192) | Freshwater microbial communities from Lake Tanganyika, Tanzania - TA2015032 Kigoma Deep Cast 1200m | ecosystem: Environmental > Aquatic > Freshwater > Lake | place: Tanzania: Lake... | reverse complement strand
AACAGCGCCGGTCGGCAAAAAAAGCAAAAACAGAACGAAGATAAATGGAAAAACTGTTTTCATCATCACTCCTCCTCACCATTTCTCTTCCATGATCTCAGCTCGTTTCCGTCGATATTCCTCTTCGCTGATCAGGCCGTCTTTTTTCAATGCTTCAAGGTCGCGCAGTCTCTGGATCGGGTCTCTTTTCGTTTCCTCCGTTGGCGGGCCTGATTCCGTTTCAATGTCGATCAGGGATAATCCTTTTCTGCTTTTTAGATTAAGACCATGATAGACCAGCATGAACACGGCAGTTCCTATCCACCCCACCATGAAAAGATAAAAGACGAACTTCATGGCAAGTGGCGCCTCATTTTCTGAAAGCACCCCTCCGACCAGAACAGTAAACCCTATGCCGAATAAAAGCATGAAAACCAACATGATCATCGCCCCTGCTGACAGAGGCTTGCTCGGTTTTACTTTCATCGAATTCATCTCTTCATCTTTTCTCATATGAGTGAAAAATTATCCTTTCAATGAAATATTCCCCTGATGGTTAAGCCATTAGGGAGCTTTTTAAGCCTCATTTTAAAATCCCCCTCAATCCCCCTTTTCCAAAGGGGGATGAAGATGGGTTCTCCCCTTTGGCAAAGGAGAGTTAGAGGGGATTTTATCAAAATATTTTCACTCGATTGGAGTTGTATTTTTATTCTTATCATTAATGCCAGAAGTCTCCCAGCACAGCGTTCTTCAGCCGCCATGCGTTGCCTGTTTTCTCCATCCATATGAAATACGAGGCGCCCATTAGCCCGCTTGAGCTTCCTGCATAAAACAGGGCGTTACTCATGTCGCTATTAAAGCCGACCCTTGAGAGATAAATGATCTCGCCTGCGAGAGGATATCTGTTCATCAACTCTTGCGCGAACCCTTTGCCAAGGCCGCCTTTCTTTCTGATCTCGTCCATTTCACCTTCAGTAAGTATCTTGATTTTATTGACGAAAATTTTGTCCTGTATCCGATAGTCTTTCGTATTCCGGTTGTTGTAGTGGTCAATCAAAGAGGCATCGAGCTTGCCGGATGACTTCTCAAGATGTTGGAGCAAACGGGGACTCATCTTCTTTCCTGATGATGTTTTTTCATAGACAAGGCCACCTTTTGCAGGAAAACTAAGCGGCACCGGAGAATCAATCTTTGGCACCTCCTTAGTCTTGAAAAAGTCCGTATATACCCTGTATTCTTCTTCTGTTATTTCATCCTCGTTGCCGGAAACCGCTTGTGCGGTCATCGTCAGAAAGAAGCTCTCGTCTCTTCCCCAATCTGATCGGAGATGAGACGGGGCATATTTTCCCCCGGACACAATAGGTATGAATTCAGGCTTTTCAGCGGCAAAAGCAGCCCCGTGCAGGAAGCGATTCGCCGCTTTTCTTTTAAAATATGGATCATTTCGAACAAGCATCACAGCGAACAAAATGAAAAAGATTGTTAAAAAGAGAAAAATGAGCAACACATTGGCCCGCAGTCTCAGAACCGAAGTGAGAAAGCCAAGCGGTTTATCCTGCCTCTCCTTGCCATTTCCCTGCATGCCATAGAGCATCATGAGTCCTGTTGTGGGGCCGAGGATGGGAATGGCTGTTGCGAGCATAACCATGTAGAAACACCAGTTAATGGAAGGCTTATAGCTTCTGTTACTCAGTTCTTTATATACACCGGAGATGAATGTTAACCAGTAAAAAGGGTATAATATACTGAAGAAGGAATCAGCGCCTGAAACAGGCATCATGGCAACAAGCAGGGCTGTAACATGGCTGATGAGCCCGATAACAAGGGCATTTCTTCCAAAGGTGGTATAGGCTATCTCTTTCATATGACTCATCTCCAATTCTTATTTTATAATCTTCTGCTTCCTTCCTATGATAAAATAGGCTATGGATCCGATCAACGGGACAAAAATCACAGCCAAAAGCCAAACCAGTTTGTTGTTTCCCACAAAATCGCTCCTCAGGATATCAATGAAGGCTATGACGAAAGGCAAAAATACAACGAACAAAACAATCAAAACCGCCAGTTCATACACTCCGATCATAACACACCTCCTCTTAGGTATTGTTTCCTGCATGTCTATCGCCTGCCTCCCCCTTGCAGCATGCTTTTAACCTTGTCTGACCGGTAGAACTCTTTTCTGTATTTCACTTTTTTCAGCAGACGTCAAAGCGCCTCATTATTTCTGCCCTTCTTTTCCGGTATTCATTTTCGGATGTGAGCCCATGCCCGTTATCCCTGTTTTGGTGTCTTCAGGATAACAAAAGAATTCAAAGATGGGTTTTTTATTGGCATAGATGACAAACGTCCTCGAAGGCACAGGCAGACCGAGGCTATCCGCTATCTCCTTGAGTTTTTGGTACATTAAATATTGGGGTGTTACTTCCGGGGAAATCCCGACGTAAGAACCGGCAAAATAGTATTCAAGCCAGGCAGCGGATTTTCCGTCGTACGATTTGATGGAACGACATTCAATTGAAAACCATTTCGTAAAATTACTGCCATCGTTTTCCAGCTTCCGGCAGTCAGAATATTTTATATCTTTATGTGCCGCTTTTGTGTGTAGCCTCATCGATTTGACAGTACCTTTATCCAGCACCAGCTCAACATAATCTTTATTGTCAATTTCATATTTTCCATCTTTCTCGACAACAAGGATTCCCTTATACCTTTCCTCGGCTGCCATACTGACATTCACTGGCATGATTGACACCATAAAGGCAAAAAGGCACAGGATACCGAATGTTTTGAAATTGTTTTTCTGTTCTTTTCCCGAATTCAAAAAAACTGTTTTTCTGCTGAATGGGTTTTTCTTCATTTTACATATCCTCCTGTAGGTTTTTCATTATTACGAATTTTAATATCAATAGCGGATGCAACATATCCCGGATTGAAAAACTTCTCATAAAACCGGTCAATCACACTCATGATGCAAATAGTCCTAATATACGAGATACAGGAAACCGCAATCCCCTAATACATGGTTTTCCTGAACATATTTCAGGGTCAACTGCAATTCTGATGAATTTCATAGTGTCTCCTCTTTTATTTTTTTCTAGGAATTTGCGTGGCACTCAAGGTCTTCCGGCTGAAGCCCGTCTGCCGATGGGCAAGCCCAGACCCTCGCTGGCAGATGATCCCACGCTCGATCACCCGTCAATGTCCCCGATCAAGGGTCTGCCCTCCACGGCTCGGATGCCCTGGCGGGGGATCAGGACGATGATATAGCTCAGGGACTCACTTATGTCCTTGGTAATGGACACCCCCAGGAAGAGGTTCCCCTTGCCGTCCAGTCGCGGCGCCATGGAAATATGGCTGCAGGGGCAGTTGCCCACCAGGATCAACTGGGTGCTGAAGTCAACCGCGGGTTTTTCCTTCTCGGGGAGTCGCCACGCGGCCCACAGCTTGTCCAATTCTTCCTGGCTGGACAGAAAGTTCTTCCTCACCGGGTATTCCCGTCTCAGTGACTCATCCAGCCAACCGGTCCAGGTCTTAAGGGGTTTAATTTCACGGTTGTCTGCCTGGGACTGAGAAACATAATAAAACATAGGGACACTTCCCGTATTAATTCTGGTGGAAACGTCCCAGAGTCTCCCTGTGCCATCCCAACTTCCAGACAATACATCTCTCCCTTCAAGAGAAAAGACTAATGAGTCGACATCATTTGTATGCCCCATCTGCACAAAAATCTCCGGCTTTTCCTGTGCAGAAACAATATTTGAATTTAATAAAACAGCCGCAGAGATTAAAATTGTTAAAAACACTTTTTGTATCATCTCGCACCTCCAGCAAAAGGCATTATGCGCGCATTGTCATCATCTCGGACTATTACTTTTGACCGCCTGACTTCCACTGACTTCATCCTATTCATTCGGGTCCATTACCCTCCCCAAAAAGAGAATTGCATTGCTCGGCTTATGACGGATCAGGAAGATAAACGGACGATCCGCCTTGAAGTATACCGGGGGAGGAGGGGTAACGCTAAGTCGCGTCATCCCAATAGCAGTCGCGGCAGCAGCCTCTGTTCCCTCCTCGTTCACCTCTATATATGCCTTGTGGACCACATTATTCACATATTCTTCAGATCGCTTAAATATGCCTGAAAAATCCGCTTGATCCCGATTAAATGCTTTACTCATACCCATGGATCCAAGTGTCTCTTGAAGCATATATCCACTCTTAAACTTGAACTTTGGGAGAGAAACTATCACCTCCCGACTGCTAAGTCCTGAGAGCCAGTCATTGAGAGTTGCCGCACTCAAGATGTCCTTTGCAGCTTCAAGCCCCTTATGCGTGCGCGGCAGAAGGATGACCATTGAAAGTTTGCCTCCTTTATAAGGCAGTTCAAGTATCTGCAGGTCCTTATTCGGCTCTCCGTAAAAAAACTCTTCATTTCGCATCCCTTTGGACATCATCTGGACATCCACCGACTTTCCAGTCTCCACATGGAACGGCTCCTTTTTGGTCAATTTGTTATCGAACTGTGAAGCCCAGTCTCCTTTGAAATATATTGCGCTGGCAATAATCAGCCGGATGTCTTTAGAGATATCCCCGACAAGTTCCTTTATCTTTCCCGCGGTGTTCATCTCCACCCAACGGTTTATTTCCCTTTTGCTCTTTTCAGGTTCCAATCTAAAATCAGCCTCTTTGAATTCTCCGGCATAGTATCTTGATATGAGACCCTTGAAATCTTCTCTCACTTCCCTGTCCTTCTGTGCCCACAAGGCATTTGCCACAGAAAGTTGAATCCCTTCTTTGCTTGATTTTCTGATTTCATCAGTAAGTGCATAAAATGCTTTATGAACATTCTCCCCTAAAGGGGCGAGATGAAAGACAGCAGCCATCTCCTTTGCAGTATTGCCCCTTGCCCCTGCATAGGTCATGGCAAAGGCAGTGGATATGCTGTACGGAGAAAAAAATATGTTCTTGCCTTTATTCTCTTGTATGATCTTCTTAAAAACATCAAAGGCAAAGGCATTGTTTGCCATAGACGCATCGGACGGCTCAGGCGGAGCCGAGAAAATGCTGTCCGCAGGCCAGCCCAATGATAAAACAATCAAACACGCAATAATTGTCAACAGACGCTTCATATAAATTTTATAGGACATATCGTTTTTCATCCTGTTTTCACCTTCTGCTTTCTCCCGATGATAAAATAGGCTATTGATCCGATCAAAGGCACGAATATTACCGCCAAAAGCCATATGAGTTTGTTGTTTCCTTCAAAATCGCTCCTCAGAATATCGACAAAAGCGAAGATGAAAGGAATAAAACCTAAAAAGAAAAGCATGATAACCAGTTCATAAATCCCAATACCACCCATAAAACCTCCTTCTCAATATCTTTGAAACGGTAAAATTTCATTGACCTTCATAGAGAAGCCTGCGCAAATTATCAGCATCCATGCTCCCCAGACTGCCATCATCCTTTATGAAATGCGCTTTGCTTCCAGCCCCTGTGCCCTTTAATGCTCCAGAACCAATGAGTTCGAGATTATAGTCTGCATAACTTGTGCCCCCTACATACTTTTTTGCAGAGCGGTCGTAATATCGGAATTGAAGAGTGAAACGGATGTTTCTGCCTTTCCGCTTAATAGGAACTTCGTGCCAATTAAATGATTGTTTCCTCCACTCATTATAATTACCAGTCATGATGTGTGTCGTTTCATAAGCAAGATAAAGTTTCCCGCCCTTTTCCTTGATTATTATATACATGGCCCAATTCCGCCCTGGCCCACCAACCCATCTCCCTATAAGGCTGTTTAGAATAACCGCTTCTTCTTCGGATTGCTCTTTCTTGTACTCCAATTTGCTGATGTGACCTTTAACCGTTTCAGCATCGGCCGCATTGGGGGCAAGCCGGAGATATTGCCTGAGGCTTTCAATTGCATCTCGGTACTTTTCTGCCTTCTCCTGAACCAGGCCGAGGTTGAAGTAGGCATCAGCCCAGTGCGGAGCAAGATGGACTGCCTTTTCAAGCTCCTGAATAGCTTTCTCGTAATCTTCAGGGTTTTTTGCCATCTCCACGGCGGATATTCCGCGGGCAAAATAACGCTTCGCTTCCTCAGAAACCGCAAGCGCCTGTTGCACGTTCAAGCAGGGCAGCAATAGAAAAACTGTCCAGAGCAGAACAATTAACTTCATCAATCTCCTCCACACGCTATTTTATGGATAATTCTCTAATAATCATTCAGACTTATTTGCAATTATGCCAGACGTTGCATCCGTCGGATTTCGTTGTGTCGGTATTTTTTCTGGCATAGCAGCTACAATTACACATATTCAGATATGGGTAGTCTTTCGGACAGCAAGCATACTTGCCTGGTGCACATCCGGTATTAAATCCGCAGTTCAGTTGTGAGCCGCATGGGTTTGAGGCTATTAACTGATAAGGGGTGTCTGTCCTGTCACACGCACGGCTGGTCATGTAAATCAACGGGGTATTTTGCTGAATTGATTCTGGCTGCATCTCCTGCCCTGTCTCGGCATAAGAAACCAGGGGCATCGTTAACAAAAAGATAACAGCAGCTACAAAAAACATCTTAAATTTTCTCATCTTCTCCTCCTTCTGACCCAATCCGGACTAAAACCATGTCTACATTCTGGCTTTGGGGTCAAACCTTCATTATTCATTTATTAATCTCTCCTTAACCCCCTCTATTTCCTTCTTTATGTTCTTCTCTTTAATCTTCCTGTCAAATGATATTTGAAGGTTTGACCCCATATTCCCCTCTTTATCGCTCAGTTGCCCCCGCTTGTGCGTTTGAAAGGGGGCTAAAAGAACCCCCACCCAGTGCTCGGCCCTGAGATGTTTACCTGCGCAAAGGCAGGAACAGCCAAAAACACCATTACCATGATTAAACTTTCAGTCTTCATTTACTTTTCTCCTTTCAGTTTTTTCTTTTGTTTATCTGTATCTGCCCATACCATTGCAGTTAATACACACGCCACTACCACTGCAAGTACTGCAAGAGGTCTGTCCTCTACCGTAAAACCGCCCCGTTCCACCACACGAGCTACAGCGACCTGACCCCCGACATGGCATACAAATGGAACTCTCCGATGAGGATGAACCTTGGCCAGAGTATGTCCCGGGAGTAACGCAACCCGAAAATGTAAATGTGACTGCAACCAACACCAAAAACACCCCAAACCATTTTTTCATTTACTTTTCTCCTTTCGATTTTTCTTTCTTTTCACGCTTCACTTTTGTAGCATGAAAACCGTTAAACTTCTGGCTTTGGGGTCAAACCTTCATTATTCATTTATTAATCTCTCCTTAATCCCCTCTATTTCCTTCTTTATGTTCTTCTCTTTAATCTTCCTGTCAAATGATATTTGAAGGTTTGACCCCATATTCCCGTTTCTTTTTTTATTAATATGGTCTATTTTTTTCTGTATTCGCACGAGTTAAAATATACTCGGCCTTTATCTTCTAAACGAGTAATTTTCTGTTGGACGATTACATGTTCTTTGGAAACAACTTCAATCTGATGCTCAATGGGGTTTTCTTTTGTGCCGAACATTCTGATAAGTTCGGGGGCCAGCGTCCAGTCCCGAAATTTTGTGGTAAATTTGACAATTGGACCTTCAACCTTAAGAGTCGAAAATTTAAACCCCTGCTCAGGGTTGTAGAATGTCATGACACGCACTCTATTTAAACCTTCACGCTTTATTTCTAGATAAGCTGGCCTCATGCACTGCTCGCTCTTTCTCCATAGTGCCTCATTGGAAAACGATACCAGCACATCAATAATATCCGTTATTGTGAGCACATGTTCCGCCTTGTACTCCAATTTGCTAATGTGGCTTTTAACCGCCTCGGCATCGCTGGCATTTGGAGCGAGGCGGAGGTACTGCTTAAGGTTCGTTGCCGCATCGCCAAATTTTTCCGCTTTCTCCTGCACCAGGCCGAGGTTGAAGTAGGCATCAGGCCAATGTGGGGCAAGTTGAGCGGCCTTTTCAAACTCCTGAATAGCCTTAGTGTAATCCTCAGGAGATTTTGCCATCTCCACCGCCGCCATGCCGCGGTTGAAATAACGTTTGGCTTCTTCAGAAATGGTTTGGCCGAAGCCGTCATTGCAAAGGACAAACGAGAAAATTATGCAACACAACAGAAGACTGCCCAGTCGTTTAACTTTATTGCTCATCATATTCCTCCTGGCAGCATTCGACGTTTCCAGAATTCTGCTGGAAATTTTACCCTTAGTGCCTGTCGCGACACCGAACCATAGATTTGTTCCGAGTCCTGTGATAAAGAATTTTATCACTTGGATCGTTTCCATGTATATTCCGTTATGTAATAGTCAACTATCCCTCTTCGTTGTTCGATAGGGTGCGGTTTAACTCGCATTGTTCCCTTGAACGTATCTCTATCTACCATAATCAGAGATAGGCTTGCATCCTCAGGACAACAATCTCTTTGCACAGAGAAATCACAATAAAAAAACTTGGTATTAGGGATGACAAGTGATCTCCCATCCCATTGAATAGGTACAAACCATGGCCCCCGGATTAGGTTTAATTCCTCTACGATTTTTTCCCTACGTAGGCCCCCTTCAATCTTCCCCTTATTATTTCTGATTTCAAATCTATATAATTCCGGCCCCTCAACAGGCTCCCAGACTCCTACCAGGTTTTTTGGGTCCATCAGTTCTCGCTGAGCTCTTTCCTTCTTGTATTCGATCTTGTTGATGTGGCTTTTAACCGCCACAGCATCGCTGGCATTTGGGGCTAACAGAAGGTATTGTTTGAGGTTTGTTACCGCATCGCCGTATTTCCCTACCTTTTCCTGTATCAGCCCAAGGTTGTAGTAGACATCCGCCCAATGCGGAGCAAGATGGACTGCCATTTCGAGCTCCTGAATCGCTTTCTCGTAATCTTCGGGGTTTTTCGCCATCTCTACCGCAGCCATGCCGCGATCAAAATGCCGTTTTGCTTCCTCACCAACATGAACAACAGCGCCTTTTTCTATTAAGACCTTTATAGCCTCTGTGTGAACCTTCGCTGCCGCAAACATCAAAGCAGTCTTGCCCTCATTGTCTTTTGCATTAACATCAGCGCCTTTTTCTATTAAGAGCTTTATAGCCTCTGCGCGACCATTCCCTGCCGCAAACATCAAAGCAGTCATGCTATACTTGTCTTTTGCATGAACATCAGCGCCTTTTGCTATTAAGAGTCTTACAGCCTCTGTGTGACCCCCCCGTGCCGCAAACATCAAAGCAGTCTTGCCCTCATTGTCTTTTGCATTAACATCAGCGCCTTTTTCTATTAAGAGCTTTATAGCCTCTGTCTTGCCCTTATATGCCGCCCACATCAAAGCAGTCCCAATATGAGCACCTTTGTTTAGTAAGAGCTCTATAGCGGATGTGTGACTATACTCTGCCGCCCATATCAAAGCAGTCTTGCCCTTATTGTCTTTTGCCTCTATATCGGCACCTCTGTCTATTAAGAGTCTTACAGCCTCTGTCTGACCATTCATTGCCGCAAATATCAAAGCAGTCAAGCCCCCCATGTCTTTTGCCTCTATATCGGCACCTCTGTCTATTAAGAGTCTTACAGCCTCTGTCTGACCATTCAATGCCGCAGACATCAAAGCAGTCCAGCCAGCTTTGTTTTTTGCGTTAACATCAGCGCCGTGAGCTATTAAGAGCTCTATAGCCTCTGTCTGACCTCTCCCTGCCGCATACATCAAAGCAGTCCAGTCAAATTTGCCTCCTTTTGCATTGATATCAGCACCTTTATCACCTTTTTCTAAAAGACTTTTAATTTTATTAATATCACCCGTCTTTGCTGACTCAATCAGCTCATCATTTATGCCTGCATAAGAAGAAAATGGGGCAAGCATAAAGAAAAAGAGCATGATAGAGATAATAGACTTAATACTTCTTGAATTTCTCATAGAACCTCCTTTTTTATACAGATAAATTTCTAAAAATCATTCAGGCTCACTTGCATTCATGCCAGACATTGCATCCATCAGCCCAGTAAGGAGCTATCCTTGCCGTTTCCTGAAACTCTTTGATCGCAGATTCATAATCCTCTGCCGACTTTGCCATCTCCACCGCCGCCATGCCGCGGTCGAAATAACGTTTGGCTTCTTCAGATACTATTTGTTGTCCCCATGATAACGCAACACTGGAAAATAAGATGAAAAGGGTCGCCTGTAAAATAAATTTTTTTTCATTTTTCACCTCACCTTTTTAGTAAGTTCTTCCGCTCTCTGCGGGTTTGCAGATACGGATTGATACATCCCTTGAAGGTCAGACTGTTTCCTTCGTTGTTCATCCGCATTCTTGTTCAGTAACACCGCGTCTTTTTCGAGTGCCATTGCCATCTTTGTCAATTCATCCAGCTCTTTTTCAGCAGTCTCTTTTTTTGCCAGCAGTATTTCCTGTTTATATCTCGGATGATTGATCCTCTTATCAAGCGTGTTTATTTCGGCCTTCTTTATGGTAATTTCACTCTCTTTTTTTTCAAGCTGTGTTTTCGTATCAAGAATCTTCTTTTGTGTCTCAATAATGGCAGGCACTAACATTTCCACCTGCTGAAGTATATGATTGTAAAGCTGTATCTGCGGATTTGCTTCCAAAGGTGGAGGCATATCCGGCACATAGACCTTGATTTCAGGGCAGCCTGAAGCAGTATTGCCGCCCTTAGCCTGAGCAGAAAATTCGCCATAGCGCCTTGCCGTATCATAATCGTCTTTTTCTGCGGCACTGACAGCATTTAATGCCCAGTAGGCGCTGCAATTCAGTTGCTTGATAGCTTTCACCGTCCTTTCTTTTAGTGCCGGATCATATGACTTTGATGCTGTTGGCTTTGTATCGCCCGCCCCTTTGAGCGGCAAACCTGTTGTGCCGGTTTGAGGCGTCGTCCGTCCTTTCAGTGTCAGATCTTGTGGTTTTGATCCTGTTGTCTGTGAAGCGCCTGAACCCTTAAGGGGCAAACCTGTTGTCCCGATGTCAGGTACGGTAATTTCTGCAGATGATCCTCTTTTAAAAGCCTCCAGAAGTTTTTCTTTCTCTCTTTCAAATGCCTCAGCTTTCTCCTTTTCAGCCTTTTCCTGCTCAGTCCTCTGCTTATCATCTTCTGATTGCCCCAAGTAGGTTTGTTGACTCAACTTTCCTTGGGGTGTCCTTCCTGGGTGTCGCTGAGAGGGGGTGGGGTCGTCACTCCCCACGCAGGTCATGTTGTTGCGGAGAGTGTAGTCACCCGACCGGCGCACCGCATCTTCGAGGGCCTGTTGGCACTCATTTCTGGTGGCGAAATTTCCCACTCGCTTCTCAATTGGAGCTCCTGCCCGGCGCATTGCACGGATCAGCCCATCGGAGTACTCAATTTCCCATTTAGCATAAGTTGTCGCAGTTGTTACCAGCAGTAAGACCACAACCGATAACAATACTATCCCTGAATTTTTCCAGACGTTCTTCAAAGTTCTTTCTGTAAAACATATCTTTTCCATCTTCATTCCTCCCACCACTTTTCTATTTTTGACAAATCTATCAGTTCCGGGCCCGAGAGAATTCCGTCTTTTGCGGCAATGCCCTTGTAGCCTGCATTGACTATAACGGTACGGTCCCCTTGAGTAATTACTGACTTCATAGGTCACTTTTCTGCAGCGCCCCATAAAGGAGTTATAATAAAATTATGGTTATCGTTATAAAAGTTTGACGGGCCGTAATGAATACCGAGCAGCCTCTTGAGCGGGGAAGCGGTTTCCGGAATATCCCGGCCGGCCTTGACCAGGGCCCAGCGGGAAGTTTCCGAACAGACCATGTTGTCATTCCCATAGAGGCCGTAGCCTGTCTTATCGAAAATGTTCCCGGACGCGTTTTGCTGGATAACAGACTCTTTCTTTATCAGTTCCTTGGCAGTATTCCATATTTTACCGGCTTCATCTTTTGTCAACGGTTGAGCAAGCGAAGCGGCTAATGCGTCACTCCGGCCGTAAGTCCGCAAGAACTCTTCTTCGCTGATCACATGAGAGCCCCTTCCCGGTCTATTATCAAGGAAGAGCTTTTTGCCGTTAACTTCTTTGAGATAGAGAACCGTGTGATATGCAGGCGATTTAGAGGCTGAGGAAAGTTTATCTCCAAAATTAATCCAAAAAGTCTTTGTGTCGTCCGGCGAGAAGAGAAGCACATCACCGGGCTGAAGCTTGTCATACTTTCTATCGGGTAGCGCCGGAGGCGCGTTTGTCTTTAGCGATCGATATATCTCACCGGCGTAGGGATTGGGATTTTTCAGGCGCTGCTCGATAAGGTGCTTCTGGTCCTGTACCCATCGGTCGTTCATGTTTTCATATTCCACTTGTTCCAGCCGGGCTTCAGGATCAGCACCGCCTTTTTTCAAGTATTCGAGTGCCGATTCCACTCTCTTTCTGTTAAGTTCCGCAAGGATTCTCAGTTCCTCATTCTTTTTTTTTGCTTCCTGCGCGGTATTCTGCGCTTTGCGGGCTATCTGCTCGGCCTTTGTATTTCCTTGCTCCCGCGCCTTTCTGATTATGTTCCCGGATGACTCTATGGTTGTATTGCATTTCTGTATTTCGGCATCGTATTTTCGGATGTCTTCTGTCTCCCTATCCCACATCTTCTCCAGCTTGGAAATAATCTCCGGCAGGCGGAACTGCTGCTTTGCATCAGGCTGTTTTGCATCAGGCTCTTTTGTCATTAACATTCCCGGACAAAAAAGGAAAAAAAGGGTAGCCACCGATGCAAACCTCAAATATCTTTTATTCATCATTTGTTCTCCTTACGCATCGTAAATCTTTTGATCAATTGATTCCCAAAATTTGGATCAGCCGATTTATGATCAAGGCCTCTCCCCTATCCTTCAGGCTTCAACGTTTTTTAATCTTTTCGGGATAGCAAAAAAATTCATAGACCGGCTTTTTGTCGGCATAGATGACGAATGTCCTCGAAGGCACTTCCAGACCAAGCTGGTCCGATATTTCTTTTAATTTTTTGGACATGGAATAAGCCGGCCCTATTTTCGGCGAGATACCGGCATATGCCCCAGTGAGAAAATAATCATACGTAAAAGGCGTATTGTCAAAGGACTTTAACTCGCGGCATTCCGAGGAAAACCATTTCGTAAAGTTGCTCCCGTCGTCCTTTAACTTTGTGCAAGAAGTAAATGTTAAATCCTTGTTGGCCGCATCGACGTGAATCTTGACCGATTTTACAGTATCTTCATGAATGACGAGCTCAACATGCTGTTGATCATCAAGTTCATACTTGCCGCCTTTATCTACGACCAGTAATCCTTTATATCTCTCCTCTGCCATACTGACATTCAGGGATAGAAGTTGCGCCAAAAGGGCACAAACGCATAGGATGCCGAATGTTTTAAAATGGTTTTTCTGTTCTTTTCCCGAATTAAAAAAAACTGTTCTTCTACGGAATAAAATTTTCTTCATTTCACAATTCCTCCTGTATTGATTTTAAGCTCTTTTTTCAATACCTGGGCTGAATAGATACCAATCAGTTCCCTCACTCAACTACAATCTCATGTTCTCCAAGAAATTTAGGTGTAACATCGCGCCGCCACAGGTCGAAAACCCTCAGCTTTGTAACTCCGGGTTTGATCGCTTGAATGATGATACAGCTAAATGGATCGTAGAAGGCAATCTCAACGGAATCTCCTGCCAGTTCAACCGGACAGGTATTGCTTTTGGACCCTGGCAAAGAATAAAAAAGATACTCCCCCGGACGCAGAGAAGCCTTCTTTTCCTGATCCTTGCCGATTTTCATCAATTGGTAAGCCTGCAACGCCAGGGAGTCGCCTTTTTCCTCGAGCTTGGCACGGAGGACAATCTCATCGTGGTGAGCCGGACCGCTGATGCCCGTGACCCATATGGCGGTGGAGCCCTCCTCCAGCACCCAATCCTGATCGGTTTGTTTCTGTCCGATGATACGTGACGCCTTCTTCGGCCTATCTCCCTCAGGCCGAAAACCGAAGATGAGCAGGTGTTGTTTGGAGTGAAACTGTTTATATTGAATGACGTAGGACAGGGTGAGGGGATGAGAGAGATCGATGTGAAGTTTATTCTTAGGTCTTTCCTTCGACAGACCGAGTGACAGGTCGTTGCGGCCCTTAATAGGGATTTTCACTGAGTCTGCCCAGGCCATATGGGGCAAAATCAGGAGGATCGCACTTAACAGAAACAACAGATAACGCTTCATTCCTGAACCTCCTGCTTTAATTTACTTCTTCATCTTTTTTGACAACCAGTTATAGGGGAAATCGACATTAAAATAGATCTCAACCCTTTGATTTGTTTTCAGGTCTGTCGCTTCCATCCGGTCATATCTTCGGCCGTTTGATTCGATGAGGCTCTGTTTTTGTGCTTTAAAACCGAGAACATTCAAGAGGATATATTCTTCCCGGGTATTGATCACGATAAAAGCGGTTTCCGGAGCCGTTCCGTCTCCCGAGTGCAAGATCGAATCGATCAGCCCTTTTGTCATCAGGTGGTGATCACGAGATTTCTCCATGTTCTTCATTTCCCTGTAGGCAATTCGGCAAACGAAATGGGCATCGATATCCACATAGTTTTTATCGAGGATGGCCGTAGCCTGTTCAATGGCCTTTTCAAATTGTTTGTTTTCTAAGGCGTCAAACATTGACTGGCGAGCCTCATTATCGCCACCATAAGGGTTATAAAGAGAGGTTTCGGTGTAGGCGATCCTTAATGCCTTAAAATCTGCGACTGGATCGCCGCTCTTGACTCTCGCCATCAAAGCTTCATAGGATTGCTTCTCTTGGGAGGCAGCGTCTCCTGGGTTGATGGCAAAGACCATGACGAGCAATGCGCTGATAATGAATAAAATTTTAAAGTTCATTTTAGGTCCTCCTGAAGGGTTTGTTTTTTGTCGCTACAAATTGCTCACATACACATAGGAACTGGTAAAAGGATAATCCCTCAGTTTCTTTTCCCGATCCGTGAAATAGAGAGAATAGACATTTAATTTCTCCAGACCGGGACGCATGGCCCTGAGAACCAAACTATCTCTTTCGTTGTTGAAAACGCTTTGAACCGCATCTATCCCTCCGCCCTCACAACGGAAAGAACAATTTATCCCATTAGAAACCCCAGCATTTATACAGGGGATGGTAGCAATAAAAAATATCAGATCCTTATTGAGGGCGGGATCGAAGCCTTACCTTTTCTAACGGGGTTTTTTCAGAATAGATCATGTAGGAGTTGCAATTTCTTTGCCAGTCAATTAAATTTCAAAAAATATGAATAAGTTATTGATATTTGAGACAAATTATTAATGGATAGAATGAACATCTTAATTTTTCCCTTTCTGGTTAGCATATTTTGTCAATTTTCTGTCATATGAAGAGCAGTTATTGACCAGTGGTAATGATGGTTTTTCTTATAAAGACAACTCCTTCGAAAAAAGGTTCCCATGTTTTAGCCGATATCGCCCAATTCGTACTGGAGAATTCCGACAAGTGTGATGGCCGCGGTCTCGGTTCTTAAAATTCGTTGGCCCAATTTCACAGGAATGAATCCCTTCTTCTCGGCCAATCTCACCTCTTCTTCGGTAAAACCTCCCTCCGGTCCCACCATGAGATAGGTTTTTTTAAAGGGGGGATTCGATGTGGAATATTTTTTGAGGATATCTCTGAGGCTCTCGCCCTCTTTCTCCCAGAGGAGAATTTTTAGTCCTACTTCACTGCAATACTCCAGCGCCTCCTCAAAAAAACGATACTCTTCCACTAAAGACACCTTTGCTCTTCTCGACTGCTGGACCGCCTTGATGGCAATTTCCTGCCAGCGGTGAGCCTTCTTCTGCTTAGTCTCCCTCTCCTCCAGTGAAATAGACTTCTCGGACTTAAAAGGGACAATCGCT
>Ga0194110_10004978_pt1 | contig 15891 bp, 33 predicted proteins | sample TA2Kig1200mmetaG_FD_146192 | JGI IMG/M metagenome (GOLD analysis project Ga0194110, IMG submission 146192) | Freshwater microbial communities from Lake Tanganyika, Tanzania - TA2015032 Kigoma Deep Cast 1200m | ecosystem: Environmental > Aquatic > Freshwater > Lake | place: Tanzania: Lake... | reverse complement strand
TTAGCGGTTTCGGTTCAGGCATCGGGCGCTCCTTGGTTGAACAGGCTCCTCGGCCCGTAGGTCAGGTCCTCGGTGAGACGGGCGACGGTCTTGATACACTCCGTCTCCTGCATTTCAATCATCGTACAGGGAACGCCCAACCTCGCGCAGGCGGCCCCGGTTGTCCCGCTCCCCGAGTAGCAGTCAAGCACAGACTCTCCGCCAAAGGCACGGCAGAGGTCTTCGATTCCAGCCTCCGGTTTCCGACAGGGATGACCGAATGCGTTATGCCCGTTCCCATCGGTAGGCCAGTGTGTGATGTCCCTACCAATGACTGCCTGCCGCCGAGGAGGTCGCCACAGGAGGAATGGCGACCAGTAGTATGCCATGCCATGCTGGACTGGAGCCCCTCGCCGAACACTCGGAGACCACGCACAAACTCTATCGGGTCCAAGAGCCAAGAAGTGCAATAGCGACCGAACGTGAGAGCCGCACCACATCACCACCGTCCCCGTCGTGACCCGCAGGCACTCCTGCAGAATGGCCGAGTCGGGCGGGATGTCCCAGTCGGCGATACCCACGCCGTAGGGCGGGTCCGTCACTACGCTCCCGAACTCCCCGTCCGCGAAGCACGGCAGGATGGCGCGGCAGTCGCCGAGGAACAGCCGGAGGCCGCGCACCTCGTCCTGCCAGTAGGGTTCGGGGAGTTCAGCCACCTTCGCCCTCCATCGCCTTCTGCCTAGCAAGTCCCTCCTGCGTTCGCGCCGGAGGCTCCTTCCCTTCGGCGCACCACCGGCACTTGTCCCCGATCATGGTAGTCACCCGTTCCTGGCAGAGAGAGCAGACCCAGAAGTCGCCTTCCATCGCCTCCGCGACCCGCGCTCGAATCGCTTCCCACAGGTCACCCTTGACTCGGAGCGTCATCGCCCGGTCCTGGGCTTCGGCGCGCAGGAAGTCGGGATTGTTGCCGCCCAGTAGGTCAAGAGCCTCCCCCAGGACCTCTCGGCGGATATTCTGTCGGGCGAGCTTGTAGCCGATGGCTTCGACTTGCTCATCGGATGCCCGCTTCCTGGCCGACTGTAGCGCGCGGATGGTCGCCTTGCACTTCTTGAGTTCGGCGCGCCACTCGTCGCGGAGGGCGTCAGTGGTCATCGGGTCTCCTTCCCTTGCCTCCGGGCCGCAGCGGTGTATGCGGGATCGTAGATGGCGGGCCACATGCAGAGCGGGTGCTCCCGTAGGTACCGTTGTACCGAGGCCCACGCCTGCCAATCGGCCTGCGTCGGTTCGGATTCATCGGGTCCTTGGCGCAGCGGGATCGGGTTGCCCATGCCGTCGCGCACGTCGGGGATGATATATCGCTGCACATGGCGCGAACAGGTCCTGGCGGTGCTTTCGTTGCATCCATCGCAGATCATGGTTCGCCTCCCTCGGCGACTTCGCGCCTCCGGTTTGCCTCCGGGCACTGGTCTTCCCAATGCCAATCCGCTACGCGAATGTCCCAGTGTCCCGCTGGATATGGCTTAGGAGCCTTGCCAGTCCTCCGAGACACGATCAGTGCGTGGTACTCGGCGAAGGGCATCCCGATGGCGTCTATGGCGGCGGCCAGCTTCGGGTGTGTCTCGCGGAACCAGGCTTCCTGAGCGGCAAGGCAGTCTATCATCCTTCACCTCGCACACCCGCATTCCATTCGGCCTCCACCAGGGCCTCCTGCACTAAGGTACAATCGGGGACCAGCTCTGCTAACGAGACCCTACATACCAGCTCTGACCCGACCTGGAACGAGGTCTCGACTGTGCACACCCTCCGCAGCGTACCATCAGCTACCCGGCAGATGTCACCTAGTGCTGGAATGCGTCCTATCGACCCATACCGCACCCCGGTTTTCAGGTCAGTCCAGAGGACCATGTTCCTCGCCTCCTCTCGCGATCACCTGCCGCCCAGACTTGCTGCGTGGTTTGCGCGTAGCAGCAGTGTAGGGCGCTGCTTCGGTCCGCTCAGCCCCCTTGCCCACCTTCCCGCCCCGAGGGGCCTTCTCGTGCGTGTACGCGCCCGCACGGGGCATGTCTGCTTCTTTTCTCGGCGGCGCTCCTAAGACGGTCTTCGGCCACTTCGTCACGTCCCCTCCCGCGCAGACGGGGCATGGTTCCTCTCCGTCCTCTCCGAAAGGACCGACCGGGTTGTCCGGCCCGACCGTCCCGCGACCTCCGCAGACCCAGCATGTCTCGCCCTCCCCGGATGCCTCTGCCGGGGAGGGCGAGCTCACGTGCCCGGAGGCGGTGCGGTCGGCCACGGGGTTGTCGTGAGGATCACCCCCTTCCCGTTCGCCTCTCGGCGGTAGTGCCCCCGCTTCGAGGGCCGCCAGACAGGCCGGGTGGACGAACCCGAGACCCTTCACCGATACGCGCTTCCCCCGACCATGCTGGCCGCACAGGGCGCAGGCCATCCCTCGGGAGCGGAGTTCGGCGAGGGCGCGGTTCACGCTTTACCTGCGGTCTTCTCGGCGAGTACCCCCGCCTCGTAGCCCGCCCAGAACCAGCGGTCGTCACGGCGGTAGATTTCCTCGTCGGGGACGCCGAGAAACCCGAACGGGAATCCGGCCAGCCACGCAGCCCGCGCGTCGGACTCATCCCAACGCCTGTTGCGCTCTTCTTGCGGCAAGGCATCGAATGCCGTCATCTCCTCGGATGGCTTTTCTCCCAGAGGCGGGTAGTCTGGAATGTCTCGGTACGGGCAGGCTTCCTCTGCTAGCGTTAGCGCCTTCTCCCATACGGTCATCGGACTTCTCCTTTCGCCTTCTCGGCAATCTGCTGGGCCGCGCTTCTGCGTTGCGGCCAGCGTTCCGGCGGCTGTCGGTGCGCCGGGTGATTCGTCCCTCGGCGGGCGGCTGACAGGACCGGGATGCTGCGGCCTCCGAGGTCGGTTGGGATGACCGCACAGTCCAGGGAGGGCATCTGGTCCCCGGCGGCTTGACATAGGCATCCGTTGCACAATGGGCCGGTCGGAAGCGGGGTCAACATCTCGGGGTCGAATAGAACCCCGCACGAGGAACACGCGGTCATCGAACGGCTCGGCCACGTCGCCTCCACCGCCTCGGCTAAGGTGGCCTTAGCCAGCGGAGGAAGGTCGAGCGCACTTTCTTGCCCCGTCAGCAGCGAATCGCAGGCGACCGCGAGGTCAGGATCGGTGATGGCTTCGGACTTCCGGCCCGATGCCTGTGCCCTCATCTCGCGATAGGCCCGCTGGGTCTCTTCAAGCTGCTTCTTCAGGTCTTCGCACGTCGGGCACGGGATACCGCGCACCGCGTCCCATACCGCGAGGCACCAGTCCCAGGCACGCAACCACCAGGGGTCTCGTTCGGTCATCGCGTACCCTCCTTGAGCCGCCTGAGCCTCGCGTTGGCCTTCTTGCGTGTATCGGAGGTCAGCGTCACGCTCTGGCCCGTCCGGGGTACGCTGATGGTCACGCTCATGCCGTCGTCTTTCGGGCACAGGTCCCTGATGGACTTGACGAACTTCGGGTCCTTCAACAGGTCTTCGAGCGGGTCTCGGTCGGTCATCGCAGCACCGCCTTCCAGAATAGGGTCACAACTCCCCCGCACAGCAGGAGCGCCGCCGCAAACACGGGGACCAAGATAGCTCCCGCCCCCGGTATCGGGCGGTCTTCGGGCTCCTCGCGCGTCGGTGAGTGAGTACGGGTCATCGGGCTTGCTCCTTCAGGTTTGAAGTTACCCCAGCCTAAGTAGCGTATCAGCGCTCTTGTCTGTCTCCTCTACCGGGAACGCCCCGATGATTCCGCGCCAGTCGGGAGTCGGCTCTGGCTTCGGTGGAATCTCGGCGCGTCCCGAAGCGGCCAACCCGTCGGCCTCCTCCTCGGACATCACGAGGACCAGTTCCTCGCGGAACGGCTTGAGCAAGACGCGGCGGAGCCACTCCATCAGCCGACTTCCTCGAAGTCCAGCTCGTCTCCCTGCTTCGGGCACACGTCTTCCTTGCACGGCAGGCGCCTCCCCGGCATTCGACCGAGGTCCTCGTTCCAATCGGCTACGGCCTCGTCGGATACGTCCTCGAACTCAGAGCGGGCCTGCCGATAGACCTCGGTTAGCTGGTACGAGTCATTGCAGAGGACCACATGGTCGCCGAGCCACCTGCAACTCAGGAGTTCGAGGAACGCGCCGCAAGCGTTACCGTTGCCCGCCCACTCCCCGATCTTGGCCCCGGCACCGAAGGTGTGTGGACGGATGTACTCGCGCTTCGTCAGGTTAGCGGCCAACCAGTAAGCACCCATCAGCGAGCCTCCCTCTTCCCCACCTTGCCGAGAATCCAGCACGGGTAGGTTTGCCAGTTCCGTGCGTCCAGGCTGCGGTATTCGTCGGTATCCGGTACGCACACGTCGAGCCGGTCTTCCCTGTTCACTCCCGGACCACAATCTACGATCACGAGCAGGTGGTCAAGGGCGCCGGGGCAGTAGACGACCGACCCATAGGGCGCGAGCCTGCGACTCGTGCCGACTGCCGCATGGCCCTTTCGCAGGCGGACGCCCCACGCTCCCCATGCGCCCCCGCCGAGGGGGTCGGCAGGGTTGTTCGGGCTATAGTAGGTAACGACCGCGCCAACGCGGCCAATGCGTCTCTCGCGGATCGGCCCGAGGAGGTCGCGCTTCCACTGTGGCGTCCCTGGCGCTTCGAGCCTCGCGCACAGGCGTTCCAGCGGCGCGGGCAGCGCGGCCTCGGCCTTCGCCTCGCAGCCCGGCACCTGTGCGATGGCGCAGATAGCGGCGGCGATGACGACGAGGCTGATAGCCAAAGTCAGTGCGCGCTTGAGTTCAGGGTTCACGGCTTCACCTCCGTACCCGCGAGGGCGGCGTCGAGTTTCCGTGCACACTCGGCTCGCGCCGCCCAACAGGCGTTGCGCGGTGTCTTTCGCGCGTGACGGTGGGTGCATGTTGTCTGTAGTTCCAGGGCCAGCGTCCGCACCCTCTCCAGCGCCGCCTCGGCCTTCTCCGCCCGCTTCTCGGCCTCGTGGAGCTTGACGAGCGCGGCGGCCCAGGAGCGCAGGTCTTGGATGTAGGCCTCGGTGAACTGCGCCCAATAGGCTTCAACCGGGATAGTGTTCTCCAGCCGAGAGGCGCGCTCTTGCAGTTCGGCCACCTCCGGCCCGGCCTCCTCGTCTGCGCGGGCCAAGGCGGCGGCCTCTGTCAGGTCGGCATCTACCTGCTCCCAGAAACCTTCGGGCAAGTGCGCGCATGGAGCCCACGGTATAGCATTGTCGCCAACGAGTGCGAGCAGCCTCTCACTCAGCGGTCGTGGGCCAGGTTGCGGGGTCATCAGGAGCCTCTGTCTGCGTGATGGTGCAGCGGTACGCGCATTGGGGGCAGTCCCACTCGGCCTCCCACGATGGAGGGCCGACCTCCATCTCCACGGCCTCGATGAACATGATGTGTTCACAGACGTGCAGTCGGAGCATCGTATCAGGGCACTTGCTCATTGGTCTCCCCCTGCGCGGCCGCTTCGAGGCGGGCGGCGAACATAATCCAGCCTTCCGCCATCGGGTCCGTACCAAGTCTCTCTCCCCACGTCCGGCAACAATCCGCCATCGGTTCAAGCCACTTCCCAATCCCCCTCAGGTCCACCATCCCCTCCACGCGGACGGGACCAGCGGCGATGGTGTCCGACAACTCGCGGATGGTAGCACGCTCGTAGTCAAGAAGACCCCTTTCGGGACGCGCGATACCCTCCAGTATTGTCCTCCAGGCATCCGGGCTTCCGCTCCTCAACCTGAAGCACCCTGCCCTCTCGCACTCCAGTTCGGCGACGCGCTGCTTCAGTCCCGCCTCGCGGGCCTCGGCCTGTTCGGCGCGCTCCGACATCTCCCCGAGGTTGTCGATGAGTGCTCGCGCGCTCTCGTTGGTTTCGCAGCTCTCGTCCACTGCTTCGGTGAAGGACGGTCTGGCAGCGGGCGCGGCCTCCGGCTCCGCGTTCGGGATAGCTACTGGGTCCGGCTTGTCCTCGCCGTGTTCCCACGCAAACCAGGAAACCATGCAGCGAGAGCAGCGTTTCGTCTCCCCGTCCGCCGCGACCCAATCGGCCTGCCCGCAGCGGGGGCAGCGCCAGTCGGGCGAGGCGGAGTGGAACGGCTCAGGCTCCGCGCGGGCGAGGTCGGCCTGCAGGAGCTCGGCCATACGGGCAGCCCCCACAGACCCGTGAAGGGCGGCTTCGCGCAACTCTCCTCGCCAGCACTCCAGAAACTCCCGGCTCAGTCTTACGTCATCATTCATGGCAGCTTCCCTTCCCGCCGCAGGATCGCGGCGATGGCTTCGGGGGGTTCCCGCTGCTCGCCATTCCGCCTTGTGCGACTCAGGCTCAGATAGTGGAATTGGCGGGGAATAGTTATCGGGCCTCCTGCCGAAAGATAGGACCTACCCGATGCCACGTCTCCCACGACATGCCTGCCGATTCCCAACCAATGTGCGAGTTCCCGCTGTGTGCAGAGGCCAGTAGCGAAGGCCTCCCTTATTGTACGAGCGGTCGCATTATCAATGGCCGCTGTCGGGTTGCGTTCGCCGTTTTGGTCGATCAGGCCGATGGAATATGCGTGCTTCTGGTTGTCACTGTAGGTTACGACTTCCAGGTTCTCCGGGCGGTTATCGTCCTTGATTCCGTTGAAGTGGTTGATCGTCAAGCCCTCTGGAATGTCGCCGAAGAAGTGCTGCCATACCAGTCGGTGGGCACCGCAGCAGAGGCGCTTTGCCCGCCCCGCAAGGACCGCCCGAACTTGGAGATACCCGAGAGGGGTCCTATGCTCTGCTCGCCGTCGCTCAACATCGACTAGTTTCGTTCCATGCCACCTGCATCCGGTTCGAACCTGCACTCTCCAGATGGCCCCGCGCTTATCGATCTCCCACTCTCCACGGTTCACAAGTTCTATCAGTTTCCGCTCCGCCATTGACTCCCTCATGGTCCTCACCAAAGCAATCGGCCCCGAGAGTGCTCCTGGTCCCTGGTCAGAACCTGGCGCGCTTATCGGGGCCGATAGGATTGGTGCCTGAAACACGGAACGCGCCAGTTCAGTCCTGACCAGGGACAGAGACATTCTACTCCCTCGCTAGGCCTTTGTCAACCGGCAACTTGCCCGAAGCCGTCAGTATTTGCTTGATTGCGACAGGACATCCCATGTGTCGTACCCCATCTAGTCGCGGCCCCACTTCGACGCGGTTGGTTGGGCCGATGCACTGCTTGTCCCACCAGGGGACCGATGCCTCGAAGCACTGGTCGCGTAGGTCCCGCCGGATGTCTGGAGTATAGACTTGCCCTCGTGTTCCGTTGTTTTCTGAGGCGCTAATCACCCACGCCAACTTCGGCAGCCACTTCGTCAGGTCCAGCGGCCCGAGGAGGGGTTCCGCCGAGACGATCTTGTTGCCTGGCCAGAGTTCGCGGAGTGCCGAGACCCGTTCCTCGGCGGTCTCCTGTGAGGTGAGGGAGATGCCGAGCCAAAGGCTCGGAGCAGCCACGGTCGCGTAGGCGGTTTGTAGCTTCCGCATGAGAAGTGCCGGCCACTTGGTCAGCAGGACGAACTGGTGCTGTGTAGCCTCCAAGATAACCTCGAAAACCGTCTTCACCGTCTCCTCGTCCGCGTGCGCGAGGTCCCCCTGCGGACAGACGAAGATGACCTGCGACTGCTTCGCGCGGAAGGGCGCGTCGAAGACCTCGGGGTAGGTGCGGATGCGACCGGTCCAGACAATGCGGCAAGGGTCTCCGTCGTTAGCAAGTGGCCCAGGCCAGTCCTTCTGGCAGAACCGCTTCGTAGTCAGTCCCTGGTAGTGGCAACTAGTCTTCGGGTTCCTCGCCATCCGCCAGCACAAGCGCACCGCCCAGCAGCGATCCGCAATCTCACATCCGGTGCAGCCACGCATCGGAGACCAAGTCCGCGTGCACCAAGGGATTCCCGTCTCATGGAGTCCGGTCAGTCTGCTCCCTCCTTCAGTCCCCGCGGGAGCGCATCCCACGCGACTTCAGCGTCGGCCTTCGCGTCGCGCGCCAGGACAAAACCGTCCCGGCGGATGCGCATGTTCGCATCACCCCACTTCAGGCCAATGGACCAGTACCATGTTCTACCGGGGACGCGCTTCCGGTAGGTGCCGCCAGTTCGGGAATCGTAACACGTCACGTTGGATTGCTGGACAGTGACTTCTTTACCCTCTGCAAGCCCCTTGGCCTTGAAGCCCTTTGGCGTTCCAGACCACTTCATCGGGAATCTCCGTTCGGCGGGGGAAGCCCGCGCGACTTGCAGAGGGCGGCGAGGCTCTTCGCGGTCACGGTACGGATGCCACGCACCTCGTCAGACTCCACGAGGGCACCCGACGCGATGAGCCGGCAAACCTGGGTGATGCTGATCCTGTGGCGCGGGTACTTGGCGCCCAGGTATCGGGCGGCTTCGCTGAGGACGTAGGCTCGTGGTTTGCTCATGGGGACAGTATACTCCTAGACCGTGCAAAAGTCAACGCCTGCTTCGCGCCGCGACCGCCTCATCGGCGAACTTCAGCGCCATCTGCGGGTTCCCGTTGTCCAGCGCGACCTCGGACATGCGCGACAGGTACTCGGCCTCAGGCAGGCTTCGGAACTTGCGGATTGCTTCGATGAGCGCCAGAACCTTCCGGCGGTCGGACAGGCGTGGGGCGGATTGGTAGCAATCACTCATAGGGTTCGCCCTCCTCTCGGGCGTCGCGTTCGGTACTACCAGCCCCGTTCGGGGTCCGGGTCGCGGTAGTGCTGGACTTGGGTCGGGCCGCCTGCTTCGCGGAAACGCACGCCCGTCCATTCGACGTTCGTCTCGCCGCCGGGACCGTCGCGGCTGGTGAGTAGCAGCCTGGCCTCGGTGGCCATCTGCCGATCATACGCCGTCTTCCCCGGCTTTTTGATAGCTACCGTCCGGTCGGCGCAGAAGTCCAGGAACCTCGCGCCGAAGGTCTTCTGCTCCTGGCCGTCTTCGCTGTAGGTGACTTGCGACGGTGCGACCATGCAGGTGTGCAGTTCCTTCGCCAGGGTCTTCAGGCGTTCGGCGATGTACTGCAGGCGCAGTCGTTCGTCCATCACGACTGCTGACTGCACGAGCTGTACGTGGTCCACGACCGTCAGCGCCGGGTAGTCTCCGCGCCGCTTGCGTCGGCGCAGTTCGGCGGCGATTTCCTCGATGGTTGCGCCCGGCTTGTCCATCACCTCAATGCCCGAACACATCACGGCGGCGAGGGCTGAGTGCAGCGCCTCCCCGCTCGCGGTTGGTCCGCAGAGCAGATGCGCGAACCTCGGCCCGGCCTGCGTCTCGGGGTCCATCTCTAGGGTCACGTAGACTGCTTGCTTCCCGTGGCATTGCGTGGAGGTTTCGGTGCTCCCGATCCGGCGCACCGGAGGCAGCGCCCAGTGCCCGACCGCCTGCAAGGCCAGCGCCGTCTTGCCCTCCTTGGTGCCGCCCTTCACGATGACGAGGCCAGGCACCGGCAGGCCCCCCATGAGTTCATCGAAGGCCGGGATGTCGAAGTGGGGCGGCGCGTCGGGTCCGTGCGCGAAGTGGACCTGTTCGAGGTGGCGGTCCAGGCCGGCGGCGAGGTCGAAGTCGCCGAGGGCGCGCAGCCCCCCGTCGGTCTCCTTGGCCCGGAGTTCCTCCAACCAGATCGCGCAATCGTTCGCAGCCTCCCGGTTGCGCTCAGCGCGATGAACGGCGAGGGAGGTCTCGACCCGCTCGATCAGGAGGTCCCGCAGGATCATGCAGTAGGCGCGGACGTGGGCGGTTATCGGCACCAACCCGAGGAGAAGAGTTAGATACTCCGGCCCGCCGCATTCGTCCAACAGGTCCTCCGAACGCAGCATCGCGCTGACCGTAACCAGATCGACCGGCTTGCTCTCCTGGGCGACGGCGCGGGCCGCGAGGAAGACGGTCTGGTGCGCCTTCACCCGGAACATGGACGGATGACAGAAGGACAGCACGATGTCGGCGGCCTCGGATTCCAGCAGCATCGAACCCAACACCGCCTGCTCGCAGAACGGGTCCTGCGCCGGAAGCTCACCCTCGGGCGCGACCCCGCACCACTTCTCGACCTCGGCCTGCGTCCTGCCGAACGAGTAGTCCTTCCGCAGTTCGCAGTAGAAGCGGGTGTAGTCGGCCTGGGAGAGGGCGTTAGCCATAGTAGCGTTCCCGCTCGGCGTGCTTCTCGCTCATACGCCGTGATAACCAGCCCGACAGACGAGGACTACCTTTCCGCTTCCCGCCCGCGCGAATGCGACTTGCCTCCTCGGCGACCAATGACCGCAGATAGCGGCTTCCCTCCCGCTGGTCGCCGAAGTCCTGAACCCATCCGGCACACAGCGCATCCCATCCCTCGGGAAGGAACTCGACGCCGAGACACTCGCAGAGGTCTTGGATGTGCTTGGGCTGTTCGTCGTTTCCGCCCGAACAAGCGCCCGCAGCGTAAGCGGAGGCGCGTCGTTCGGACGGCGAGGTGGAGGGGGAAGGGGTCGTTGTCACTTCCCCTTCCCCCTCCACCTCCTGTTGAAGAATCTTCGCGGGAGTCTTGCAAGGTTCTTGCGAGGCTTCACGTGATTCTGGCAAGATGCCGTTCGTGGCCCACCGGATAGCATTGCGGTAGCTGGCTCGCTGAAGGTCCGCACCTGTGGCTTCGCAGTAAGCCTTCTTGGCTCCTTCGGCCTCGGCCCACGATGCAACCTTCACTGGTGGGCGCGGCAGTTTGCTTTCTGCCCGATAGGTTCTGGCGATGCGCTGGTGCTCGAACCAGCCGGCAAGGAATCCGAACTTTCCGTCTCCATAGCGAACCACCATTCCAGACTCCGACAGCGCGAGCATTGCTGCTTCGACCTGCTGCATCGTTATGCTGTCTACCGGGGAGAATGCGTTGCGGAGGATCATGAACGGGTCCCACTCGAACCGTCCCTCGTCGTCAGCCCCCTTGCCGATGAGATAGGTGAACGTCCACTGGGCGACAAGACCGAGGCGGAGAAGGTCCCCGTTGTCGAAGAGTGAGGGCTCTATGGTGCGGTAGCTGCTCACGGATCACCGCCAGAAGAAGCAAGCCCGGCCCTGCAACGCACTTGTGCCCCTTGGGAAGGCGGCAAGTACCGAGGAGGGCCGGGCTATTCGATGTCTGCGTCGGATGCTTCGTTGGGGTATCAGGGCACTCACCGTGTCCTTCCCAAGGGACGCCCCTACACTAGCACATCCGCCCGCGCAAGTCAAGCCCGTCAACCTCCCGCGCCGCGCTTCCGGCGGTTTGCCCTCGCCCTCTTCCGCCTCTCGGTACGCGACCAGTAGCCGCGTCGGCCCGAGGGGGCGGGTTCGGCAAGGTCGGACTTGCGGCGGAGGTGCTCCTGGCGGGTCATGCGGGTGCGGGGCATTGTGTGGCCTCCTTTGCGTCTCCTCCGGTGCATCCTTCTCCGATAGCGAGTAGCATTCGCACTACGTCAGCCCCAGGCCCTCCCGAGGCCACCAACCAACAGGTCGCGATGCCCTTGCGCTTCTGGTAGACAAGGCAGCGTCCATCATGCACCGGAGCCAACCCGCACGGCCATTCCTCGCAGCACTTCCCGCAACGGGTACACGGCGGGTTATCGCTCACAGCTCTAGCCTCCCCTGCCCTCCGCGTTCGGCGGCGAGGTGCTGCTTGCCGCGCGCGCCGGCGTGGCAGTTCACGCGCACAGTTCCCGAACGTCGCATTCGTACAGCACCTCGTCAGGCCAGTGCACCCTCCGGACCTTGCAAGCGTCGGCGCTGAGTTCGTTGGCCCAGAGGCAGCGGTGTCCAGCGCGTTCCAGCCCGAGCCGGAAGCCGCCAATCCCCGCGAACAACTCACCGAAGGTCAGTCCCTCAGGCAGGCGGCGCCCGATCCACTCGATGACCGGGACCGCGACGGCGTTGCCGACGAGGCGATAGCGGGCGGTGTCGGAGAGGCCAACGTCGGTGAACCCGTCAGGCAGTCCCATCAGGCGCTCACATTCGAGGACGGTCAATCGTCTGACGCCGTAAGCGGCAGGTGCTGATTGCGCTTGGTCAGCCGAGGGTCCCCCCACTTCTTGAATCTCTGATAGTGCTTGTCGCAGTAGCCCAAGCCCTTGTGAGGCTTCCCACAGAGCATACAGGCACGCGCCCTGTGAAGTCGGGTATGACAACCGCGACAGATACGCTGCAAGTTGCTCGGCGAGTTGTTGTGACAGTTCCCGTCCTTGTGGTGTACGTCCAGGGCCTTCGGGGAACCGCAGACCTCGCAGGACCCCTTGGACTTCGCCTTGCGTCCGTGGTAGCGGCCCGTCGTCTCCGTTCTTGCCTTGGACGGCTTCGCATCCAACGCCTTCGCCGCGCAGAGACGGTCGCAGTACTTTCGCCTCCCGAAGTGCAGCAACGACTCCAAGTCCCCATCGCTCCATCGCTTCCGAACCAATCGTTTGCCGCAGTGAGCGCAGTACCTCTCGGGGTCTGGCTTGCGGGACATCGCCATTGTCTGATACCTCCTCGTTCCCCTGACTATACCAGGGATTAGAAGAGGAGTCAAGCACCATCGGCCTCGTGCTCCCGCCTTCGGCCCCTCGTAGCGCCGGGCAGACCTCCGATGTCTCGGGCATGTTCCCGCCCTCGCGTCCGCGCATCGAGATCACATAGTCCGTCACGTCTGGGTTCCGCCCGTGCTTCGCGGCGCCGGCGACGTTGTGGGCGACCAACTTCCCCTCCTCGCCGATCGCGTCCGCGTAGGGCTCGCCGGTAAGGGGTTGGGCGATCAGGTTTTCGTTCTCCCCCGCGAAGCCCGGCGGGGTGCTGTTCGCGGCGCTGAAGGAGCGGAGGGTTGAGGCGATCAAGGTCTCTTGGTTCTCCTTTGCGCTACAGCCTCCAGAGCGGCCATCAAGTGAGTAGGCAACGTCCTGCCCCGCGCGGCGCACCGGCGGAGTATCCCCCGCGCGGCCTTCGGGCTCAAGAAGTACCGTGCCGGGATCGGGCCAGTCTCGATGATGTCCGACAAGGAACACGCGACGGCGCCGCTGGGGGACTCCGAAGTGCTGTGCGTCGAGCACCCGCCACTCGACATCGAACCGGAGGTTGTCCAGGGCATTGAGCACCTCCCAGAAGTCCTGTCCCCCGTTGGCCGATAGCAGTCCAGGGACATTCTCAAGGAGCAGCCATTCGGGGCGAAGGGCGTCCGCGACACGGCACACCTCCCAGAAGAGTCCGCTGCGCGCTCCCGCCAGACCGGCCCGCTTGCCTGCGACCGAGAGGTCTTGACAGGGCCAGCCAGCGGTGATGAGGTCAATATGGGCTTGCGTCGCGCCCTGGCGCATCCTACGCCCCTTCCTCGCCCGGCCCGTCGGTTTGGCCCGCCTCAGCGCCCGGAGACTTCCCGTCGGGAACGAGGCTATGGTTGTGCGCATAGATCGCGACAGCCATCCCCAGGTAGAACCCGAGGTAGAACCCGGCAATGGCGGCCAGTGCGGAGAGGGCTATCACGTGGTCAGTAGACATCCGGCCCTCCTTCGCCCGCCTCGGCACCCGGCCCGTCGTCGGCGGCCTGGGCCTCGCGGATGCGGCGGGCGGCTTCTGATAGCACAAATGCTACCGACCCGTAACCCCAAGCAGTCATGTGCCGCTGCGCCGCTACTAAGACCTCGGCATTTAGGCCGAGGCTGCGCGCTGCAAGGTCAGCCGGGATGTCGGCGGCGGTCGCGGCGAGGACCGTCGAGCCGTGGGGGCAGGGCTGCGGATCGCTTCCCTGCTCTCCGTAGCCGTATCCGTTCGGCTCGTGCATGAAGGTCAACGCCATCTTTGGCCCGAAAGCGACAATGTCACACTCGCAGCCTGCGGCCCGCTTGATAACGATGTACTCAGTCTCCACGTTCGCCCCTCCCTCGGTCCCCCGGTCCGGTGCCGCTACTCCATCCATGCGAGGCAGCGTGACGTTCGGCACATCGCATGAACGTGCCCGTTGCACGGAGAGACCGTGAAGTCAAGGTCTCCTCCGCACTTGGGGCACGAAAGAGTGCCGGCGTCAAGGCCGGTCGCGATGATTGCCGACCGCGCCTTCTCAATGTAGCCCACGGCGTTCCGGGCTTCTGCACGCAACTCCGCCATGTGCCCTGGGCATGTAGCTTGGTTGCGCGGCAGGTTGTAGCCCCAACCTCCAAAGTGAATCAGGCGACCGATAGCCTGCATTCGGGTCTCTCTAGGGAGTAGCTCGTGTGTCGCACGTCGGTCGCAACTATCGACGTGACACTGGAGTTCGACGGTTCTGCTCATCGCGTCCTCCTCTTAGTCCCGGCCCGGCTGCTGCGACTCTGCTGCCGAGAGGCTCCGGGCGCGCTGCGCGCCGGGCCGGGTAGTTGTTGTCGGCAGGGCCTCGGCGGAACCGCCTTGACCGGTTCGCGGACTCTCAGTGCCCGCATAGCAACCGAGGCCTGCCGACATTGCTGCCGGTCGCACCCCTCCCCGCACTCGCTGCAGCTGGCGAGGTGAAGCGCCCCAAAGGCGGAAGTGCGGGGCCTCTCGCGAGGCCGACCGGCAAGACTTACACCGCTACGAAATCACGCCGGAACACCGATCTCCGAACGCGGGCGTGGGATGCGCTGCCGTAATCACAGTCAACGGCCCGTCTGTCCGCGGAGACGACGTTGACGATTGTGCCGAGCGGAACGCCCGCCGCTTCATCGGGAGGCCGGGTAGTACGCTTGAACGACCTGCCGATGATGTCCTTGGTTCTCATCCTATGCTCCTTCTGGTCGGCGAGGCCGACCGGCAATGCTCGTCGCGGGCGGGTCGTGGCAGCCTATGTGCTCCCTCGACCGTTTGTGTTTCGGGGGCGGCTCCGGGAGATGGGGCATCGCACCGACTTGGCCGCTCGCCTCCCGCGACGAAGACCTAGCGCGGACAGGTCTTGTACAGCGCGTTCCCCAGGCCCTTCAGCACGGTCCAGGCCAGCTTCACGAACGGGTTGCTGACCTGCGCCACGATGGCCCCGAGGACCTTCTTGATGGTAGGCCACAACGAACAGAACTCCTTCGGCGGCGTACCTACTTCCTTGACGGCTGCGGCTAGGTGCTCTTGTTTCAGCATGGTTCACGTCTCCTTTCGGTTCGAGCACGAGGCCCGGTGAGTCCTATCTCGGCGGCCACACTAGGCGAGGCTTGCGTTCGGGCGCGGCATCCTCGGCCTCCTTCAGCATCGCCTCTGCAACCGTCTTCGCCCCGGCGTGCGGGAACAGGATGGTCTTGCGGTCCTTCTGCCCAGGATTGTCCTGACTCGGTTCGTCATACTCGACCACGAGGAAGACCCCGTTCGGGTGCCCGGCGACAGCGCAGGACTCTGGCATGAGCGCCGGATCGTAGCCTGGGAATGCGGTGAGGTCGATCATCGCGCCCTCCTCAGAATGCAGGTTCGCCCGCGGCCTCCAGTTCGTGCCGCCGGCGCGTCTCCTCGTCCTTGAATGGCAGGAATCCGGCCTTCGGCGGCTTGCGCCGAGCAATCGCCTTCATCTCGGCAATAGCTGCCTCCTCGATAGGTCGGCAACTGGTCCAGCCCGCTACATCGGGCGTGCCGCATGTTCCACAATGGGCCTCGGCGACGGCTTCGTACTGGCCCGCCCAAGGTTCCTGTTCGCTCGTCGAAAGCCCCGACCTGATTCCCCAACCGTTGACGACGCGGGTAGTCATGTTCGCCCTCCTGTTCTTCGCGGCCCGGTGCGTCGCCTCGGGGCTGGGTGTTGGCCGGGTAGACGGTCAGTCCCGTTCGTCACGGGTCTACGGATGCTAGGTCACTGGACAAGCTGCCAATCGCTTCCCGTGCCGTCGTCTTTCCGCGTCACCGTCATCCGCACCCAGCCCGGAGGCAACGGTCTCCGGGTGTGTCACTCCGTTACGAGGAGCGTCGGCCTCGG
>Ga0194110_10004977_pt1 | contig 15892 bp, 13 predicted proteins | sample TA2Kig1200mmetaG_FD_146192 | JGI IMG/M metagenome (GOLD analysis project Ga0194110, IMG submission 146192) | Freshwater microbial communities from Lake Tanganyika, Tanzania - TA2015032 Kigoma Deep Cast 1200m | ecosystem: Environmental > Aquatic > Freshwater > Lake | place: Tanzania: Lake... | reverse complement strand
CAGGGCAATTTAGCCCCAAAATCGTCACTCTAAGGCCAAAATCAGCCACTTCTTTTCAGAATAAACTCATGAATTCAATGACTTGACTTGGTCCGACCTCAATCGGGTTGCATCCCGTAACTTGTTTTTCTTTTAACTCGTAACATCTTTCCCATTCTTCCATCATTCCATTATTCCTTAATTTTCTCAGTCCTCAGTCCTTTCTCCTTATCTTTTTAACCCGCAACTTGTATCAAGGTTTTAGTTACTTAAGCGATTGAACTACGTCCCAGAAGGTTTTTCGATTTATCCATTGCTATGCGGATGAACACTTAATCAGCCTTAACCAATCTTCACTCAGTAAATATTGGTATTCTTTATCCTCACCTGGATGCACCATAAGCTCTACATCTGCTGATTTCGATAGTAAGACAATCCGTCTAATTCTCTCTGGTTCAATTGGCTTCATCGAGAAAAAAGAATCCGTGCAAATAAATCGCGACCGCAACCAGCGATCCACGAGGTGCCTATACAGGCGGTTTATATGGTCTTTCTCTCCTAGATAAAAAGTAAAGTTCCTTCTTATCCGAATCCCTTCGGGTAGTTTGCCCGAAAAGAGCATATTCATGCATAAATGCATATGATGATGCCCATCCAGCCGCTGTGGCGCTTCTCCGTAAAGACGGCAGAATTCGTCCCATTGTGCCTGAAAAACATAGTCAAAGGAATTGCGTAAGAAAGGATTATAGAGAACTTGATGCCACTTTCGTGCCTTAAGGTAATCGGAAACATCCCGATGGTGCTCTCTAAATTTTGCCGGCGTTGTCCGGGTTGTTAAATCCTGGTCGAAGTTGATGTGGAGGCCCGTCGGTAATTGGTTTTCTATCGCCAAATCTGCCGCCCTCTCAGAATCGATCATAAAAGTCATAGCACTGGCAGAATGAAGCCTGCCTTGACGGTAACAGGTCAGAATTCGATCGGTAGTCTCCTTGTCCCAACCGAAATCGTCGGCGTTGACAATTAGCATTCTGCGTATTCTCTTAAAAATGGCTGTGTGTCGGTGGGGTCATTGAAAAAATACATTTATCATCGTATAGTATGTAATACGCGTTCGACAATGCTAATCACGATTATTTTCAGCTTTCCGCTGCACATCTGATATTGCCGCATCATTTGCAATTCTCGGCCGTTCTTTCCGCACAATCCAGTTTTGTAGCTATAAGTCCCTGGGTTTTCTAACTCATCTATACCACTTAGATCGTACCAGCGACAACCTGCTTCTTTCAACCACTGTAAAGCCCGCCATTGAACCAGATATGCCGCTTTTTGCTGCCTACCTATATCGTTTGTAGCCCTTGATAGAGTGATTCCTACATTGCCCATTGCGCTTACAATAATACCAGCGCAAACAACCCCTGAATGCACACAAAGGAATACTCTCATTTTTAATTCAGGGGGTAGTTGTGTTTGAATATCCTTAAATGTTTCTATGCTTTTAACATCTCGTATCTGTTTATTTTCAAGAAGTTCTTCGTGAATTGGTTGAAATTGATCAAAAAGCGCATCATTTGTGCCATCAACAATTGTCACATCATTTTTTTCTGAACGATTCAAATGGTTACGCCATTTTCCGTCAAGTCCCTTTCGTAACTCGTCCAAAGACTTGCTAAGATCAATCAAAAGCGTTTTTTTGGGGGATAAATCGATTAATGGGTTTAAGCCAGCGTCCCGAAGAACAGAATCGTATTTAAATGACACTTCATCTTCATAAAGAAAAGGCCTTATTCTTAGAGCTAAACCTCGCCGGTTTACATATTCCTTCACCAAGGCATTAATTCCATGCACATAATTGTCAAAATCGTCATTGCCGCCGCTTTTCCAAAGCGGACCATAGAATACGTAGGCTATTCCGAACGGTATTCCAGGAACTTTTCGGATATTAATTACGGCAGCCGAAATGGGTTTATTATTCTTCCGGACAATCAATGTACTTATATTATTTTCACCATAGCAAATCTTAGCGTATGCGTATGTTTGGTATATATTGGCATCACTAAAAAAGCCAACGATCTTCTCCCACTCCCCTGGGCTCTGTTCGTCACTCGTATATTCTAAGCCATTAATTACTTTACTCATTGATATTTCCCCTTGTCATTAAGTACCCCGTAAGCGCTGAACCAATGAACATAAACAAGGTTCTTCATTCTTAATAGTCATGTTGCCTCCATAAATAGCGCTTCCTCCATAAACTCAGGTGAAACCCGGGTAGACCAAAAGTTAATACACGCCCTACCATTTGAATATTGGCTTTCTTAACAGCTCTCAGCATAGATTTATTTCTGCAATGAACGCCAAAATACACACGGGAGACTCCTTCTTCTTTTAATTTCGAAAGAATACAAGCAGTAATTTCTGCCCATAAACCTTGGCCACGAAAAGGTTCGAAGACTTGTTCTGCTAAAGAAACAACAGCCTTGTTTTCTATCGGGATGCAAAAGAAACCATTAAAGCCGCTTTTTAGGGTCCATTTAAGACCAACGATATTCTTGTTTAGCTTTGCTATCCATAAATGTGCACCATAGCCAAAAAAATGTTCCAAAAAAGGTAAAGAACGACCTGGTCCCATTAGTAGCCTCAGTTGTTCCAAGTCCGACTTTGGTATATCATTAAAAGATGCAAACGCCTTGACGTGCAATCGTTCTTGAGACGCATGTCCGAAGGAATTTTTTGCCAAGTTAATCACAAAGAGATACCTACTTGTTATCAGCCAGCGATTTATAGCACGTTGAACAGACATGGATAAAAGTCGCTTCAAACCATGTTTACGGAGATACCATTGAAATTGGTCGAGAAGCACTACTATTCGATTAGGGTAAATATTCATATACTTTTGCTCAGAAGCGCGCCTTGCCGAGTCAACTTTCGGGCAAAGATTACGACGAAATCCGCTTGCTGCAAATGGCCGATCATTGCCGTTGTTTCACACTCGAAAGTGTGAGGAATGATAGTAAGCAACCCGCATTGTAGGACAGCTTAGTCAGCACTTTCATCCAGATGTGCTTTGGCGTGAGGAGTGAGAGTGGGAGCAATAGAGAACAGCCAAATAGGATGATACAGGCTTTCGTTGCAGTGCCGATCGATCGATTACGGCGAAGCCTTTCACCAGCAAGAGACCCGATCCTAAAATTTCTTTTTAGGTAGAATGCAGCGGGCCATCGTTCTTCGGGAACAGTTTCAAATACTATGGCCTCATCGCACCAAACAAACTTGCGACCTCTCCTGATTTGCCTCGACAGAAACTCACCATCTGAGCCACCGGTGAGTCTCCTGGCGGGATCAAACCATACATCCTTCTCAAATAAATTGCGTTGGAATAAGACATTGCCTGTTCTTAAATCCCTACCTGTAATAGGCGAACCTGTGATATTTCTTGGTCTGTCACATAATCCACTCTTCTTAAGCCATTCCGGGGCGCCGGCAGGGAAATGAGGCAACACAGGTCCTAACACGCCATCCGCATTGTAGTCCTTTATACATTGATACAATTTGCTTAGCCAATTTCCAGTGGGGAATTCGTCATCATCAATGGTCGCAATGAAATTTCCGGTTGCCTTTCGGATCGTTCTATTTCTTGCCAATGGGATACCCTGTTCAGGCTCGCAGTCATAAATTATCTTACATTGTCCGCTCTTTTGATATTTATGTACGAGTTCCTCTGCCGAACGCATTTTATCGTTATCGACAATTACAATCTCGAAAGTAAATGCAGAATCGGGGACTTGGGAGAGTACGCCATCCAGGACTCGCGCTAGCATCTCCGGTCTTTTAAAAGTACAAATACAAATGGAAATGTGATCTGGATTTAAATCTTGTGTTTTGTTGGGCATCATCGCTGCCAATTTATTCTTCGGCGCTGTGTCCCTATTGAAGTTTCATCAGAGAGAAATGAATCCTTTAAATTTCCTCAATCAAACACCTAAACGCCAGTTCGATACTGAGAATACGATTGATTTGACTGGTAAAATTTCCACGGCCACTGGTGTGCGCAGCAACCATATTTTCCACAAAGTTTCTGTTGATGATTGACCGGTTTAGCGTCCTATCGTCCAAGAGGATTTCCTTCACATAATCAGCCAATTCATAACGAAACCATCTTCTCAAATTGTAGTATTTGTTTGTTTCAAGAACTAAATACTCAAGGTGTAAAAAACTAAAGGCATTGTTTAACTTTGCAAGCCAGTGGGGCATGCCGTAGCTAAAATAATATTCGAGCTTAAACAAATGTTCCCTGTATAAATGGAGACTATTCGAAACTAATAAATTACTGCTACCAAGATAACCTCTATCGGTTGGGATTTTCGCTAAATCAGGATTTCCCTCTCTAATTAGCCGCATTCTAATATCTTCCGAAGCAAGAATGCCTTTGGGGGCTTGATATAATAGCTCTATTAAATCATTATCCATAAAAGGCGACCGTTGGACTAACTGGGATTGTTCGAGAGAATATCGGGAATAATCAAACCATGGCGCTTGTTTGAACAAGAAAAAAGTCAAAGGATGGCAAGTTGATGCATTCCTAAAGCTTAGCGCAGATTGATCTATATAAGTCTGGAGATCGCCATTAAATAGCTGAGATTTTCTGTAAGAAGGCTGCAAGTTAATACGGCCTACGAGAACCTGATCACCGAAATTACCGGTAAAACGAATATTGCTTATTTTTCTTGCTTTCCCATGCAGATAAAGACTTGGCGTGCCATTAAGGTCCATATACCCGTCTGTAATAAATACAGTCTTTTCTGCAAGGGAGGGGAAATCAGCAATAAACTTTTTATCTATCTTGAGGGTGTGGTGGGTAAGACCGCACACCTTCGCAACTTGACGAGCTATTTTGACGTCATAGCAATCACGATATGCACCACCATGAGTATAGCATTGAACATTTGACAAATGCTTTGGGGTATTCGCTAAAATTGTGCGAGTATCGAGCCCACCCGTCAGTGAAAACGCAATTTGGCCATTGGAATAAAAATATTTCGGCAGGATTTTTCGCAGGGTTTCTTGCAGTCTGCGGTAGAATACCTCTATCTCCAACGATGGTAATTCTTCATATTCCGCGGGATCGAAATAGCGATGTCGATAAATATTCTTATCAGACTGAATTTCCCAACAAGACCCACCTGGCAACAAATCAATTTTTTCAAATAATGATTTATTTTCTAAGACACACTGACAAAATAAAAGATCTGCAAGGCCGCGCGGTGCGATCTTCCTTAATTCAGGCTTTACTTTTAATATACATTTTGCTTCAGTCGCAAAATAGAATGAATCCTTTCCCTCATGGAAATATATCCGCTGCATGCCATATCTATCATTGAATAAAATAGTTTTCTTCTTTCGGAGGTCAATCAGCAGGCCGCAAAACCATCCATTTAGTTTTTTAAAAAATTCCTGCTCATCATCTTCGTACAAATGAATTAAATAAGAAGCATTCGAAATGGAAACATCATGGCTTTTGCTCTTAAGCTCATGCAGTATATCGCTGTCGTCATGATTTTCCCCGTAAAACACCAATATGATGTCCTTTGTTTCATTATAGATCGGCAGACAATCAGAGAATGAATCTTTGTGCACAGCCCATCCAACATAAATCCCCATTGGTTCATTCAGATATTTGCCGCTTGCATAAAAATCTTCATAACGCATGGCATCTATCATCATTTCCAATTTCGTTTCGTTAAGTTGGACATTTTTCTTGTTGATGATTCCAGCGATGCCAGGCATAAAATATCTCTTTCAGGATGTTACTTTTCGGTATAATGAAATGAGAAGGTTGTATGGCAACTGGTGGCGGCACGGTAAAGGAATGAAGCCTTCCAGGTTTAAAGCTCCCATGAGAATAATCCGATTATGGCGCAGCTTTTTTGATGTTCAACAGGGGCGACTCAACTTTGCAGGCGGGCGCAAGCTGCCACTTCTGGCCAAGCCAGAAATCCCCTTCGCGGGTGCCAAACCGAATACAACCACCACCCTGGTAACAAGTCATTTCGCCAAAGTAAACACGCCCGTCAACTGCGTAGAGATCCACCCGCATGAAATCAAGCCCTTCTGCTAACGCTTCCGCTACCCGAATCAGTTCCTCATGATTTTCCGGACGCGGCACTGACCCTTGATAGGCAATGGAGCTAACACGCAGTTCCACGGGGTTGAAATCCCTGTCGAGCAACCTTGCGACGTGGTTTTCGAAGCGATCCATATGGATCTCGACGAAAAGTACACGACCCGAGAAACAGTAGATTTTGTAGTCCCAAGGAACGCGCTCACCCGAACCGAGAAATTCTTCCACGATGATGGAGGGCACTACATTCCTATATCCCCACTGCACACCCAAATAAACGCCAGAGCCGTAATCCTCCTTGAGCCACTGTTTTAATTGAAGAATAGCAGTGGCGCGGTCCAGCTTTGATTTGTCCCGAACGAGAATGTTGTATTCGCAGCCATGCGTTGCTTTGATTACAAACCGGGACGGCAACAGGTCGAAGGGAATGTCTTCAGGATTGCTTCCTTGCCAAAGCATTGGAATGAGGTAGTGTTCCCCCACCCGGTCGGCGACGTATCCGCGGACGCGCCACTTGTCCGAGAACAACGTATAGCGCGGATGCCGATCAAAAAGCATCCGGTGCCAAAGCTTCTCGGAAAAACTCCGTGGCTTGATAAAGCGGGGCCAATACCCATGCATACGGCGGAAGAAAATGCTGGCCATTCCGCGCATGATCACGTCCGCAGGCTTGTCACGAATGACGGTTTGGGCGTACCAGCAGCACATACGCATATACCATCGCCTCATTTTGGAAAGGAAGTTCATGTTTGGCTCCTCGCTGAGAGAGTTTTGCAAAACTCGGTTAGCCATTATTTTCTTTACCGCTGATCCTTTGCCATAAATTTCCGGTTATTCAAAGATAACATCTTGATATTATTTTTTTATCGCTTGACTTTCTTACATTTTATGAATTTGTTTGAGGCCAAGATTTAACGAGATAAAAATAATTTTAATAGGGATATCGATTCACGGATGGAAACAAAACTTCTCTGGAGAATAATAACCATGGGCAAATAAAGAAGCGGTGCAATACAGACCGTAATGATAACTCTACTTAGAGGGCTAAGGCTAGTCAGTATATCATTGAAAGTCGGCCAAAATATGGGCAGATACAGCCAAATCAGCGATGCAGAGAGACCAGCAATAAAATAAGGCCAAATACAGCGAAGGAGTGTGGCAATGCTTAGACCAATCGGACGCCCTGCATACCAGAAACCAGGTAACATGAGGAGGTACCTGATCGCACTGTATGTTATGGCCATCGCTAATGCACCATATGGCGCCGCTATAATGAATGCAGTTACAGTTATAGACATTGAAAACAGATTCCAACGCAGCCATCTACCAGGTCTACCGAGAGAAAGGTGAAGCCATGGGGTTGTTCCGGAAACAAGAACCGCAGCGATACCGGGACTAAAAGCCATGAGTATCAGCCCTGTTTCTGTCCAGCCGGGCCCAAGAAGAAGAGGGACAAGATCTTTAGCGGATAGCATTAAAACAACTGATGCAATTACCCCGAGGAAGGATACCATTGAAACAGCCTTAGTGTAGTATACAGAAAATCGTTCCTTATCATCCCGCAAGCGGCTTAAAGTTGCGAGCCCTACGCTATTCAAAGGCGCAAGAAGTTGTCCTGCAGGTAATGAAGATAAATAATATGCACGGTCATAGGTGCCAAGGACTGTGGAGCCATGAAATCTGCCGAGGACCACTTTATCGATATTGTGCGTTAAGTACCCTATAGAAAATATAGCGTAAACTTTCAAAGCATACTTAAGACCAGGGACAGCCTGTTTGATGCCTCGCGGTCTGCTTGGCCTCCAGGGGCATAACATCCATGCTACAATCACTTGCACGAAATAGCCTGATAGTTGTCTTACAACAATCGCCCAATAAGACATTCCTCCGATGGCGGCTGCAATTGCGAATACAATGCTCAGTATTCCAGCGCTCAAATCACCAATTGCAATAGATGTAAATTTCATATCCCGCCTAAGAAGTGCTCTGGGTGTTGTGCTAACGGCCGATAATATAATACAGATTGCCATTGCAGCCGCTATGCCGCTTAAGGCGGGCTCTGTGTAAAAATTGACGAGAAAAAAACCGAATATTATAAAACAGACAGATAAAGTGATTGCCACAAAAAGATGTAACCAAAGAATCGAGTTGATCTCTTGCGTACCAATAGTTTTCTTCTGCATAATATATTCCGTTAAACCGTTAATGCCATAATTCATGGGTAAAAGGCTAAATGCTGTAACCATCGCTACCAATCCAAAATCTTTTGGTGTTAGTAAGCGCGCAAGAATGATCACACCAGCAGCGTGAAATAAAAAATTGATGAAGTGAGTGATAACATTGATTCCGGCGCCCTTAACGGCTTTATATTTTAGGCCGACAGTATTTAATTCTGAGTAATTATCGCTCATATGCTGCAATCAAGAGGTTCAATAATTTCAGGTAGGTTGCTTATACGGCGTTGACTTCCCAGGAATGTTAAAAATTCCTATAAAAAACAAAATCCACATAGAGCTGACCCCATAAAAAGTCGCTTCTGTATAGTTATATAAAGCAACTACCAATATAAAACAAAGCCGGAGCATGGCCGCAGGGTAGTCGTTATTGGGGTGACGATTTACACTAATAAGCCCCGAAAATATCCAGCATATTATGAAAAAAACACCAATAATGCCCAAATTCAAATACATTTCCAGATAGCCGCTGTGAGCCTGTACTATAGGCCCCCAGCGTCCTTGTATGATATTCAAGCGCTCACCTAACCAGAAGCTTTCATAGCCAACACCGATAATGGGATTCTTAGCCATGCCCAGTAGGTACTCCCAAATATCGGTTCTGTTAGTTAAATTAGTTCTCCGGCCAAGCATGATAAATATGTTATCTTTAATACCAAATGCCAGTTCCATTATTCCAAATATAACGGCGCCAACAACACTAATAATTATAATTTTATGAGGGTCCCGATTAAATAAAGGATGTTTGGCGGTTAAGAAAAGAAAGATGGCAAATACCAAACATACCAGTGAGGTGATGCTATTCGCCATATAAAATAACCAAACGATCATAGGGATGATTATCAAGTATACAGAATAGTGTAGATTCTGCGATTTTCCGTTCTTGTTCTTATGCTCGAAGAGGAGGTTCCATGCAAAATAAATACCTGTAATTAAACATATAGCACCTAATGCATTTTTGCCATCACCAACGCCTGTGTATAAGGGTTGTCCTCTGTGGTAAGAACGTCCCAGGGCCGGGTAATACTTTATGAAGAGAACAGATAAAGGAATAAGAATAAAAGCGAGGCGCTTCAAAATTACCCCAATCGCCATGTAAGGCCGCACCTCAGTGACTACAACCAGAGCCATTATCACAACTCCAGAAGCCTTTATCCATCTTTTTAATGCAACATACGGATAATCAGACCAAATAAAACTGAGGGCGGCAAAAATGAAGTACATCCATATCCATTTGTTTTTGAAAAATATTGACTTCCAATCGATCTTTCGCTTCAGTAGTATTATTATACCGGCAATTATGAGAATAGTATATACAGCTCTATTCAGAGGGTTGCCTTCTAAAATCGCGTTTGCAGATATGGAAATGTCCGGCGTTCCAAGATTTAACCACTCGGATATATTGCGAGACCTGGCAAAAAAAATCCAGATGAATGGTATCCATATCGCTTTGGAAAATCCTTCATTATTCTTTCTATCTATCCAGAAGAGATAAAGAATCAGAAGAATTGTAAGGAGTGCTGCTAATTGAGGAGGCATGTTTAGTTCTGTGTGGAAAAACTTTGTCCGTTAGGGCGGGGAACTTTTATTACTTTATAATAAGCGATATTGTCAAATCTTAAAAAGTCTGGATATTTATATTGGCTAAATCACTTTAAAATCTTTAAATCCATAGGTGACGCTAGCCTACGCAAAGAATGGGGATAACTATAGGGCGTATAATATTGTGTCCATTTATTAGGTGCAGTGCATTTATATAAGGTGCCAGTGATCGGCGTTTTCGGATTATTTCCTACCATTCCCTTCAAATCCGACGTGCTTTGGTTAGTCGCCCAATACGCTACGCCCGGAGTGCAGGTTGCAGGCCGATTAGCGAGCGTTCCCGCACCCATGCCTGATGTTCCGTTGAAAGAAGTAGTGTAGTTATAGAAATCCCTGTTAGCTTTTATATGCTTAGCACTTGCCGCGTCTCTTACATAAAAAGTAACTTCATTATTATCCGCCTCTCTATTCACCCAGGCATAAGCAGGCATCAGAGGTTGTGTATATGTTCCCGAGCCCGTAACCCACAGCTCTGTGTCGGCTCCTCGACCTATCTGATCCCGACAAGGATAGCCGGTAGCATCCTTATTTCCGTCCCAAGTTGAACTTCCATCACATAAACCCCCACCATCTTTAGCCACAGCACTCCGAACATTATCAAGATCAATACTCGGAGGAGACCAGCTACCAGTGATGCTGTTATAAAAAACTACACCCGTACCTCCTCGTAATCTAAAAGTTTGACGAGAAACATATTTGTCTGTTCGAATGATATTTCCATAGAACTCCCAGCTTCTCAGTGCTCTGTTAGGCCCTTGGATAGAGTGTGCCATTAAGTTGTTAAAAGCATTGATGCCATGTATAGTATTGTACCTAAAAACATAAGCTCCACCATAATTCCCATCAACGACATTGCCAGCAAGTGTGTATGTCCGGCGATATTCGTTGTCCTCAACATACACCACGTTCTCGCGACCTCCCAGATTAAGGGGAATCGTCCATTGAGTGTTTGCCATCATAACGCCGCCGAACACAACCACTCGACAATTCTCAAATTGATTATGGTCTACAAGAGCTTGCGGGGCTTTGTATGCCGTCGTTTTAGAAGATGAAAAATGAACGCCACTTCCTGGAGACGTGGTTGCAGTATAGAACTTGTTATGGTCGACTCTGGCGTCGCCTAAGAATAATCGGATTGATATTTCATTAAAGGTAAAACCTGTTACTCTTGACCCTGAATCCCCCATTTCAAGCCATACTGATGTTGTGAGTGGGTTAGTTAGTATTGTTGTGTCAATGCCTGCGCCTTGTAGGATTATTTTTTTCGTGTTTGGAATTGTAACGTTTGTATTCCATTCACACTGTCCGGGTGGGACAACAACTGTATCACCTGTTACCGCTGAATCTATTGCTGCTTGCACATGATCCCGTGAACAACTCACGGCATTAATTATTTCAGCGTTTACAATTGATGTACAAAAAAAGGCTACAGTCAGAGCCAAGACTGTGGATACCGTTATTCTTTTCAATGCCGGGGTAATTCCAGAAGGATGAGATAACAACATGGCAGAACTCCTATTATGTGTATTTATGGATCAATCTCCCATATGAAAAACAGTTTTAAGGAAGGTCGCTCAGGCAACACGCAACCACCCTGCCATAGGTGGTTATAGCAAAAGCTATGCCACACCAGGATGACTGTCCAACAAATACTTCATTCACTGACTCCGGATAATTTATTATGTATTATCAAATGGTTATGCCTTTGACTCTTCTGCCACTTGCCTTTTTGAATTCACGCCCGCACTTATAATCCATGAAGAAATTTCAATTTATGACATTTTGTCTATACCACGCACCATTCACAAAGGAGCAAATTGAATCAGGGGCTACTTACACTGCTTTTGAAGAGGATTCTGCGCGTCAATATCACCGTCATAATCTTGCCTATCTCGTCTATGTAATTTTGTAAAATTCAAACCCCTCATTCCAGGCATAGGTGAAACACTGAGAAAAAGACAACTGCAAGTCGCGACATGCCTCGTGAAAGCGCACTACCGTCATCTCCGGTTCGCGTACGCCAAAACTCTTTGATAGACAGGATTTTTCCCATAGCCTCCGTAAGCTATATCGGAGCTTATAAGTCCGTAGTAGAGAACGTTTGCCTCGATCAGGACAGGCCCGGTAGGTCCAACCGCCACATCCCACCCAACCAGCGCCGACGGAATCCAGCCAGCCGCCTTTATGATAGTTTGTTTGACTTCATCAAACAGCGGTACCTGAAAGCCATCGAAAAGAATACCATTCGTCGGATTGGCTTTAAAGGTCCCAAATGTTTGAGAGCCATGAAGGAAGTTAAGAGCCTTTTCTTTAAGTTTTCCACTATCCAAGTGGATACCTACAAGAACTCCACCCGCTGAAACGTTATCCACACAATTACCTTTGCCCCCCACGCGGAGAAAAGCTGAGAGGATCTCAGCCTGACTGCCTGGTGCTCTGAATGTGTCTATGCGCATTGTGTTAAGCGCACTTGGACTGAGTCTTGACAGGTCAGGATGCTGCATCACAACCTGCTGAATCACGTAGCTATTTTTGCTGACAGTAGAATGTAGTATCTCCATTTCGAGTGGTGTACGTAGTTGAGCGTTTGCGACTCTGCAGGCTCCCAAGCCCTGAGACCCACGAATGCGTTTTAGAAAAACCTCCTCAATTCCCCAGCTTGCCATAAGATGGCCCAAGGATTCTTTCAGCACCTGCGGCGAAGATAACTCGGCAACCTCCCACCTATCACCCAATCGCAAGTATATCTTATCCAAAACATTATAGCCGAGCAGTCGAGGCACTGGAAACCCGCCTCGTTCAAAATGCTCCGCAAAGGACAACTTATTCGTTACGAGGTCAGCAAGCTTCGGGTCGTTGATCCTGTCCTGGACTTCCTTCTCTTCTCTTCTGGAAACATAGTCAAAGATGTTGTGAACGTGACGTCGATACAGAAAACTAGTGAGGTAATGCACAGCGATGCATCTTTTTGCCACACTGCATCGTAGAAATTCCCAGCACATTTGCAGTAGACCTTTCCGCTCCGGGTCGGATATTACCCTTTGGAGGTTGTGGCGGATTGTGGTCAGTCTCCCCGACAGTCTTGAGAATCTTATCAACATTATGTCACCTGCCCAAATAATGTTTTGGCGTCCCCAAAAGGATTCGAACCTCTGTCTTCGGCTTGAGTGGCCGGTATCCTGGACCGCTAGACGATGGGGACTCTTTATTGATGATATCAATATCGGGAGTAATCAATAATAAATTTATAGCAAATGCCTATGAATCAATTCTAACGTTAGTATCTTGCTTATTTCAGTCGTATAATTACGGTTACCTTTTGTATGGGCGTGCACCATTTTCCCCACAGTTTTATTGTTTAAATACGAACGCCTTAATGTCTTTTCATCCAACAAGATATTTTTAATATAATCGTCCAATTCATCACGATACCATAACCGAAAATGAGCAAACTTGTGACGGCCAAGAAACAGCTTCTCGAAGTGCATGAACTTAAATAGATAATCAATTTTTGCCAGCCATTGGGGCATCCCGTAGTTGTACGCATACTCCGCTTTGGATAAAAATTTGTAATATTGTTCGATCAAGGCCGACAATAGGAATTTTTTGTTTCCTCCAAACCCTCGATCTGTCGGAATGTTTCCCAACGCCGGGTTTCCATCCGCAATAAGGCGTAATGTCAGTTCCATATTATTTCTGGCGTTCATAGGCGCTCGATACATTAATGCTACAAGGTCATTATCCATATAAGGAGTACGAAGTGTCACTTGAGACTGCTCACATAAGAAACCGTTATTTCTGAACCATGGTATTTCATTAAACAGGTTGAAAGTCATTGGATGAGTTGAAGAATTATAAAGGCGGGCCACTGTGTTAGCAGCCTCCCGGACGTAAGTCTTAATATCATGATCATAAAGTAATTCATGAGGAGGAACGGCTTTCAACTTTCCCTCGATGCCCCGTAAAATCTCACCGCCGTAATTTCCGGTGATGCGGACCGGGGCAATTCCTCTCGCCAAACTGTTAAGGTACACTTCATACGATCCTGAAACATCGAAATATCCATCGCTGATATATACGGTTTTTTCGGCGTATTTTTGAAAATCAGACAGGAAGTTCTTATCAAGATATAAAGTCTGGTGCGATTGATAGCATGTTTCAGCAACTTTCCGAGCAATCTTGACATCATAGCAGTCGCGATACATGCCGCCGAATGTGTAACAAGGATATTTTCCGGCCGGCATGTCCACATTTGCCATAATGACGCGTGTATCCAAACCGCCTGTTAATGATATGCCAATTTTTTGATTGGTGCGAAAATAACGGGGAAGAACTTTTGAAAAGGTATCTTTCAATTTTTCATAAAAAAACTCTTTTTCCAGCCAGGGTTGATTTTCCCAAACATCAGGTTTGAAGTAGAAATGTTTTGTCAGGCTGCCATCCTGCAGAAAGATCCAGGCTGCGGCGCCGGGCAGAAGGAATACATTTTTAAACAATGTCCGGTACTCTAAAACGCAGTTGCAACTGAGAAATTCGCCTAATCCTTTCATGTCGATTTCTCGCAACTCCGGGCAAATTTTAAGCAAGGCCTTTGCTTCAGATGAAAAGTAGAATGCATCCTTACCTTCGTAATAGAAGATTCTCTGCATTCCATATCTGTCATTGAATAAAAAAACTTTTCCTGCCTGGATATCCACCAATATACCGCTGAACCAGCCGTTCAGGTTTTGAAGGAAATCAACGCCCTTTTCTTCGTAGAGGTGGATTAAATAGCTGGCATTGGAATTATCAAATTTATGATGTTTTGCTTTAAGTTGGTCAAATAATTCAAGATCCGTAAAATTTTCACCAAAAAATATCAAAACCGCATTTTTCTTCTCGTTCCAGACAGGCATGCAATCTGAAAATGAACCTTCGTGGCAAACCCAGCCTGCATAAATGCCTATCTGAGAGTTAATATATGTGCCAGAGGTATAGAAAGGTTCATGCAGCATGGAACCGACCATAAGCTGCAGATCTATTTCGTTTTTCTCTTTCGGTGTTTTACAGATGATTCCGGTAATTCCCGGCATTAGAATCTCCGTTGCTTAGTTTTTTTACTTACTAAATATAGTTGTTTATTTCTTGGCATTGTCATTCGGCTGCATAATTGACTGTTCGCAATTGTGCAGCAAACTTCTTTGAATACCAGTAACTTCTCAACTGTATTGCAATTCTTATTATTTTTGTTGGAAAATACTCAACAATTTCACGATGTAACTTCAGTTTTAAAATTATTTTACCCCAGGCATTTAGAGGGATGTAATATCTCGGTAAAATTATACTTTCAAATCCGAGATTTTTTTTAAACTCTTTCAATGTTTCGCTTCCGCGCTTTCCATAATTGAACTTAGCGTATATAAGATAGGGCATCTTTTTCTCGACGCAATTTTCCACAGCTTTTGCAACTAAAAGATTCATAGCGCCTTTGTCTCTATGGGCAACTTTCGCAAGGATCCCCATCGTTCTCATGAATCTTCCCGCAGAGACCAATTTGATATAGGCAATAAATTCATCTTTGTAGTACGCACCTATGAACTGAGCTCTATCTAAAAAAGTGGCATTCAATCTTTTCGCGGTCTCAAAGACTGTATTATACTGTCTATTGGGCTTGCCTTGCATGATCGGCGTTTCATGATAAATATCTAAAATACCTTTTACGAGCTCATCATCAAAATCAATCAGTTTGATTACGACCCCTTTTCTTTGGGCTAAGCCTATTTTTTTCCTTGAGTTTTGAACGATTTGTTTTTTTATCCAATTATCATAACTTGTGATTGGAATAGCAGCGATGCTATCCCATTCCATATGGTAGTTGTATTTCGGTTTGGATTCGGGCAATCTCTGCATAAAGGTAAATATATCCGCTTTGATGCCGCTGCTTTTTAGCTTTTTAATAAATGTTTCTGGATATTCGATATCT
>Ga0194110_10004973_pt1 | contig 15896 bp, 18 predicted proteins | sample TA2Kig1200mmetaG_FD_146192 | JGI IMG/M metagenome (GOLD analysis project Ga0194110, IMG submission 146192) | Freshwater microbial communities from Lake Tanganyika, Tanzania - TA2015032 Kigoma Deep Cast 1200m | ecosystem: Environmental > Aquatic > Freshwater > Lake | place: Tanzania: Lake... | reverse complement strand
CGACGTGCGGCGGGCGCTGCTGGCCACCTTCGAGCACGATCCCAATGACGGGGTGCGGCTGAAGGCCCTGGAAGGCCTGAAGAGCTTCGCCACGGAGCCGGATGTGCGGAGCACCCTGGTGCGCTCCCTGCTGGTGGACGAAAATCCCGGCATTCGCATCCAGGCCATCGACCTGCTCATCCAGAAGCGGGAAGACGCCCTGGTGGGAGTGCTTCAGGAACTGATGCAGCGGGAGAGCAACAACTACGTTCGCCTGCGGTGCCAGCGTGCGCTCCAGGAGATGAACGCTTCGGTGGGGACATTCTGATGAAGTCATCTTGGCTGTGGATAGCGCCGGCGCTGGCGGCGGCCGGCTGGGGACAAACCGAATCGGCCGTCACGCGCGAGGGACGGCAATGGGTGCAGACCCTGACGGGCACGGTGGCTGTTGAGGGCCCGGGGCGCCTGCGAGTATCCACCCGCGGCGCGCTTAGGCTCCAGGGCGAGGACCGCTCCGATGTGGCCTACACGCTGACGAAACGGGCGCGCGTTTCCAGCGAGGCGACGGCGCGGCAGTTGCTGAGCCGCCTGGGGGTGAAGGCCGGGCAGCACGGCGGCTGGACGACGCTGGCGGCGAGCTTTCCCACCAACAACTACACCCAGGCGGACGTGGCGCTGCGGGTGCCGCGGCGGCTGCTCGAAGTTGAGCTGGACTCCGAAGGCGGGGCCTTGGAAGCCTTCGATCTGGCGGGCACGCTCAAGGCCGAGACCGGAGGTGGGCGCATCCACATTGACCGCATCAAGGGCGATCTGACCATCCGCACGGGCGGCGGGGAGGTGCAATTGGGCACGATCGGGCGCACCGTGCGCATCTCCTCCGGGGGCGGCTCGATCACCGCCGGGTCGATCGGCGGGGAGGCCGGGTTCACTACCGGCGGCGGGGAAGTTTATGTGCGGGAGGCGCTGGGAGCGGTGCGGGCTTCCACGGGCGGCGGCAACATCCGCGTGGAGCGCGCCGCCGGACCGGTGACTGCGGCCACGGGCGGCGGACTGGTCGAGGTCGGCCAGGCTGGCGGCGTGGTGGCCGCCGAGAGCGGGGCTGGCTCGATCAAGGTCCGGCTGGCGCAGGGGTGCCGCTGCGAGGCGGGCAGCGGCTCCATCCACTTGGTGTCGGTCTTCGGCAGCCTGCGCGCCACCACTGGTGCGGGGAGCATTCTGGCCGAGTTGCTGGCGGGCAAGCCCCTTGAGGATTCCCTGCTGAGCACCGGGTCGGGTGACATTACGGTGTTCATCCCGTCTAATCTGGCGGTGACCATTCAGGCGATCGCGACTTCCCCGGGGCTCCAGAAGATCATCTCCGACTTCCCGGAGATTCAGGCCCAGGTGCAGTCGCGGGGCGGACGGGCCGAGGCCCAGGGCGCACTCAACGGCGGCGGTCCGGTGCTGAGACTGGCGGCCGCCGACGGCACCATCTACCTGCGTCGCCACAAGTGAGAGCTACGGAGTGAAACCATGAAGAAGATCATCCTGACCTTGACGGTGCTGACGGCGCTGACCGCGGGTGGGTTGCAGGCGCAGTCCCCGGAGGAGCAGCTTGAGGGGCTCCTTGCTATGCTGGCGCAAGCGCCACCCGCGCCTCCGGCCCCTCCGGCGCCTCCGGCGTCCGTTGGCATCCACATCTCAGGCAGCGGCAGCTACCTGGGTGTGGGCATCACCGAGGTGAAGTCCGAGCGGGCTAAGGAGCTGAAGCTTTCCGAGGAGCGCGGCGTCGAGATCACCCGGGTGGAGGAGGACAGTCCCGCCTCCAAGGCCGGCCTGAAGAAGGGTGACGTGGTGCTGGAATACAACGGCCAGCGCGTCGAGGGCACCGAGCAGTTCGTGCGCCTGGTGCGGGAGACCCCCGCCGGACGGCAGGTGAAGCTGCTGGTTCATCGCGAAGGCGCCACCCAGACCATCGCCGCCACGATCGGCGAGCGCAAAGCCAAGGTTTTCCGCTGGGAGGGCAACTGGCAGCGCGACCTCGAGAAGCAGATGGAGAAGCTCCATGAGAACCTGAGGGGCCTCCGCGAGAGAGAGTTTGATGTGCGCCTGCGGGCGCTGCCCAGCCCCATGATGAGCTGGCGCACCGGCCTGCTGGGTATCGAGGCCGAGTCGCTGAAGTCGCAGTTGGCCGAGTTCTTCGGCGTCAAGGAAGGTGTGCTGGTCCGGCAGGTCAGCAAGGATTCGGCGGCGGAGAAGGCGGGCATCAAGGCCGGCGATGTCATCACCAAGGTGGACGGGGAGAAGGTCTCCACTCCGGGCGAGGTGACGGGCGCACTGCGTTCGGCGATGCCCAAGAAGAAGACCGTTCCGGTCACGGTGGTGCGGAACCGCCAGGAAACGACGCTGAACGTCACCATCGAAGAGGCCGAGCGGCTGGAGACCAGCCCGCGCCCCCGCGTGATCCGCGAGCCGCGCCCGGAGACCCGGCCCCGTCCTGCCCCCGCAGTCCGGGTCAAGGAGCCAGAGAGCTTGTCCCTGTGAGGCCGGAGAGCCGGTGGTGAGTGGCCTTCGCGCGGACCCGCCTTAGCAGTGCGTGACGGTCTTGCGGATATCCCGGAGACGCGGCAGCAAAGTGGGATCCTGCTTCGCCTCGGCCAGCAGCGCGAGGTGTGCCTCGATGTGGCCCCAATCCAGGCCGCGCGCTTCTTGCCGCACGATGACCGAGCGGACATCGCGGAGATCGGTGTCACGGCCCGCGAACATCTTCATGATGATCAGATCCTCGGGAGAGCAGAGCCGGACCGTGGAACCGGGGAGCATTTCCACGGGAACGGCGCGGCTGACGACCAGCTCCTCGTACGGAAGGGCGGCGAGAGAAATGTCGATGCCGATCCCGCCTTCCGACTTCAGCAGCAATACTCGCCGGGCCAAAGCGAAATCGCGGGCCGCTTCAATCCGCGGCGCATAGACGCTCAACAGGGCATCGACGTAAGAGGCCTCGCCGCCGAAACCGGTCAACAAGGACAGATCCAGATCGCGCGTCAGGCGAGGCTCGCCCCAGTGCTGAACGGCAAGACCACCGATGAAGCAGTACCGCCAGCCGCGGGACTGGAGAAACGCCTCCAGGCGCACCGCCTCGGAAACCAGGTCAACCATGGCGCCGCCAGCGGCACACAAAGTCCTGCCACTCTACCAGACCGGAGGATTCGCGAGGCGGCAGGTCGCGCAGGGCTATCCGGAAGGCCGACTCGAACATCCGGATGGAGACGGCCGTGTCGGCCTGGCGAATCTCCCGGTCGCGAAGCTCCTCGAGTAGCGGGCCATTGACGGCCCACAGTTGAACATACTCCCGGAGCTGCTGTCTGTCGAGGTCGGCCCCCACACTCTCATCATACCGCCTGCCGCCAGCGTGGTCGTCCGGCTACGGGCACGCCACCGCGCTCCGGGAGCCCCGTCCTGCGCCCGCGGTCCGGGTCAAGGAGCCAGAGAGCATCCCGCTCTGAGGCGCGGCCTTGGAAGCGGAAGCGGGCTAGCCCCAATACCGTTCAGTTAAGCCATGACCACTCCCTGCCGGTCGTGGCTCGGTTGCATCTCATTACGCGTGCAGGCACTTGCCGAGCCGCGAGCGTCAGCGAGCGGTCCGGGCGGTGCAAACTGAACAGTATTGGGGTTAGCCCTTGCGGCGGAAGCGCCAGAATAGGGCCAGCAAGCTGAGACCGAGCACCGAAAGGCCGGCGGGCTCGGGAGTCTCAAAGACAATGTCCTGATCGCCCACCCAATACCCGGCGCCAACGCCAAGCGAACGCGGACCTGACCCGTCGATTGCGCTGAGATAGGTCTGCGCGAGGGCGAGGGCGGCCTGGGAGCTCGGGTTGCGGAACTGCGTCGTGCCGGTCAAGGCGTCGAGCGTGCCGGAAGTCTCCCGGACGATCTCCCAAGTGGCGATTTGCAGCGCGCCCGCCGTCACCACGGTGAGGGGCGAGCCGAAATCAGGGTAGAAGCGGCCGTAAAGCTCCCGCAACTGGTCCGCCTTCGCAGTGCCCATGCCGCCGATGTTGGTGGCGCCCAGGGAGAGATCGCCGACGTTGTAGGTGTAAGTGTCTCCAGCGGATACGAACTCGCGCGGCTCGATGCAGAAGGCAGAGAACAGACCCAGGGCGCCGGGAAAAGTCCCACCGGTGCGCGTGAAGCTGAACAGGCCGATGGTGGTCGTAACCCAGCCTGCGGAGTCACCCACGGTGCGCTCAATCGACGAGGAGTGAACCACGCCGTTGAAGACGGCGACGATGGTGTCGGCCTGCGCGGGTGCGGCGACCAGGGCGAGAGAGACAAGGGAAGAACTTAGGAGGTGTGACCTCAGTTACATTTAGATGCCCACCTTAACAGGGGATTAAAGCGGAACACGTAGCAGGGTCCCGCATTCCACACGATAGCACGACAGGAACCGTTTGTCCACGAGGCTCGGCCCCGGCTCCCCTTCCGGAGTTCTCAGGCGCTGTGGGCCTGCTCGGCGACCATTCTCTGCACTTTCAGCAGGAGTTGGACTTCGCTGTCGGGCAGGCACAGGGCCGCGGCGATGTGCTCCGGGGTCTCCCCCCGCGCGAACATGCGCAGGGCCTGGGTGCGCTTGCTCAAGTTGAGTCCCGAAGGCGTAGGAGGGGGCGGTACCAGGACGCCGGTCCGCTCCTCGGCCTCGCGGAGGCGTTCCTTCATCTCGTCGAGGTGGGTCCGCATGGCCTGGAGCGTCTGTTCCAGTTCCTGATTCCGCCGCTTCCAGCGACCCTCCAGTCGGCGCACCTCCCGCTTGAAGGACAAGAACAGGTACAGGCAGGCGCCCAAGCCGGCCATCAACAGCAGGTAGTAGCTCAGCGGCAGCCAGATGCGGTCCAGCATGGGGTTACTTCAAGGTTCTCAGCCGTTCCTGCGGGCTGATGATGTGCTTGATCCTGACGCCGTAGTTGCCTTCCACCACGACCACTTCGCCCCGGGCGATCACGCAGTTGTTCACGATCAGCTCGACGGGCTCGTCCACGGCCCGGTTCAGCTCGACGATCGAGCCGGTGGTCAGCTTCAGCACCTCTTTGAGGGGCAGCTCGGCCCGCCCGAAAGACACGCTGACGGGCATCTCGACCTCCATCAGCAGGTCCAGCGTCCGGGGCTGTGCTGAAGGTGGTGGCGGCGGAGGGGACGGAGCGGACGGGGCGGCCGCTGCGGCCGCGGCGGCTACCGCCAGTTCCTGGCTCTTGGGGGCAGGCTCCAGCGACTTGACCAAGTCCTGGCTGAGGATCACCCGCACTGCCGGCAGGGAGGCGCCTTCCAGGGCGATCTCGATCTCGCCTTCGATGCCGGCGTCAGGCGGATCCAGAAGCTCGCGGCCGTCGGCACAGCCTACGTCCTTGCCCACGCGGCCGCCGATGGCGGAGGCCAGCCCGGACAAGGCCTGGCTCGTCACCTCGAGATAGGTGCTCCGGGCGTCGGCTTCCCCGGCATCGTCGATGCCGCTGGCTCGCAGCACCCGGATGCCGATCTCCCGCCACGTCTGGTCGGGCGCACCGACCCAGACGGAAGGGTGGCCTTCCAAGGTGAGCGGCTGCTCCCACCAGAGCAGATCCTCCAGGGCAGCGGCCTCCGCAGCGGGCCGAGGTGCTTCCGTCAGACGCGCGGCCACCACCTTCGGCCGCACGCCCGCCAGCGACTCCAGCACCCCGGAAAGCGACACTGACCAGGTCTCCACCAGCCAGGCGGCGGGCGGATCTTGGGGCACGCTCATCTCAGCCTCCGCCCCGCATGGGCCAGCGTTTCTTCAGGTAGGTGCGCAGCCGCAGGATAGCCTGGGACTTGAGTTGGGAGACGCGGGACTCGTGAAGGTTGACGACCTTGGCGATCTCGCGCAGGGTGAGTTCCTCGTGGTAGTAGAGGCTGAGGACCGTACGCTCGATGTAGGGTGTCTTCTCAATGGCCTCCGCCAGCAGCCGCTCCAACTCGGCGCGCTCGATGATCCGCGACGGCCAGCTCTCCTCGCTGTCGGAGATGTGCTTCAGCAGGTCTCGTCCGCCCTCTTCGCCGCTGGCGTATTCGAGGCTTCCCAGGTTGACCCCGCGTACCTGGACCAGCCACTCGTGGTATTCCTCCAAGCTGAGGTTCAACTGGGCGGCGATCTCCTCCTCAGTGGGCGAGCGGTGGAGCTTCTGCTCGGCAACGGCCACCGCCGACTCGATTTGCTTGGCCATACGCCGCTTCTGGCGAGGGGCCCAGTCCAGCCCGCGCAGACTGTCCAGGATGGCGCCGCGGATCTTATACTCGGCGTAGGTCTTGAGCTTCACGTTCAGCGTGGGATCGAAGTTGTCGATGGCCGAGATCAGCCCCACGACCCCCGTAGAGATCAGGTCGTCCAGGATGACGCTGTCCGGAAGCCGGTCGTGAATCCGCCGGGCGATCAGGCGCACCTGCGGAAGGTGTTCGAGGATCAGCCGCTCCCGCTCTTCGGTGGCTGTATCCATTCCAGTCTGATAGGCGTACATGGCGCACCCGGCGGCCGTGGCCGAACCGTGCCTACGAGCCGGCACTCCTCCCCAACACCAAGTCAACGATCCGTTGCGTCGTGGCGGGCTCCAAGTCTTCCGGGATCTCCTGACCGCCGGCCAGGAAAGAAACGGGCAGGCCTGTCCGGGCGGACTGGCTCAGGATCGGCCCGAACGAGGAGGTCTCGTCCAGCCGCGTGAAGATCAGATTCCGGGGCCGAAACACGGCGTAGCGGTCCACTGCGCTGGAAAGATCGGCAGATTTCATAGACGCCGTTAGCACCAGGTGGACCTCCACGGCGGGCTGCGCGGCCAGGAACGCCGCTAAGCCGGCGGCGGCGTCCAGATCCCGGGGGGCGTAGCCGGGCGTATCGACCAGGATGAGATCCTTGTGGCGGTGCTCCTCGAGGGCCTGCCTGAGGGCACCCACGCCTTCCAGCGACTGGCAGCCCAGCCCCAGGATGGCGGCAAAACTGCGGAGCTGATCGCCGGCCGCAACGCGGAGCGTGTCCACCGAGATGAGCTGGGTGGGGCGCCGCGTAGTCAGGCCATAGCGGGCCGCCAGCTTGACCAGGGTTGTGGTCTTCCCGGCGCCGGGTGGTCCGACCAGGGCCACCAGGCGAGGCGGCTCCGTGGTTCGCCCAAGCTGGGAGTCGGTGGAAAACCGGCTTCCGAGCTCCGCGCGCAGCCGCTGGCGCAGTTCCTCCGGCGTCCTCGAAGCGCTGTCGGCCCGCAGGCAACTGAGCACGTCCTGGGCCAGTCTGGCATCGACCTCCGCCGCAACGAGCTGGGAGAAGACCTCGGACAGCTCCGCCGACAGCAGGTCGCCGACGGGTGCGGTGAAGCCGGAACGGGCCACCGTCGCGGCTATCCGCTGGACCTCCCGGCGCAACTCAGCCAGTTCGGTGGCCAGCCAGCCGGCGTTGGCCGGAGCGGCCGTGGCGAGGGCCGCGGCTGGCGTTTCGCTACTCCGGTTCTCTGCGACAGCCGCCGGCGCCAGGGCCACCACTACCTCACACTCCCCCAAGTGGCGGGCCTCGGGAGGGGCCTTGCGCGCCTCCATCAGGACGGCCTCGTCCCCCAGGTCCTGGCGTGCCTGGCGCAGAGCCGCGCCTACGCTGGCGGCGAAATACGATTTCAGTCGCATGCTGATTGCCTCTTTGCCTTGTGCCTTAGGCCTTCGCGCTGGCTCATTCGATCACCCCCAGTGACAGCACCTTCGTCCCCGGCGGTATCTCATTGTGAGAGAGGAAGAACAGGCTGGCCATGGAAGGCTCCACGATTTGCCGCAGGAAGTAGCGGCACCCGGAACTGACCACCGCGGCCACCGGCATGTCCGGCGTTCCCAGCGACCGGTGGAGGCGGTCCAGGAGGTCCCGGATGGCCTGCGGGGCCAAGTTGACGTGACTGGCGTACTCGCCGTGCTCGACGGTGGATTCCACCGTCTGTTCCAGCCCGGGCGCCAGGAAGTGGGCTTGCAGCTCCCCGGACGCATTCAGGAAGGGTTTGACCACCACCCGGCGGATGGCCTGGCGCACGTACTCGGTCAGCAGTACGGGGTTCTTGGTCATGTTGGCGGCCTCGCCCAGGGCCTCGAGAATCGAGATGGCGTCCCGGATGGAGACCCGTTCGCGCAGCAGGTTTTGCAGGACCCGCTGGATGGCGGCCAGAGAAAGCAGCTTGGGCACGAGGTCCTCGACCACCCTGGGGTTGTCCTCCGAGACGCGGTCGAGCAGCTTCTTGGCGTCCTGGCGCGAGAACATCTCGTGAGCGTGCCGGCGGATGATCTCCGCCAAGTGGGTCCCCAGGATGCTGACCGCGTCCACGACGGTGTAGCCGGCGTTGCGCGCGGCTTCCGCCTGGTCGGGACGGATCCACACGGCGGGAATGCCGAAGGCCGGTTCCCTGGTGGGGGTTCCGTCGATGGGCGCCAGGGTCTTGCCCGGCTGGATCGCCAGTTCGGAGCCCTGCGGGATCTCGAAGCGGGCCACCTCGGCCCCCTTCAGCGAAACCACGTACTCGCGGGCGCGCAAACTGAGGTTGTCGGTGACGCGCACCGGTGGCAACAAGTAGCCCAGCTCAGCGGCCAACTGGCGGCGGATGGCGGCGATGCGGCGCAGCAGGGGCGAGTTGGGGCCTCCCTCGACCAGCTTCACCAGCCCCAAGCCCACCTCCACGGCCATAGGTTCCACTTTGAGCAGAGCTTCCAGGTTTTCCCGGTGAGGCGGCAGGGCGGCCGCCGCTCCAGCCTTCTCCGCGGCCGCCGTCTTGCGTCTCATGCGCCAGGCCAGCGTGCCCAAGGCAGCGCCCAGCAGCAGGAACGGCGTCTTGGGCAGACCGGGGATGGCGGCCAGGGTCACCACGGCGCCGGCGGCCAGCATCAAGGGCTCGGCGTTGCCGAACACCTGCTTGCGGAACTCCGCGCCCAGCCGCGTGTCGGTACCCGCCCGGGTGACGATCAGGCCGCCCGAGATCGAGATCATCAGCGCCGGGATGACGGTGACCAGGCCGTCGCCGACGGTCAGCACGGTGTAGGTTTCCACTGCCCGGCGCAGCTCCATGCCGTGCTGGAGGACCCCGATGAGGAGGCCCGCGACGATGTTGATGGCCGTGATCAGGATGCTGGCCACGGCATCACGCTGGGTGAAGCGGGAGGCGCCATCCATGGCGCCGTAGAACTCCGCCTCCTGGGCGAGCTGCCTGCGCCGCAACTTGGCCTCGGCCTCGTCGATCAACCCGGCGTTGAGGTCCGAGTCAATGGACATCTGCTTGCCGGGCAGCGCATCCAGGGTGAAGCGCGCGGTGACCTCGGAGATGCGGACCGCGCCGTGGTTGATGACCACGTACTGAATGGCGATGAGCACCAGGAAGATCACTACGCCGATGACGTAGCTGCCGCCCACCACGAAGTGGCCGAAGGCCTCGATGACCTGGCCGGCGGCCGCGGTTCCGGTGTTGCCGTGGAGCAGGATGAGCCGCGAGGAGGAGATGTTCAGGGCCAGCCGGAACAGCGTCATCAACAGCAGCGTAGTGGGAAAAACGCTGAACTCGACCGGCCGCAGGACGTACATGGCCACCAGCAGCACCACCACCGAGAGGGTGATGTTGATGGAGATAAGCACGTCCATCAGGAAGGCGGGCAGCGGCAGGATAAGGGCCACGACGATGGCCAGCACCGCCAGGGGCACACCCATCTCGGCCAGGGCGGGGCCGGTGAGCGGACGGCCGCGCGCCGTCGCGGCCGGCGCCGCTAGGGCCTTGACCTGCGCCATCCAGCTCTCCCGGTGCGCGCGGGCTTGCCGGGGATGCGCACCGCGCAAATCACCCGCAGCGGCCCGACTCGGAACATCTCGGCGCGGCGGGGGTTTCTCTTGGCTGAGCTGACTGCTCGGATCACGGCAATCGTCCTCCCATCAGGCGGTAGATGTAGGCCAGCACTTCGGCCACGGCGCGGTAGAGGTGCGCCGGGATCTCCTGCCCCACTTCGGCGGACTTGTACAGAGCCTGCGCCAGGGGCGGGTTCTCCACCACCGGCACCTGGTGATGGACGGCCAGTTGGCGGATACGCAGAGCCAGGTAGTTCTTGCCCTTGGCCACCACTCTGGGTGCGGCCATGGTATCCACGTGGTAGCGCAGGGCCACGGCGTAGTGCGTGGGGTTGACCACCACGGCGGTGGCTTTGGGCACTTCCCGCATCATTTGGCGGCGCAGCAGGTCGCGCCGCAGCCGGCGTATGCGCGCACGGACTTGGGGATTGCCCTCGGTCTCCTTGATTTCCTCGCGGACTTCCTGCTTGCTCATGGACAGGTCGCGCATGTATCGACGCCGCTGCCGCCAATAATCGAGGATGCCCAGCGCCAGAAACACCACGGCGGCCTTCCACAGCAGGCCCTGGATGGATTGGGCCACCTGGCGCAAGCCCGGGGCCACGCTCTGGAACGGCAACGTCAGCAGGCTGCCCAGGTTGTCCCTGGCCACCTGCCACACCGCCAGCGCGAACAGGGGCAACAGCAGCACGGCTTGGCGGAGCAGGGCCAGGTTCTGGCGGGGCAGCTCGCGCAGGCGGCGGATCGGATCCAGGCGCTTGAAATCCGGCGTCAGCCGCTTGGTGGCCAGGCCCATCCGGGTGGCGCCCAGTTGGGCCGCCAGGGTAATCCCCAACAGGATGGCGCCGCCCAGGGCCAGCGGCGCGAAGTTGCGATAGAGGATCTGGCGCGCCAGCACCAGCACGTCTCCCGCCTCGAGCTCGCGGCGGAACGCCTGCGCCAGCCCCAGGCGCGTGCCGCCGCGCAACTGGGCGAACCACTCTCCGCCCAGGCCCGCCAGCAGGATGACCACGGCCAGAAACTGAAGCGAGCTCACCAGTTCGCGGCTGACCGCGAAGCGGCCTTCCCGTCGCGCCTTGTCGATGCGGCGCGGCGTGGGTTTCTCGGTTCGTTGTCCACGGTCCGCCACGGCTCAGCACCTGTCGCTCACATTCCCGCCCCGCGCGCCAGGGCGCCCGCCAGCGTGGTCATGGTCCGTTCGGCGGCGCCGCGGAACAAGGGCACCGCGGCGGCCAGCACCATCGACAGCAGCACCAGCCCGGCCAGCATCTTCACGGGGAAGGCCAGCATCAGCAACTGCATTTGGGCGTGCACCCGGCCCAGCAGGGCCAGGGTTATATCCACCACCGCCAGCAGGGCCATCACCGGGAGGGCCAGCCGCAGCCCGGTCGAGAACATCCCGGCGCCCAGTCCCAGCAGGCTCTCGGCCGACGACAGCCGCGGGGTGAACGCCCCCGGCGGAAAGACTTCCAGGCTCGAAGCAAACACGCGAAGCACCTGCCGGTCCAGCCCGAAGGTGAAGAACAGCAGGCCGGCCATGAGGTGGGTCAGCACCTGCAACACGTTGCTGTCCGCCTGGGTGTTGGGGTCCACCATGGCGGCGTAGGAGTAGCCCGCCTGGAGCCCGATCAGGTGGCTGGCCACCAGCAGGGTCTCGGTCAGGAAGGCCACCGCCAGGCCCACGCTGAGTCCGAAGGCGGCCTCGGCCGCCAGCCACACCGCCAGTTGCCCGATGCTGGGGTGGGCCGCCACAGTGCGGGGCCACAGCGGATACAGCGCCGCCGTGAAACCCAGCGCCAGCGCCACGCGGGCCGGCTCCAGGCCGCTGCGCACACCCGGCAGGGGCACAAACACCAGCGCGCCGCTGACACGAGCCAGCACCAGCAGGAATCCCCACAGGGCGCCCAGGGGCACGGTGAGTTCAGCGTGCATAGCGCCCCAAGTCGCCGAACAGCACGGTGGCGTAGGCCATGGCCTTCTTCAGCATCCACGGCAGCGAGAGCAGGAAGGCCGCCAGGAAGGCGGCCAGCCGCGGGATCGTGCTGAACGCGGCATCCTGCATCGAGGTCACCACCTGCACCAGGCTGACGACCACGCCCACCGCGAAGCCCACCACCAGCAAGGGCGCGCTCAGCCAGAAGGCCACCATCAGGGCCTGCCGAATGGTTTCCACCGCCATTTCCGGGGTCATGGGCGTGCTTCCTGGTCCCTCAATAGAAGCTCTTCATGAGCGAACCCACCACCAGGTTCCAGCCGTCCACCAGCACGAACAGCAGGATCTTGAAAGGCGCCGACAACATCACCGGCGGCAACTGAATCATGCCGATGGAAAGAGTGACCGAGGCCACCACCAGGTCGATTACCAGGAAGGGCAAGAACAGCACCGCGCCGATCTGGAAGCCCGCCTTGAGCTCGGAGAGGATATAGGCGGGAACCAGGACACGCAGCTCCAGGTCCGCCGGAGAGCGGGGCGCGGGCGCTTTGGCGACTTCCAGGAACAGGCGGACGTCCTTTTCGCGGGCGAAGCGGATCAGGAACGTCTTCAGGGGCTTGGAGCCGTTCTCGAAGCCCTGGGCCAGCGTGACTTCGCCGCGCTCCACTGGGGCCCAGCCCTGTGTGTAGACCTCGGTGGCCACCGGCTGCATGAGCAGCAGCGTGAGGAAGAGCGCCAGCCCGACCAGCACCTGGTTGGAGGGCGTGGATTGCGCGCCCAGCGCCTGCCTCAGGAAGTGCAGCACCACCACGATGCGCAGAAAGGGCGTTACCGACATGATGACGGCCGGCAACAGCGTCATCAGGGTGAGCAGGATGACGATCTGCATGGGCACGCTCAGTGCGGGCCCGCCTTTGCCGGACACCAGGGAAACGCCCAGCAGCGAATCCGGCGGGGCGGCCGCCGCGCCCGCCGCCGCGGAGAGGAGCAGCAACAGGCACAGGGCCACGGCTGGACGCAGGTTCATGACAGGATTCGTTCCAAAGCCGCGGCGCTGGCGGCCACGCGCTCGGCTTCTGCGCCGTCCTCCGGCGGCAATTGGGTCAGCAGCGTGCACCCGCTGGTATGCGTGACCAACAACAGCACCCGGTCGGCGGCCCGGACCAGGTGCAGCGAGTGCTGAGCCGACAGCGCCAGCCGGTCCAGGCTCTCCAGGCGGCGCGCTTCCTTCCGCGCGCCTCCCCCACGCTTCCAGGGGAGCGCCCCTTTGCCGCGCAGCAGCCACAGCGACACACCCAGCAGCGCCAACACCATCGCCACAGCCAGCAGTTCTCGAAGCACCTCCATTCGTTTCTCCTTGTCCCGGCGTGGCCCCGGGTCTCAGCCCTCCTCCCGGAAGTCGGTGATGCGGACGCCCATGGAGTTTTCGATGATCACGATCTCGCCGTAGCCCAGCAGCGTGCCGCCCACGTACAGGTCCAGGTTCTCGCCGGCCGAACGCGTCAGCCACACCACCGTATCCACCTCCAGCTCCAGCAGCTCGCGCACGGTCATGATCTTGTGATCGAGCTGCGCCTCGACCAGGAAGCCGACGTCGGCGTAGTGGGCGATTTCGTCCAGAGGCGTCACGAGCAGCCGCCTAGCGCTTGAGGTTGATGGTTTCCTGGCTCAGCTCGTCCACCGCCACCACCACGCGCGAGTTGGCCTGGTAGCCGCGCTGGTAGACGATGAGGTTGGTGAACTCCCGGGCGATATCCACGGTCGAGTACTCCAGGGCGCCGCCGATGATCTTGCCGCGGCCGCCGGTGTCGGGCAATCCGATGGCCGGCAGGGCCGATCGGGCGCTGCACTGGAAGGCGTTGTTACCGACCGCGATCAGGGACTCGGGGTTGCGGATGGAGGCCAGGGCCACGCGCCCCACCACCCGCTGCTGGCCGTTGGAGTACTGGGCCAGAACCTTGCCGTCGTCGGCCAGTCCCACGCGGATCAGCGAGGCCGCCGTGGCGCCGTCCTGCGCGTTGGCGGAGACGGCGGAGGGCTGCGTGTACTGGGTGATGCGGGGCGCGCCGGCGGCGTTGTAGAGGTCCCAGTCGATGTCGAGATCCGAGGCGCCATTGGCCAGTCCGGTGATGGTGATGTCCACCATGCGGGCAGCCACAGCGGGGGTAGTCAGCTTGCCGTTGGAGTCGAACTCGAGGCTCCCGCTGGCGACTTCTTCGGTGGGGTTGGCCGAGCCCACATCGGCGCCGGGGATGGTGACCGAGTAGTCCCAGGTGTTGGCCGTGGCGGACTTGACGAAGGTGACGGTCAGCACGTGGGTGGCGCCCAGGGAATCGACGATTTCGATGGGCGAGGAGAAGGTGCCGTCGATCGTCCCGGCAACCGCGGCCGCGTTGAGGTTGAGATCCATGGACAACATAGTGGTGGCGATGGGCGCCTGTAGCGTGCCTACCGGCACCACGATGTCGCCGATGGCCCGGTTGGTATCCACGACGCCGTTGGCGTCCTCAGTCCATCCCTGAACCCGGTCTCCGGTGAGGGTGAGCATGTGTCCGGAGGTGTCCACCTGGAAGTTCCCTGCACGGGTCAGCAACTGTGCGCCGGCCGCGCTGCGGATGACGAAGAAGCCGTCTCCCTGGACGGCGGCATCCAGCAGACCGCTGCTGGACTGAATAGCGCCCTGGCTGAACTGGCGCACGGTGAAAGGCCTGCCGGTTCCGAAACCGACCTGGGTCTCGCCCAGCCCGGCGCCCAGCGATTGCGTCACCAGGTCGCGGAAAGACACCACGCTGGTCTTATAGCCCGGCGTGTTCAGGTTGGCGAGGTTGTTGCCTACCACGTCCACGGCGGTCGAATGGGCGCTCAGGGCCGAGAGCGCGGTTGAGAATGAGGTGAACATCCTTGGTTACACTCCTTTGCTCGGGTTGAGGTCCGGCGCGGCCGCGCCAGCGGCCCGCGCCTGGTCCAGGTTCTTGCGTATGGCTTCCAACTCGCTGCGCACGCCGAGCATCTGCTCGAGTTGGCTGAACTGCGCCAACTGCGACAGGAATTCGATGCCGTCGGCCGGGTTGAGCGGGTTCTGATTCTTGATCTGAGCCACCAGCAGTTTCAGGAAAGCTTCTTTCTGCGCCAGGGGATCGGTGGTGAGGTTCTTCTGCTGCGCGGTGGCGGTGTCGCCGGGTGTTGCTGACAGACTAGTGACTGAGGTCATGGATGCTCCTGTGATCTGGCCGGGAAGAAGCGTCACCGAGGCCGGCCGCCTCGAGAGTCTCGATCCAGCGGGGGCGGTCCTGGTGCTGCTGCCGGTGCTGGCGTGACTGATGTTGCTGCGAGCCTTGCGGGTCGCCCTGGCGACCGCCCGGGGTGTCGTGCTCGCCGCCCAGATCCGGCTGGCGCAGGCCGGCCTGGTGCGCCTCGCCCGGCTGCCAGGTCTCGGTGTGGTAGCCGGTGCGCGCCAGCCGCTGCACCAGCTCGCCCAACTGCTCCCGCAGGGACTGCGCCAGCTCAGTGTCCGGGGTATGGACCGCCACCTTGATCTCCCCGGCGCGCTCCACCACCCGCACCTGCACCTGACCATGCTCGCGAGTCTCACCGGACCTGGGGGGAACTACCAGCGAGAACTCGTGCACCGGCTTGGGGCGCAACTCGGTTGGACCCACAGGCAGATCCGCCGGCGCACTCCACGGCGTCCGCGCACCCGGCTGGGCGGCAACGAACTCGGGGGCCCGGTAGGGGGCCACGGGCGTGGCGCGCTGCTCGGCGAGGACCACTTGCGGCCCCAGCGGGAGAGTGGGCCGGGGAAAGCCACGCGGCTCGGTCGGCGACTCGGACAGGCTCTGGTGCTTCCCAGTGGCTGCGGGGCGTGCCTTGACGGGGAGGGCGATCATGCTGGCTTCGGCCCCGCGAGCAGGCTGTTTCTCCGCGTCGGGCTTGACGGGGGGTACCGCCTCGGGCTGTTGCGGGTCGCGGTTGTCCCACTGCGGCGTGTTGAACTGGGGGCCCGGGGACCGCTCGCTGACGCTGGCGGCTCGGCCCGTGCCTTCGGGCGCGGGGACAGGCATGCGAACTACGACCGCGAGGGGGTGGCCTTGGCGGTCTTGCCCCCAAGCCCGTGCGCCGACGGCTTGAGTAGTGTCTGTTACAGCCGGGGCAGGC
>Ga0194110_10004966_pt1 | contig 15903 bp, 13 predicted proteins | sample TA2Kig1200mmetaG_FD_146192 | JGI IMG/M metagenome (GOLD analysis project Ga0194110, IMG submission 146192) | Freshwater microbial communities from Lake Tanganyika, Tanzania - TA2015032 Kigoma Deep Cast 1200m | ecosystem: Environmental > Aquatic > Freshwater > Lake | place: Tanzania: Lake... | reverse complement strand
CGAGGGCCACATCGGCCACGATACCGACCTCGGCGTCGGTCATCCCCGCGAAGACCTCCTCGGGGTCGGCATTCGCGGTGGTGGCGCCCAGGTCCACCAGGCGGTCGTAGCCGACCTGGTCGACGACACCAGCGGCGAAGCACCGGGCGGACTCGTCGTCGTAGGGACCGTCTCCCCCGGCGACCTCCCCCGCGATGAAGTCGATCAACTCCTCCGGGCTGTTGATCGCCCCGCCGCCCGTGGTGGTGGGCGCCCCGGTGGTCGTCGGAGCCTCGGTCGTGGTGGGCGCCCCGGTGGTCGTCGGCGCTTCCGAGGTCGTCGGCGCTTCCGAGGTCGTCGGCGCTTCCGTGGTGGTGGTCGAGGAGAAAGCGCCCCCGTCGCCGCCGCAGGCGGCGGCCAGGAGCAGGAGGGAGAAGAGGGGGATCAGAACCCGGCGCATGTCGTTACCTCGTCGTTGGTGAGTGCAGCGCGCAGCCTATCGCGCTCACCCGCCCTACTACCCTCCCGGCGGTGCGCCGCTTCGTCGCCTCCTCCTTCGGCCTGGGGCTCATCCCCCGCCGCCTCTGGAAGAGCGACTCCGGCGCCGGCACCTTTGGGGCCGGCCTGGCCGCCCTGGTGGGCGGGGTCGTCTGGGCCGTGGACGCCCCGTGGTGGGCCACCCTGGTGTTGGCCCTGGCGGCCATCGCGGCCTCCCTCTGGTCGGCCGTACCCTTCGCGGTGGGCCGGGCCGATCCGGGGTGGGTCTGCATGGACGAGACGGCCGGCACCCTGGTCGCCCTGGTGGGCCTGCAGGGCTGGCCCTGGGTGCTGGCCCTGGTCGTGGCCCGGCTGGCCGACATCTTCAAGGTCCTGCCGGGGGTGCGCCGGGCCGAGGCGCTGCCCGGGGCGCTGGGGGTCACCGCCGACGACCTGGTGGCCGGCCTCTACGGCCTGGCCGCCGGGTGGCTGTTGACGCTCGCGCTCTGAGCGAGCCGTCGCCCCTTCCCCTTCAGCGCCGCGCCCGGGACCTGCCCCCCACCGGCCGGCGGCGGCCCCCGTTCGAGCGCCGCCCCCCGAACCGCCGCGCGTCCTGGGGAGTGATCAGCGTCCGGTGGTGGGCGGCGCCTCCGGGGGCGCGGGCCGAGTCGATGCGCTCCCCGCCGGCGGCCAGGCGGGCGAGGTCGACGGGGTCTACCACTCCGGTCAGCCCGAGACGCCCCTGCATGCGGCGCGACTCATGAGCCTGATCGGGCGAGACCAGCGACACCACCACGCCGGAAGCCCCCGCCCGGGCGGTGCGGCCGGAGCGGTGCATGTAGTCCCTGGCGTCCGTAGGCGGGTCGAAGTGCACCACGCAGGCCACCCCGTCGACGTGTATGCCGCGGGCGGCCACATCGGTGGCCACCAGGGCCCGCACCCGGCCGCCGGCGAAGCCGCTGAGGGCGCGGTCGCGCTGCACCTGCGAACGCCCGCCGTGTATGGGGGCGACGCTCAGGCCACGCTGCTCCAGGTGGCGGGCGAGACGGTCGACACCGTGACGGGTCCGGCAGAAGATGATGGTGGACCCGGCCGCCGCCACGATCCCGGCGGTGTGCTCGATGCGGTCGTGAGCCCCCACCTGCCAGAAGAAGTGGCGGGCATCGATGGCATCCTCGCCGATCCCGGCCACCTCGTGGCGCACCGGATCGCTCTGGTAGCGGCGGGTGAGGGCGGCTACGGGCCCGTCGAGCGTGGCCGAGAACAGCATGGTCTGGCGGTCGGGGGCGGTCATGTCGAGCAGGCGGCGCACCTCGGGCAGGAAACCCATGTCCGCCATGCGGTCGGCCTCGTCCACGACCACCCGATCGACCTCATCGAGCCGCACCGAGCCCTGCTCGATGAGGTCGGCCAGGCGGCCGGGACAGGCGACGAGCACATCGACGCCGCGGCGCAGCGCCCGCCGCTGCGCCTCGTAGCCCACCCCGCCGTAGACGGCGGCGGTGTGCAACCCGCAGACGGGAGCGATGACGTCGAGTTCGTTGCGGATCTGCTCGGCCAGTTCGCGCGTCGGGGCGAGCACCAGAGCCCGGGGACGTCCCGGCCTGGCCCGCTCCACCTTGGTGACGAGGGGGATGCCGAAGGCCAGCGTCTTCCCCGAGCCCGTTGGGGCGCTGCCGCAGATGTCGCGGCCGGCCAGAGCGTCGGGGATGGCGGCCACCTGGATGGGAAGGGGTTCGGTCACGCCGATCGCCGCCAACGCGGCGACGACCTCTCGGGGCGTGCCGAGGTCGGCGAAGGTGGGGGTCATGGTCTCTCCTGGCTCTGCGGTGCGGGGAATCGTGGGTGGAGCGCTCTCGCTCGCGCCCTGCCACACCACTTGTTGCGCAGGAGCGAGATGCGGGCCGCGGGTGCGGCCGGGCTGCCGGCCGGGCCCGATCCGGGCCCGCCCTCCCGAGACATCGAGAGTGCAGCCGCGGCGACGGTAGCAGCCGACCGTCGCTAACCCGGTATCGGCGCCGAGGAGGGCGGCCTTGATCCGTTGCCGGCCCCTCAGGGGCCGCGCCGATAAAGCGAGCGGAGCGAGCCCCATCCGCCGGACCCCCGCCCGATGGAGCGGCTTCTTCGGGCGGACCAGATCAAACGGCGGGCGAAGCCCACCGCCTCTCCGCCAGCCCGGTCTAGCGGATGTTGAAGTACCAGACCCAGGCAGCCACGCTCAGGATGGCGAACAGGAAGGCGGTCTTGAAGGCCTGCTTGATGATCCCGAGGACGAAGAAGAGGGCGGTGAACGCCCCCACCCCGACCAGGGTCCACATCAGCGTCGGGTTGGCCTTGACCTGCTCGATGATCTCCTGGCCCCGTTCCTGGAGCTCCGGCGGGATCGTCTGGGCGATCTGGAGTAGCAAGTAGCGCATCGGTGCCAGGTTACCCGCCTGCCCGTCCTGGCTCCCACCCCGATTCCCATATCGGGTGCCTACCTATGCTGGCGGTGTGAACCGGCGTGCCCGTCTCCCCTCTCCCCTCCTGGCCGCGTTGCTGTCGGCGCTGCTCCCCGGGGCCGGCCAGTGGTACGCCGGGGCGCGACGGCGGGCGATGTGGATGATCGGGGTGGCCATCGCCCTCCTCACCCCGGCGCTGATCGTGGTAGTGCTCCTCTTCGGCCCCTGGGAGATCAGCGGCCGCGGCCTGGCGGTGGATCTGATCCGGCCCTACTTCCGTCATCCCAACCTGCTGCTGACGCTCTTCGCCGCCCTGGTGGCTCTCCTCGCCTTCCGTGCCTTCGCCGTCATCGACGCCCTGCTGGCCGCCCGCCGGCGCCCGTGGCGCCCGGGCCGCGCCGCCGGGGTGGCTCTCGCCCTCGGTTTGCTGCTGGCCGCGGTGGCCTGGCCCCACGTGTGGGCCGGGGAGCAGGCCCTGGCGCTCCACGACTTCGTCACCACCGACTTCACCCGGGACCCGGCACAGGCGCCGACCACCACCACCGTGCCGCCGACGACCACCACCCTGCCGGCCACGACGACCACGGGAGAGGACGGCACCACGGCGCCGACGACCACCACCACCGCCCCTCCCCCTACCACCACGACCACCACCGCGCCCGACCCCTTCGGCGGCGCCGAGTGGATCACCATCGCTCTCCTGGGCGGCGACGCCGGCCCCGGGCGCTGGGGCATCCGCACCGATACCATCATCGTGGTCGCGGTGGCCCCCGCCTCCGGGCGGGCCGCCATGTTCTCCATCCCCCGCAACCAGGTGCAGTGGCCCATCCCTGCCGATATCCCGGCCCACGGCGCCTTCGCCGGCCACAGCTACCCCGAGATCACCAACACCATCTACGCCTACGGCCTGGAGCACCCCGACCTGTTCCCCGGCGGCCCGAACAGCGGGGGCAATGCCGTCAAGGCCATCCTGGGAGAGGGCCTCGGTCTCCGCATCGACTACTTCGCCCTCGTGGACCTGCTCGGTTTCGTGCATCTGGTGGACGCCCTGGGGGGCATCGACATCTACGTCACCAAGCCGGTCAACGACCCCCAGCAGGTGTGGCCCAACGGGCAGAAGGTGGACGTGAGGATCGGCGTGGGCCAGCACCACTTCGACGGCCTCTGGGCCCTGGCTTACGCCCGCGTCCGCCAGCAGGACACGGACTACCACCGCATGGACCGCCAGCGCTGCGTGCTGGAGGCCGCCGTGGCCCAGGCCGACACCCTCACCCTGCTGCGGCGCTTCTCGGATCTGCTCCCCATCGTGCAGGCCAACCTGCGCACCGACATCCCGGTGGGCCGGTTCCCCGACCTCATCGACCTGCTGGGCAAGGTCGACACCGGAGCGGTGACGGCGGTGCGCTTCATGCCCCGGGCGCCGGAGTTGTCCGGAACCGGGACCTCGTTCATCAGCGGCGTAGACGAACGCGGCTACTCGATACCCAACGTCGAGGTCATCCGGGCGACGGTGCAGGCGGTGCTGGCCGCCGAACCCGGCGAGCCGGGCACCGGGGTGGAGTTGCCGACCCTGGAGGAGGTCTGCCGGGCGGGGTGACCTAAGCCTGAGTGGCCGCCGGCATCTGCTCCCCCATCGCCATCTCCCGGCACTTGAGCGCCCGGTCCAGGTCGTCGGCGGTCTCCACCAGCAGGCGGCGCAGCATGGGGCCGATGTCACCCCGGCCCAGCACCCCGTCCACCATCTCCCGGGTCGAAGGCTCGATGCGGTGCCAGGGGAACAGGGTGCGGAAGTAGGCCCGGCTGGCCTCCGCCTCCCACTCGGTGAACAGGCCCGGCAGCCCCTCGAAGAAACGCGGCACGAACCCCTCCACCAGGTCGCGCTGCGAGCGACGGAAGAAGCCCCGCGCCGCCGCCAGGGTCAGGTGCAGCGAGGGGTAACCGCCGCCGTGGAGGCGCTGCCACACCTCCTCCTTCACCGCCGGGTCGGGACGGGAGGCTTCGGCGGTGACCATGGCCCGGTCGCCCCGGTCCGAGGAGTCGCGCTCCCGCTCCGAGGCCAGGCGGTCGTCGGCGCCGTCGAGGCCCAGGGCCACCCAGGTGACCGCCACCCCCCAGCGCATGTCCTGGTCCACCGCCAGGCCGTCGGGCGGCACATCCACCAAGGTGGCGGCCAGGCGAGCGTCCTCGGCCGAGCGAGCCTGGCCCAGCAGGGCCCGGCCCCACAGCACCCGCAGGTCGCCGGGCGGCACCAGGTCGATGGCGGCGCGAGCCGCCTCGACCAGCAGGTGCGCCTCGGCGTCGATGCGCTCCTCCGGCACGTACCGGGCGATGGCCGAAGCCGCCGTCTCGGTGATCAACTCCACCACCGGCAGCACCTTCTCCGCCCCGCCGGAGCGGCGCACCAGGTCCAGGTAGTCCGTAGAAGAGAGCAGGCGGTCGCGCACCATCTCCCACAGCGAGCCCCACACCTGCTGGCGCAGCAATGGCGAAGCGATGCGGCCGAGGTTGCCCCGGGCCCAGGCGGTGGAGACCGGGTCGAGGGCCACCTTGGCGTACCCGTGGTCGTTGAAGTTCGGGTAGACGAAGGAGGGGGCGGCCAGGCCGGCGGCGCCGGTCAGCGGGCTGCGCTCGGCGGAGATGGTGGCGGGAAGCACCTTCGGCTTCCCGTCGGCAGCCACCAGCGCTACTTCGACGTGATGGGGCCGCAGCACCGGATGCTCCTCGGGTGCCGTCTGCACCAGGTCGAGGCGGGCCAGGCGGTTCCCCTCGACCTGCCACTCGGCGGCCAGGGTGTTCAGCGAGGCAGTGCGCAGCCACCGGGCCGCCCAGTGCACCAGGTCCACCCCACTGCCCTCCTGCAAGGCGGCCAGGAAATCGGCCAGCGAGGCGTTACCGAAACGATGCCGGCGGAAGTAGGTCTGCAGGCCGGTGCGGAAGGCGTCGGGGCCGATGGCGGCCACCAGCTGCTTCAGCACCGCCGCCCCCTTCCCGTAGGTGATGCCGTCGAAGTTCAGGAAGGTCTCGTCGGTCGACGGGACCTCGTCGGCGATGCGGTGGGTGGTGGGCCGTTGATCCTCGCGGTAGGCCCACAGCTTCATGCGGGTGTGGAAGTCCAGCCAGATGCCGGGGAAGCCCCCGATGTGATCGAGAGCCAGGTAGGCCACGTACGAGGCGAAGGACTCGTTGAGCCACAGGTCGTTCCACCACCGCATCGTCACCAGGTCGCCGAACCACATGTGGGCCAGTTCGTGCATCAGGTACTCGGCCCGCCGGGTCAGCTGGTCCTCGGTGGGCGGATCGCGAAAGACCACGGTGTCGGTGTAGCCGATGGCGGCCACGTTCTCCATGCCCCCCCAGTTGAACTCGGGCACGAAGATCTGGTCGTACTTGCCGAAGGGGTAGGGCTGGTCGAACAGGTCCTGGTAGAAGTCGATGCCCGCCTTGGTGACGGCGAACATGGGCTCGGCGTCCAGGTAGCGGAAGAGCGACCTGCGGCAGTAGATGCCCAGGGGGATGTCGCCGTGGTGGTCGTGCACCCCGGCATAGGCCCCGGCGAACACCGACATCAGGTAGGTGCTGAAAGGCACGGTCTCGGCGAAGAGGCGGCGGGTGCGCCCGTCGGGCAACGCCTGGCGGTCGATCTCCGCACCGGCGCTCACCACCACCCACTCCGCCGGGGCGCTCACCGCCACCCGGTAGGTGGCCTTCAGGTCGGGCTGGTCGAAGCAGGGGAAGAGGCGGTGGGCCGAGTAGGGCTCGAACTGGGTGTAAAGGTACTCGGCGCCGTCCTCGGGGTCGGAGAACTGATGGAACCCCTCGCCGGTGTGGTCGTAGGCCCGCTCGTAGGAGACGTGGATCTCGTTGCGCTCGCCGAGCACCGCCCCCGGCAGGGTGATCCTCCCGCCGTCCCAGTCGGCTTCAGCCTCGGACCCGTTGACCACGAAGCGGTCGATGCGCCCCCCCATCCACTCCAGGAAGGTGTCGCCCCCGGCGTGGTCGAAGGTGATGGTCACGTCGCCGTGGAACACCTTGGCGCCGGCCTGCAGGTCGAGGTCGAGGACGTAGGCGATGTTCGACACCTGCTCGGCCCGGCGGCGGGCCTCCTCGAGAGTCAGGCGGTCGCGAGGGGCGACGGTGGGCTCCATGCCGGCTCCTTTGGGGGCGAGATGGGACGGCCTCCGGGTCCGCCCGCCGGGAGGGTAGTGGCTGCGCCGGGCAGTGGGAGGAGGCGCACCCGGGGCCCGGCGCCCCCTCAGCCCTCCTCGAACAGGTCCTGCAGGATGGACCGGACCGTGTCGGGCAAGCCCTCGTCCAGCGATCGCGGGGCGAAGCCGAGTTCGGCCCGCGCCTTGGCGTCGCGACCCAACAGGGTGGTGCCCGCCCCCAGCCGCAGTGTCTCGGCGGCGCCGCGCAGCGGGGGCAGGGCGAAACCGAGGCCCTGTGCTCCCCAGGCGATGGGGCGCAGCGCCCACCAGGGCAGGGGAAGGGGGGGATGCCGCCTCCCCGCCAGGCGACCCGCCCGTCGCAGGACATCCCGCAGGGGATGCGCCGGGCCGCCGAGAATGTAGGTCTCCCCCGGGCGGCCCCGCTCCATGGCGGCCAGCAAGCCGGCGGCCACGTCCTCGACGTGGGCGAAGCAGAAAGCGGTGCGGGTGGGGGCCGCCGGCAGCCGCCCCCGCAGGTGCGCGCCGATGGCCCCGGCCAGGTCGCCGCGGTCGCCCGGGCCGTACACCGCTCCCGGCATGGCGATCATCAGAGGAAGCCCCTGGCGCATCATCGGGACCGCCACCTCGTAGTGGGCCTGCCACTTGGTGCGCTGGTAGAGCGAGGGCAGGCGCCCGTGGTGGTGGTACGACTCGTCCACCACCCGGCCTTTCGTGTCGCCGTTCACCGCCAGGCTGCTGGTGTGGACCCCCTTGGGCACATGCAGTTCCCGCATCACCTGCAGCACGTGACGGGTGCCGGCCACGTTCACCGCCTCCGCCCGCCGCCGGTTGCGGGAGCCGACCCACACCACCGCCGCCAGGTGGAAGACCCCGTCGGCACGGCGCATCGCCCGGCGCACCGACTCCTTGTCGAGGACGTCGCCGATGAAAGGGCGCACCCCGTGGCGCGCCAGCGCCCGGGCCTGCTCCGGGGTGCGCACCAGCGCGCTGACCACGTGGCCGTCGGCCAGGAGGCGGGCGGTCAGGTAGCCGCCGATGAAGCCGGTGGCGCCGGTGACGACGTAGTGCATCGGCGCGGCATGCTATCGGGCGGGAGCGGCAGTGGTCAGGCGGCCCGCGGAGCGCGCTGCCCGGAGGTCGATGCCATCCAAGATGCTGCCGCCCCGTACCCGGCCCGACGAACCCACTCGCGCTCCCGGCGGCGAGCGGCCCGATCCTGCATCCGGCGGATCCATCTCGCTCGTCTTTGGTAGGCCAGCATCTCTCCTCCTGCATCGGTTGGACGCTGGAGAACGATGAGAGGTTTCCGCGAGATCTCCCGCCGGACCGCTTCTCCTCCCGCCCCAGCGGGAGGGGGCCGAGGGAAGGAGCGAAGAGCGCGCGTAAGGTCCAGTCGCGCCCTCAGCAACCCCCTCCGGCGGCTCCCAGAACCTCGCCGCCACCTCCCCCGTCCCCACGGGGGAGAGAAAGGGATTCTCCCCCTCCCGCCCCAGCGGGAGGGGGCTGGGGGGAGGGAAGCGAAGGGCGCGGCGGAGTCCTGCTTGCCGGGCTTCCCCCTCCGGCCCTTCGGCCCCCGCGGCCGCGACGACTCAGAGCAATTCCCGCAGCATCGCGGGGTCCAGCCGATCCACCAACCCGGCGCCCGCAGCCAGCAGGCGCCCCACCTCGGTGGGGATCCGGGCCACGCCGATCACCCGCATCCCCGCCGCCACCGCGGCCGTCGCCCCAAGGCCGGTGTCCTCGACGGCCAGGCAGTCGGCCGCCCGCACCCCCAGCCGGTCGGCGGCGGCCAGGTAGACGTCGGGAGCCGGCTTGTTGCGCTCCACCTCGTCGCCGGAGACGGTGACGGCGAAGTAGCGCCCCAGCCCGCTGCGCGCCAGCGTCAGATCGAGGCGATCACGCCGGCTGCTGGAAGCCACCGCCAGGGGCACTCCGTCGAAAGCCAGCGCAGTCACGCACTCCGCCGCGTCGGGGAACACCCGCAGGCCCCGGTCGAAGGAGGCCGCCAGCGCCTCCAGGACCTCGGGCGCCAGGGCCTCGGGAGGCGGCAGCGGCCGCGCGGGACTCAGTGCCGCCAGGCGCGCGTAGGTGGCGGCGTAGCCCAGCCCGGTGCAGGTGGCCACGTCGGCCGGGGTGACCCGGTGGCCGTAGCGCCCCAGGGCGGCCGCCCAGGCGACGGCCGAGTGGGGCTCCGAGTCGACCAGCACCCCGTCGCAGTCGAAGACCACCGCCCGGGCCATCATCGGCCGCCCGGCGAGGTGGACCGCCTCATCCGGCCGCCCGCCGGACGGCTTCGCTCACCCGCCGCGGGTCGGCCTTCCCCCCGGTGACCTGCATCACCTTCCCCACCAGGAAGCCGATGAGCCGCTGTTCCCCGGCGCGGAGGCGCTCCACCTCGGCCGGGTGAGCGGCGAGCACCTCCGCCACCGCGGCCTCGAGCACCGTCTCGTCGGAGATCTGGATCAGGTCGCGCCGGGCGGCCACCTCCGCCGGCGTCCCCTCCCCTTCGAGCACCCCCGCGAGCACCTCCTTGGCGGCGGTGGCCGACAGGCGCCCCGCCGCCACCAGGCCGTGCAGTTCCCCCAGATGGGCCCCGGTCAGGGGAGCATCGGCCAGGGTGATCCCGAGACGGCGCAGGTGGGCGGTGACCTCCCCGGTGAGCCAGTTGGCCCCCTGTCGCGGATCCGCTCCCGCGGCGACGGCGGCGTCGAGCAAGGGCCCGTAGCCGTCGCCCTCCGCCACCAGGCGGGCGGCGCCGGCATCGAGGCCCAGGGCGGCGTAGCGGGCCCGTCGCTGCGCCGGCAGTTCGGGAAGCGCCTCCCGCAGTCGGTCGAGCAGGGCAGCCTCCAGCGCTACCGGGACCAGGTCGGGCTCGGGGAAGTAGCGGTAGTCGCTGGACTCCTCCTTGCTGCGCCCCGCCCGGGTGCAGCCCGCGGCTTCATCCCAGTGGCGGGTCTCCTGCTCCACCTCCCCGCCGGCGGAGAGCAGGCCCGTCTGGCGCTCCGCCTCGAAGGCCAGCGCCCGCTGCAAGGAGCGCAGCGAGTTCATGTTCTTGATCTCGACCTTGGTGCCCAGGCCCGAGCCGCCTTCGGGACGCACCGACACGTTGGCGTCGAAGCGCATCTGGCCCTCCTCCAAGCGGGCCTCCGAGATGCCGAGGGCCAGGATCACCGCCCGCAGTTCGGCGGCGAAGGCGCGCGCCTCCTCGGGGCTGCGCAGGTCGGGCTCGCTGACCACCTCCATCAGCGGCACCCCGGAACGGTTGAAGTCGAGCAGCACCGCCTCGGCGGCCCGGATCCGGCCCGACGCTCCAAGGTGGGTGCTCTTGCCGGTGTCCTCCTCCAGGTGGATGCGGGTGAGCCCCACCCGGCGAGTCCCACCCTCCGCCTCGACGTCCAGGTGCCCGCCCCGGCACAGCGGCAGGTCGAACTGGGAGATCTGGTAGTTCTTCGGCAGGTCGGCGTAGAAGTAGTTCTTGCGGTGGAACACCGAGTGAGGCGCGACCTCGGCTCCCAGAGCCAGGCCCAGCGACACCGTGGCCTCGATGGCCCGGGCGTTGGGCACGGGAAGCGCCCCGGGCAGGCCCAGGCACACCGGGCAGATGCTGCTGTTGGGCTCGGCCCCAAAGCCGTTGGGGCAGCCGCAGAACATCTTGGACCGGGTGGCCAGTTCCACGTGGGTCTCCACCCCGATGACGGCCTCGTAGCCCATCAGCGTGCCTCCGAGGTGGCCAGGGCGGGCCGCGCCGCGAAGCCGGCCAGCACCTCCACCGCCCGGGCGGCACGCAGCAGCACCGCCTCCCCGAGGGGAGGAGCCAGCACCTGGAACCCGATCGGCAGTCCCACCCCGTCCCGGCCCACGGGCAAGGAGATCCCCGGGCCGCCCACCAGATTGCTGGGGATGGTGCAGACATCGGCCAGGTACATGGCCAGCGGGTCTTCGGTGCGCTCGCCGATGGCGAAGGCGGTGGTCGGGCTGGTGGGGCACACCAGGACGTCCACCCGGCCATAGGCCCTGGCGAAGTCCTCGATCACCAGGGTGCGCACCTGCTGCGCCCGTCCGTAGAACGCCTCGTAGTAGCCCGCCGACAAAGCGTAGGTTCCCAGGAGGATCCGACGGGTGACCTCGGGCCCGAAGCCGTCCCGGCGGGTGGCGGCCATCATCTGCTCCACGGTGTCGCCCGGCAGGCGCCGCCCGTAGCGGACCCCGTCGAAGCGGGCCAGGTTGGCCGAGCACTCCGCCGGGGCGATCAGGTAGTAGGCGTCGAGGGCATAGGGAATGGAAGGAAGCGACACCTCCCGCACCTCCGCCCCCGCCACTTCCAGGGCCTCCAGCGTGCGACCGAAGGCGGCCAGCACCGCCGGCTCGTTGCCCTCCCCGGCCAGTTCGGCGATCACCCCAACCCGCAGCCCTTCCGGCCCGGCCTCCAGCGTGGGACGCACCACCGGCGGGACGCCCCGGTACGAAGTGGCATCCGAGGGATCGTGCCCGCAGATGGCCTCGAACAAGGTGGCGGCATCTTCCACGGTGCGGGCGAAGGGGCCGATCTGGTCGAGGGAGGAAGCGAAGGCCACCAGGCCGTAGCGGCTGACCAGGCCGTAGGTGGGCTTGAGGCCGACTATCCCGCACAGGGCCGCCGGCTGGCGGATGGAGCCGCCGGTGTCCGAGCCCAGCGCTCCCAGGGCCGAGCCCACCGCCACCGCCGCCGCCGACCCGCCCGATGATCCTCCGGGCACCCGATCGGGGTCCCAAGGGTTGCGGGTGGGGCCGTAGGCCGAGTTCTCGGTGGACGAGCCCATGGCGAACTCGTCAAGGTTGGTCTTCCCCACGATCACCGCCCCGGCGGCGCGCAGGCGGCCGACCACCGTGGCATCGTACGGGGGGCGGTACCCGGCCAGGAGGCGCGAGCCGGAAGTGGTCTCGATGCCCCGGGTGCACATGTTGTCCTTGATGGCCAGGGGGATCCCGGCCAGAGGGCCCGGGTCCTCGCCCCGGGACAAGGCGGCATCGGCCGCCTCCGCCGCCCTCTCGGCTCCTTCGACATCGAGGGTGAGGTAGGCGTGCAGTTGCGCCTCGGTGGCGCCCGCCCGGCGCCGCACCGCCGCCAGCAAGTCGGCCGCGCTCAAGGCCCCCGAACGCAGCGCTGCCGCCGCCTCGGCGATGGTGAGGTCGGCCGGGTCGCCGCTCACTCGTCCTCCATGAAGGGAGGCACTCGGAAGTAGGGGCCGTCGCGGTCGGGGGCCTGAGCCAGCACCTCTTCTCGCTCCAGGGTCTCCTCGACCTCGTCGGGACGCAGGGCGTTGAGCATGGGAAGGGGATGCGCCGTGGGGGGCACGCCCTGGATGTCGAGCGCCTGCAGCGAGGCGGCGTGCTCCAGGATGGCCCCCAGTTGGGCCCCGTACGCCTCCATCTCGTCGGGGGTGAGGGCGAGGCGGGCGAGGCGGGCCACCTTGGCGATGTCGATGGGAACGGGCACGGCGGGGATGGTACCCCCGCCCGGGTGCCGTTCCCCTACCCGGTCGTCAGGAACCGCTTCAGGCCGGTGAAGGCCTCCTCCATCGCCGCCACCGACACCGACTCGTCGGGGCGATGGCACAGGGCCACCTCCCCCGGGCCGTAGTTGACCGCCGGGATGCCCCGCCGGGTGAGGCGGGCGACGTCGGTCCAGCCCTGCTTGCCGGCGCGGCGGGCGCCGGTGGCGCGGGCCAGGCGCTCCAGGTGCGGGTTGCCTTCGGGGATCGCCCCCGCCGGGGAGCGGTCGTAGACCTCGACCTCGTCGGCGGCGGCCGCCGCTTCCCGGAGCCGGACCTCGGCCTCCTCGATGGTCAGGTTCGGCGGAAAGCGGTAGTTGAGGTTCAGGTCGAAGCGGGCGGGGATCACGTTGGCCGCGATTCCCCCCTGGGCCCGGGTGACGCTCATCACCTCGCGGAACTCCAGGCCGGCCACCTCCACCACTACCGGCTCGCTCCGGTGCATGGCCGCCAGCCACTCCCCGGCGCGGCTGATGGCGTTCACTCCCAGCCACGGGCGGGCGCTGTGCGCCGCCTCCCCCAGGAAGGCCACCCGGGCGTTGAGCGCCCCGTTGCAGCCCAACTGCAACTCCAGGTCGGTGGGCTCCAGCACGACGGCGAGATCGGAGCGGCTCAGCCAGCCCACCGCGTCGAGCACGTCCTCCAGGCCGTTCTCGTGGGCCGGCCCCTCCTCCTTGTCGTAGAAGACCCCGGCCACCGAATAGGGCCCGGCGGCCACCTCGGCATCCTCGAGCAGGGCCAGCATCACCACCAGCCCGGACTTCATGTCGGAGGCCCCCAGGCCGAACACCCGGCCGGCGCGCTCTTCGGGCACCGAGTTGCCCTGGGCGGGCACCGTGTCGAGGTGGCCGTACAGGGTGATCCGCGGCCCCGCTCCCGGGCGTCCCACCACCAGGCTGTTGCCCACCCGCACCAGGGCGTCGCTGCCGTAGCGGGGGCTGAGACGGCGGGCCAAGGCGGTGCACAGCGCCTCCTCCTCCCCGGTCGGCGAGGGGATCCCGATGAGCCAGGCGAGGTCGGCGGCGGGGTTCACGCCTGCACCCCGAACACCCGCAGCGCCTCGTTGAGCGAGGTCTTGCGGTCGGTGGAGGCCGAACGCTCCCCAATGATCAGGGCGCAGGGCAGGTGGTAGGTGCCGGCGGGGAACTTCCTGGGCCGGCTGCCGGGCACCACCACTGCCCGGGCGGGCACCCGGCCGCGGTACTCCACCGGCTCGGGGCCGGTGACGTCGACGATGGGCGTGGAGGAGGTGATGACCGTGTTGGCTCCCAGCACCGCCCCCTCTTCGATCAACACCCCTTCCACCAGTATGCAGCGGCTGCCGATGAAGGCGCCGTCCTCGATGATGACCGGCCGGGCCGAAGGGGGCTCCAGCACGCCCCCGATGCCCACTCCTCCCGAGAGGTGGACGTGACGGCCCACCTGGGCGCAGGAGCCCACCGTGGCCCAGGTGTCGATCATGGTCCCGGTGCCGACCCGAGCGCCGATGTTCACGTAGCCGGGCATGACCACCACCCCCGGCTCGCAGAAGGCCCCGTAGCGCACCGTGCCCGGCGGCACCACGCGCACCCCGGCCTCGTCCAGGCCCGTCTTGGTGGGGATGCGGTCGTGGTACTCGAAGGGCCCGGCGCGAGAGACCTCGAGGGGCGCAACACGGAAGTAGAGGAGGATGGCCCGCTTCACCCACTCGTGGACCACCCACTCCCCCTCGACCTTCTCGGCCACCCGGATCTCCCCCCGGTCGAGGGCGGCGATGGTGGCGTGGACCGCCTCCTCGGCCTCCTCCAACCGGGAGAGGTCGTCGTAGGCCCGGTCGATCAGGTCGCGGGCTTCAGGCACTTCTGCAGCACCTCCACCGCCTGATGGGTCTCCTCCAGGGTGGGCACGAGGGCGAAGCGGATGAAGCCCTCGCCGCCCGCCCCGAAGATGCGCCCGGGCGACACCACTACCCCGTGGTCGAGCAAGCGCTCGGTGGCCGCCATGTCGTCGGCCACCTTGACCCACAGGTAGATGCCGGCCCGGGACCCCACCACCTCGTAGCCCATCTCCTCGAAGGCCTCCCGCAGCACCTGCCGCTTGGCGAAGAAGATGCCCCGCCGCTCGAGGGCGTGGGCGTCGTCGGACCAGGCGGCGACGGCGGCCGCCTGCACGAACTCGGGCGACGCCACCCCCACAGAGGAGCGCAGGTCGCGCAGGGCGGCGATGGCCTCGGCGTCTCCCACGATGGCCCCGCTGCGGTAGCCGGTCATGCCGGAGCGCTTGGAGCAGGAGAGGAACGAGAGCACGTTGCGATAGCCGGGCCCGGCGACCTGCAGCGCCGAGGGCGGCTCCTCCTCGTCGTAGAGGTCGCAGTAGCACTCGTCGGCCAGCAGCAAGGCGTCGTGCTCCCGGCAGGCGGCGATGAGGCCGGCCAGGTCGGCTTCACCGGTGATGGCCCCGGTGGGATTGTGCGGGGAGCAGATCCACACCGCGGCGGCGCGGCGCCACACCTCGCCGGGGATGTCGCCGGCCCGCAGCACGAAGTCGCCGGTCAGCGGAATGGCCACCGCGTCGGCGCCGGCGAAGCGGGCCCCCCGTTCGTACACCGGGTAGCCCGGGGTGCCGAACACCACGGCCTGGCCGGCGTTCGGGGTGATCAGCGCCAGCGGGGTGGTGAAGGTGGCTTCCTTGGATCCCGCCGTGGGCAGGATCTCGGTGCTGGGGTTCACCTCGACCCCGAAGCGGCGCTCGACGTAAGCGGCGATTGCCCGCCGCAGTTCGGGCAGGCCGGGGACGGTGGGGTACTGGGAGACGGCGGGCACCGCCGCCTTGAGCGCCTCGGGGATGAAGGGCGGGGTGGGCTCGCGCGGGTCGCCGATGGAGAAGTCCACCACGAACTCCCCGCGGGCCCGCATGTCGCGCGCCTTCTCCTGAAGGATGGAGATGGGGTAGAAGCCGAGTTCGTCGAGTACGGGATTGCGCTTCACGGCCGCCACGGTAGCGGGCGGGCACCCCGGGCGGCAGAGTCGAGGGGCGGGGAGTCGGCGTCCTTACGGCCCGCCGGAGCCGGTGCCCGGCAGGAACCCGGGGCCTTCGGCCAGCAGGCGGATGAAGGCGGCTTCGTCGAGGAGAGCAACTCCCAGTTCCCGGGCCTTCTCCGCCTTCGACCCGGGGGACTCCCCCACCACCACCGCCGTGGTCTTCTTCGACACCGATCCGGCCACCTTGCCTCCCCGGTCCTCCACCGCGGCCTGAGCCTGCTCGCGGGAGAACCCCGCCAGGGTGCCGGTGATCACCAGAGTGGCGCCCGCCAGAAGGGCGCGGTCGACA
>Ga0194110_10004961_pt1 | contig 15912 bp, 30 predicted proteins | sample TA2Kig1200mmetaG_FD_146192 | JGI IMG/M metagenome (GOLD analysis project Ga0194110, IMG submission 146192) | Freshwater microbial communities from Lake Tanganyika, Tanzania - TA2015032 Kigoma Deep Cast 1200m | ecosystem: Environmental > Aquatic > Freshwater > Lake | place: Tanzania: Lake... | reverse complement strand
AAGCCGCCGTTCATCTCTTGGGGACAGCCCCTCTACTGGGGCACCGACTTCTGGCTGAGGTGGCCAGACTGAGAGGGAAGCCATGAGCTACGAGGAGTTCGCCAACAAGCCGAGCGGGACCGCCTCCACCGCGGTGAACGCGACGACTCAGATCGACGACCCCGCCCAGGGCGTGCAGGACGAGTTCGAACTGCGGGCAGGAGACGCGCTGCTCGATGGCGTGGTCTCCGGCATGGCCTGCACGATCAGCACCACGAACATCGCCGTCGCGGCCGGCCGGGCCTACGTCGGCGGCAAGCGATACAGCGGAGGGACAAACGTCTCCTTCGTCGGCAAGAGCGCCGATGACTACTACGTGTATATCGACTCGGCGGACGATGACACCCCGTACAAGGCGAAGACCACGGCCCCGACGAGCGGGGAGCTGCTCCTCTGTACGGTCACCTGGAACGGGACCGACACCCTCAGCGCGCTCAACGACAACGTGAAGGTACTGGGTATCGTAGACGCCTCGATCTACGTGGACGTGCCCGGAACGCTGACGACCGGCGTCAAGGCCGTCCGCCCGGTACCGAGGGACCTGTGGATCGAGGGCGTGGAGATCATCTGCGTCGCGAACGGGACGACCTCGGGTGCGGTGACGGTTGACGTGCACTTGGGCGCGGACGGCGCGAAGGGCGACTCGATCTTCACGACGCAAGGCAACCGCCCGACCGTCGCGCATGACACCGCCGACTATACCATCGGCGTGAGCGGGGAACCGGACGGTGACCGCAAGCCGGACGCGGGAGAGCATCTGGTCGTAGAGATCGACGCGGTAGACGGCGGGGCGGTTGCCGACACCCTCGGGGTGCTTATCAAGGCTCGACTCAGGTAGCCGAATCACAGGACCTACTGCGAGGAACCATGCTGCCGCAACCCATCCTCGGTCTCGACTCGACCCTCGGGCAGTTCCTCGGCCTCGCGCGGGCGGGTAGGTGGTTCGCGCAGGTGGAGGTGCCCGGCTGCGGGACCTCGGAAGGTTGGCTGCTGTCGCGGTTCAAGCACGGGGACCGGCTGCGGGATGTAGCCGAGGCAATGTGCACGGAGCCGACCTTCCCGAGCATGTGGGCGATAGCTGCGGTCAAGCACCTGGGGCGGCAGATGACAGAGGAGTTCCGGCAGTACTTCTGGCGGAAGATCGGCGCTTCAACCGAGCACCAAACCTGGGCGCAGGACAAGCTCGCCGTATGGGATTGGCTGACCGAAACCGACCGTGAGGCCTTACGCAGAATCGCCGGGGAGGCCGACTGATGGCCGTCACCGCCTACAAGAACCCCGGCACCCTGGCATCGGTTGACAACGAGAAGACGAAGGCTACGACCTGGACGGACGTCGGCAACGCGGGGGCATCCGACAATGCCTATGCGACGAACACGGAGACCATCACCTCCCACGCGACCTACTGGATTCGCGCGACGGCGTTCGGGTTCACGGATTCGGACATCCCGGTCGGCTCGACCATCGGCGACATCGAGCTTGTGATCGAGCGCAAGGCGGACTATGACGACGCGACCGGGTACGTGTACGATGACGACGTGTTCCTGCGAAAGACCGCCGGGCAGGTGGGCACCGACCACGCGACGGCGACCCACTGGCCGACGAGCGACGGCGAGGCGACCTATACGTTCACGGCAGCCGACCACGGTCTTACGCAGACGGACGTGGTGAGTTCGGGGTTCGGGTGCGACATCAGCGCGTGGCTTGACTACGGAACGCCGCCGGGGATCACGGCCTTCGTGGACTGCATCAAGATTCGCGTGAACTACACGGCCCCCCCGAGCGGCAAGCCGACGCACGCCGAATACTACCGTCGCAGGAGGGCTGCCTGATGGCCCGCCTTCTGAAGCAGAGTACGGCGTTCACGTTCCGCATCGGCCCCTTCGTGGACTCGACCGATGGGGTCACGGCGGAGACTGGACTGACGATCACGCAGTCCGACATCCGCCTGAGCAAGAACGGCGGAGCCTTCGCGCAGAAGAACGCCGCCGGGACCCTCGTGCATGATGAGAACGGTTGGTACGCGCTCCCTTTCGACACGACGGATACCGGGACCCTCGGCCCGTTGACGGTCGCTATCGCTGAGTCCGGGGCGCTCCCGGTCTGGGAGCACTTCCTGGTAGTGCCCGCGAACGTGTACGACTCCCTGGTAGCCGGGTCCGACTATCTGGAGACGGATGTCACGCAGCTTAGTGCCGACACGACCGCTGCCAACAATGCCGAGTCCTTCTTCGACGGCACCGGCTATGCCGGAACCGGGAACACGATCCCGACCGTTACTGCCGTGACGCAGCAGCGCGTCGGCTACCAGGATGGCGCGGTATGGATCGACACGGTGAACGGGACGGCGGGTACCACGTCCTACGTGAACGGTACCGCCGACAAGCCGGTCAGCAATCTGGCGAACGCGCTGACCATTGCGACTGCGGTCGGCCTCAAGTCCCTGCGCCTCTCGGCGGACTCCTCGATCACGTTGACGGCCTCGGTGGCCGGGTGGACGATCATCGGCGGCACGGTCGCGCTCGGCGGGCAGACCACGACCGGCGCGCGGTTCGAGGACTGCATCCTGTCCGGTACGATGAGCGGCGCGGCGACGTTCGTGCGCTGCACCCTCAACGCGATCACGGGTCTCATCGGGACCTGCCTGCACTGCGGCCTCGCGAACAACAGCACCTTGGCGGCGGGCAACAGCTTCTTCGCGTGGTGCTACGCCTCGCGTGTATCGGCGGGCATTCCGACCTACACTTTCAGCGCGGGGAGTTCCTCAGTCGTATTCCGTGGGTATGCGGGTGGTCTTACGGTCGCCTCGCTGACCTCCGACCATGAGCTGCGATATGACGCTGTATCAGGCGGTCTTACCCTCGCCGCCAGTTGTACGGGCGGAACCCTCGTCATCCGGGGTCTGGTTCGCCTCACAGACAACAGTGGCGGCGCAGTCACAATCACGCAGGGCTACGGGACCACGGTCAGCACCGACAGCAGCGGGCGGGCCTACGCGGACGTGCAGCTCATCGAGGCAGCGGACGCGACGGATCAGATTCGCGACGCCGTTGTGGATGACGCCACGCGCATCGACGCCTCGGCGCTCAACGCCCTCAGTGCTCAGGTCGAGGAGATTCGTCGTGCCGTTGCCGAGGGGTTCGTGACCGACACCGGCGATGGAACGATCAAGGTCTATGACGGCCACGACCCGGAAACCGCCAACCTGGTCTGGATACTGACCAAGACCACGGTCGGCGACCAGGACACCTACGTGAGGACGGATGCGCCGTGAGCGACCTCGGCTCAGTAGCGACGGCGGGAAGACTCCCCGCTAGCGGAGGGGGGACTGTCCGTACCGTGGGTACGCGGGGGCGCCTGTGGCCCGCGGACGTATCCGCCGATGCAACCTCCTCCTACGGGCCTCTGCGGGAGACCTCCAGGAACGCGGACTCCGCCCTACCGCTTCTACGGTTTGTCGGCCTCGACCGCGAGAGCGCACTGAGCGTATTGGGCGACATCGTAACCGAACTTGCCTCGGCCTACTCGGCACACTTGACTGTCCGGCAGGAGACTCCCGCGGCCTACGGCGCCCTGGTCGGTGTAGAGAGACAGACCGAGACTGCGCTAGGTGTGCTTGCTGCGGTCTTGGCCTCCGCCGACAGCGCCTACGCGGTTGGCGGGTCTGTAACGGCACAGGGCAGCAGTGCCTACGCCGCATTGCAGTCCCTGTCGGCGCAACGACCATCGGCAATCGCGGTGTTGCGATCCATCGCCAAGGCCGCCCTCGCGGCCTACGCGGCGGCCTCAGCCGTCGTTGCAGGGACTCCCTCCGCTTATGCAACCCGCGCCCCGGTTTCGACTGCATTCGAGTCGGCCTACCCTGCGTTGCGGATGACCGAGGCTGAGACCTCAACCGCCTACGCAGTCCTTCGATCGGTCGGCGTAACGGCGGAGACGGCGGTCTCGGTACTGCGCGCCGTTGGAACCGAAGGCCTTTCGGCTTACAGCTCTGCCCGTCAACTGGCCGCTCAGTCATCGACGGCCTACGCCGCATTGAGGCGGGCCGCCACCGAGGCCCTGAGTGCTTATGGCATCAGGCGAACCGTAACCAGCGAGGGGGAGAGTTCCTACGCCGCCTTGATTGCAGTCAAGCGCGGGTGGTTGACGGCTTACGCGGTGTACAGTACACTGCCGCCAGCAGAGAGGCTCATCCTAAACCTGCTGCTGGCGGCAACCGTGCTGTCATTGGAGACCGCGGAGGGATCGCTCAATCTGCTGTCAGGCAAGCGACCGCTGAACCTGGAGTCGGCGAACGGTACCCTAAACCTACTGGACGGGTCCGAGACGGTAATCCTTGAGTGAGGAGGCCCAACATGGCCGCCGTGGCAAGCAGCGATCTGATCTTCTATCTGGCCGCCAACCGCCCGGAGAACGACACCACGACCTCCGGGGGCGCGAAGGACACCGACGTGCAGCTCATCACCCGCGACGCCTTCTCGTGGTCGGACAAGGTAGACTTGGTGAGTGCAGCGGGCGGCGATACGCAGAACTGCGTGATCGCCGGCTATCTCGCTGACGGTTCCTGGGTTCAGGAGACCGTCGCGCTCAACGGCACCGGGCACGTACAGACCACGAATACCTTCTCCAAGGTGCTGAAGTGCGTCCTCGCTAGCGCGGCGGCAGGGGCCGTCACGGTCGCTAAGTACAACAGCGGGTCCCCGGTGACAGTGTTCACTATCCCGGCGGGGGAGAAGGGCCAGCAGGCGCTGTTCCTGCTGGCGACGGCTGAGGCGGTAGGCGGGGCGACGAAGTACTTCTACGAGAAGGTCTTCGTCCACAACGCCAACCTGACGGACTCGCTTGTGGCGGGCGTCGTCTGGTTGTCGGAGGACGAGGACGCCGAACTCACGATGGACTGTGAGATGTCGGCTAGCGCGACCGTCACGAACGGCAGCGAGACGACGGCAAACCGGGTCACTGAGCCTACGACCGGCGGCGCCTACTCCTGGGGGCAGCACGCCTCGCAGGGGGCCGGACATACGGTAGGTGACGCGGAGGACGGGAACCTCTCCCCCTCTGAGGCGCAGGGCGTCTGGGTGAAACTCACGTTGGCCGCCGGACGCACTCCCGAGAAGCAGGTGGACTGGGCGCCGAGTATCGCCGGGGCCGCCAGTTAGGAGGCTGAGGTGTCATTGCCAACCGCCAACGTCAACATCGACGAGACGCCGTACCGCGAGGACTTCGATCTCGTAGCCGGAAACACGCTTCCTCGGGTCTTTGCCATTCAGGTCGAAGGCGTTGACAAGGACCTTAGCGAGGCCGAGATCACGTTCCAGGCTTTCGACAAAGATGGAGAACCCGTCTACGTAGACCAGGAGGGCAACCCGGACCCGGAGGGCATTACGCCAGGCGGGACCAACGATAACGAACTAGCATTCCCGCTGACTGCCGAACAGACAGCGGAGTGGTCGGGCGCGTACCAGTACCGTTTCGACTGTGCCTTCGGCGAGGGAGACGGACACTGGCCCGATGCGACGCGGACGCTCATCGCAGGGATCATTCGCATGGTGTCGATTCCATAGCCTAGATCTGAAGCCGGGACTGACCCGGCGCTGGAGAGATCACCGTGACCGCAAAGGCGAATGGCTGCGTGGAGATTCGGACGACGACCTTGGCCGCCATCGGCGTCCTCCTCACGGTCCTGTCCCTGGCCGCCGGGGCGGCTGCCGCCTGGGGTACCCTCAACAGTAGCGTAGCGCAGCACCAAGCAGACAAGGCGGTTCACCTTACGGGTCAGGATGTAGCTACAGCGGCCCCGTCGCGCGGTGAATACGCCGAGACGCTCAAGCGGATCGACTCCTCGCTGAACACGATTGACGTGCGGCTATCCCGGATCGAAGATCGAGTCTACCGTAGGTGAATGGAGGTCAGTATGCAGGACATCCTGAAGCTCGCACAAGAGGTCGTCGCACAGGGCGCCGTCTTCGGCCCGCTCGTCCTCGTCGTCATGGAGCTGCTGAAGCCATTGGTCAAGGGCAGGGCCGCGCGGCGGGTCCTCTCGGCCCTGCTGTCCGTGGCCGGTCCCGTCGGCTACCAGCTCGCGCAGGGCGGTATCGACTGGCGCGCCGCACCGTTCGTCTGGGTGCTCGCCTTCGCCATCGCCTTCGCCGCGCACAAGCTCCGCAACGCGAACGACGCGCAAGATTCTCCGCCGGGGTAGAAGGAGTTCCTCGACCGGCGGCGAAGTAGAAGACACCTCCCTTTGACGCGCGCTGACGGCGGCGGCCCCCGAAGCTAGGCCGCCGTCAGCGTTTCTGGCCCCCGGTAGACCCCCGAGAAAAAGGTTGGCCTGAAGCTCAAAAAAGTCTCCGTGGTACTTGACACCGTGTTTGACGCGGTGTATAATAGGGTATAGTGACAGGGACGGACAAGAGAGGAGACACCCCGATGAAGCGCAGAGTGACAGAGGTCCTCGGAAGCGATGACGGAGGGAAGACCTGCTACTTCCGCGCTCGCAAGATCGGGAAGCAATGGCTGTGCGAAGCCTGGGGCGGCAGTCCCTGCGAAGAAGTCGCGATCACGAAGACGAAGGCCGAGGCCAAGAAGACTCTGCTGTCGTGGGGAGCCGCGAGACTCTACGAGTGCTATGCCTGAGGCCGAAACCCCGGCAACGGGGTCCGCCGGTAGACCGGCGCTGACGAGGCTAACATGAAGGGGGGAAGCTACAATGAGAAGGTTAGGCCGCAAGGCAGTTGGGCGGTTGGTGTGTGCGCTGAACGCCTTAGATCGGGCACAGTTCGCGGTTGACTGCGCGGTTGCGCAGAAGCGAGGGGAGTCGGAGGCAATCGCGAGGGAGGAAGAGGCGCAGGCGCAGTTCGCGAACGCCTGTCGTCGCGCTGGACTGTTGGCGAAGTAGGGGCGACGCCCTAGCCGTTGCCGGGCGTGAGCCGACAACAGGACGAGCCAGACAACGAGAGGGAGGACCCCGATGGCGCTGAAGCTCTACAACCAGACGCGACTCCCCGATGAGCTACTCCGCCGGTTGCTCGTGCGCACCGCGCGACGCGTCGGGGCGCGAAGCGGGATCGTCGTCAAGGTCACGCGAGCGCGGGAGCAACTGACCGGAGAGGTCTGGAACGCGACCGGGATAGCGGAGTGGTGGTGCAAGCGCGGAGGGTCGAAACGATACATCCGAACCGACGGGGCGTACATGCGGATCGCGCTGCTCGACTGGCGTGGCTGCGACCAACACGCGCTCTCAACCGCGCATGAGACCATAGCACTCATGCTACATGAGTGGAGTCACGTTGCGGATGCCCAAGTCGGCGGACGGGAACACTCACGAAGAGGGCCGAACGGACGCAAGCCCGCCTGGGCCGACAGGCCCGAGGAAGTCCGCGCGCAGTTCGCTACGAAGCACGCGGCGGAGAAACCGTCAAAGGCCGATGACGACCTCGAACTCGAACTAGCCCAGGCACTCCGCGAGACGTGGAAACGCTAACGGGCCGCGCGTCCCGAACGCGCAGGGAGGAACAGACGATGGAGACCATCATGGTTCGCGGCATCGAAGAGTCGAGGCCACTGGTTGCCGTAGTCCGCAAGGCGCTACAAGGCCTTCTTGAGCGCAACCCGGTCTGCTTCTACGAGGTGGTCATGACCGCACGAGACCGCGAACATCAGATGTGGGGGAACACGGGCCAGATCGCCGAGGACTTCGGGTTGCTGCAGGGCGGGGAGATGCACTCCTCGACGCGGAACGCGATCCTTGCAAGCACGGAGGGCAATGGCCTGGAACTGCGGATGTGCATTCTGAAGGCCGAACACGAGTAGCCCCGGTTCGCCGGGCAAGCCGCAACCTCAGGAGGGAGGATAGTCCGATGGTGAACGCCGACGGGAAGGGCATCAGTTTGCTGGTCGTACTGTCCCGACGCCGACCGCATACCCTCGCCGGGAACCTCATCCGGGCGCGTGCCCTTGTAGGAGCCTGCGAGGCCTTCGGGGACAAGCGCAACCTGGTTCAGGCGAAGGCCGACCTGCGCAGCGTAAGGCGGGCAGCAGGAGAGGCGGCTTGACACTGGGTTTGACGCCGTGGTATACTATCTGTCGGAGGTACGCGATGACACCGAAAACCATCCGAACGATGACCGTGACCGAGGCGGCAGACTACCTCGGCAAGTCCCGCCAGACCATCTACATATGGACAGGCGACCCGGCGCACAAGCTCCGCTGGGCCGCCATCGAGGGCAGCGTGCGGCTACTCGATGCGGAGAGCGTTGAGGCCGAGAAGGCGCTGCAGGACCAGTCCGCGTAACCGCCGCCGCAAGGGCCACTCCAACAAGAGGGAACTAACCATGAAGAACGCAGACCGAAGTAGTTGTGTGCTGGCGGTCCTATCGTTGGCCCTCGTGATCCCGTCGATGGTCTGGCGCGGATACGTCCTAAGCCTTCTCTGGGGTTGGTTCATCGCGGCCAAGTTCGCCATCCCGTCGCTTCGGATTCCCGAAGCCATCGGCTTGGCCTGTGTAGTGAGTTTCCTGACCTATCAGGGCGGGGATGCAAAACAGGAAGACCGTACTCCCGGAGGGCAGTTCGCACGAGTGGTAGTCCTTGCTGTCCTGTGGCCGTTGTTGGCGCTGGCCGTTGGCGCGGTCGCGCGACTATTCCTGTGATACAAGTGCAACTTACCGCCGCTGCAACGGCGGACCCCAGGGGAGGAGGCCCCGAATGAGTCACCCCACAGCAGAGCAAGCCAAGACGCGAGAAGAGCAGGCCCGCGAGGACGCGAAGGACCTCCGTTGTCGCGCCGAGACGTACCGCGCGCGAGGCCGTGGATACACACGACAGGGACGCATAGACGCGGCGGCACTCGCCACTCGCTACTCGGAGGAATGCGACCGCTGGGCCGAATACGCGGAGAGGTGGGCGCGGCTCGTGGAGGGGCTGCGTCGCATTGTCGAGACAAAGGCCAGCCCAGACTCTCCGAAGGAGCGGCAGTCATCTTACTTGGGGAGGGAGCATCGCCGCCTACGTCAGTCCGTTGATGACCCCCGGCACTTCGCCGAGGCTGTCGCCCTCATCGGCCATGCCGCCGACCGATTACTCGAACTCGAAGTTGACATCACCGCCCTCCTCCGCGAGGGCGAGGGAGGTGCATGATGCAGCAGGAATGGGAGACGATGGACTTCGACCAGTTCGTGGAGTGGGCTACCGGGCACCTCGTCATCGCTATCGGCAAGGGTGACTTCCGGAGTGAAGTCTATGGGATGCTCAACCTCGCCCACCAACGCGGGTACGCGAATGGCCGCAAGGCGCTTCTCGAAGAGCAGGCCGAGAAGAAGAACGGCAAGGGAGGTGCCCCGTGACCTGCCTTCGCCACCAACCCCGCAACCCAGACTGCGAGGCCTGCTGCCGCGCCGAAGCAGAAGCCGAGTCCCTCCGCGCCGCTATCGAGAAGGGTGACCATGACGAGAGACTCGGGGCGTGGTTGCGCCACTACTACCGCAGCATCCGTTGGGGCCTACAGGTCCTTGAGCAGTACGAAGACGCATACACGAGAGGGGAGGTCTGAATGATGGAGACTCATGCCGAGGTCGCGAAAGTCGCCGGCAACATCGTCCGCGATGCAGTTATCCGTAGGGCGAAGGCTGCCGAACGAGCACGGTGGGAGTTCGACCACGGACGGTTCGCAAGCGATGGAGACTACATTGGATCCGGCCCAACGATGACTGCCGGATGGGTTGTACGCACCGAAGCGGTCCTCGACGCATACCTAGATGACTTCGCGTGGACCTTCGCGAGCCCCGAGGCGGCGGACTCCATCATCGCCGAGACCCGCGCTGCGACGCGTGCCGAACTCGACGGGAAGTGGCTAGCCCTCCCGATCGCGGAGGTTGAGTCGGAAGTGAAGGAAGGAGAGTCCTGATGGGCTACCAGATCAGCAGCTACAACAACCCGTTCACTGTTCTGCAGGAGAAGCAGAGGGGCGCGCTACAGGCGCTCAAGGCCTCTCTGTGCGGCACCGGCACCTATTCGTGGGCCTCTGACTCGGCACTCAAGGCTAGCCGGACCCTCGGCCAAGCGTTGGAGGAACTGGGCTGGGACCCCTCTTATAGATCGGACGAGGATGATACTATCATCCAACTCCGCTTCTCGCGAGAGAAGCTCGGGGACGAGGATACGTGGCTGAAGGTCATCGCCCCGTATGTGGAAGCGGGAAGCTACATCGAGGTCTTGGGCGAGGAACGCGAACGCTGGCGATGGGTCTTCGATGGGGAGTCGATGCGCGAGGTGAGGGCTAGGGTAATCTGGGATGCCGAGCCGGAACCCGAGGAACAGGAGGCCCCCGATGACTGACCCCACAATCGACGCAACCGTCGCTGGCCCCGAGTCCAACTCCTACGTTACCCTTGCCTTCGCGGACGCCTACTTTGCGGACACGCTAGAGGGGCGCGAGTGGCTCGGCTTTCCTTCTGGGGACCGCGCACGAGCACTCATCTCGGCGACGCGGAAGATCGACATGGAGTTCCGCTTCTACGGAGTCCGGGCGTTCATGCTGCAGGCCCTGAAGTTCCCGCGCGACGGCGACTATGACGCGGACGGCAACCTGCGCATACCGGACGGGATTGAGTACGCCGCATGTGAACTAGCGCTGCACATCCTGAGGGGGTCTAAGATAGTGGCCGCGCTCACAGAGGGATATACCGGCCCGGTGTTCGACCTGTTCCCGCGCCGGGTCCGCAAGTTGCTGCGTCCGTTCATCGACGCGGCCCTGTCACGGGAGGCCCCCCATGCTTGACCGCCTCTTCCGCCTTCTCGCCGAACCGCTCGTCCTGCTGCTCGTCCTCACCCTCGTCGCGCTCCTGGCGGTCTGGGCGGGAGTGGCGACGGACTCATTCGCCAAGGATGGCAAGTGGTGAGCCGCCTCGCGCGGCAACGCTGCACACTCGAAGGGAGGATGTAGAAGTGAGCGAGTCCATCGCGCTGAAGACACTGGGCCTTGACAAGACCGAACTACAGGACAGGTTGATCGATGCACTATGCGAGCGTGTGCTGTCCGGCCAACGACTCCCCACGGCGCTGCGCGGGAAGTTGTGGGAGGCCATCGACCTGAAGACCGATGAGCTGATGGCCACGCACGTCGCCCCGATGGTGGCAGAGCTGCTGGAGGGCCTCGCATTCCAGCGGACCAACACCTACGGTGATCCAACCGGGGAGAAGTATACGCTGCGGGAGTACATCGTCAGGGAGGCACAGGCGTGGCTCAACAAGCCCATCGATGCCCAGGGCCACGAGCAGGGGTACGCCAACGACAGAACCCTCCCGCGCGGCGTTCGTCTTGTGCGGAAGGCGATTGACGAGGCGATGACTGCGGCAGTGGCCGACTTGGCTTCGGCTATCGCGGACAGCGCCAAGGGCGGGATCGAAGTAGCTATCACTGCGATGAAGCGGTGAGCCGCACAACCCTGAACTGGCCCCGGCCTCCACTCGACCGGCCAGGCCCGTAGGAAGCAGCAACCCCGAAGTACGCCGGGGCCAGGAGGAGGAGATGATGGAGAGTATGTTCCGTATCTGGGTAGCCGACTGTGGGATGGCCGACGACCCGGAGATGGTCTGCCAGGAATGCGGAGCTGAAGGGTGCGGACTCCGCGAGGCTACTCCCGCCGACGTGACCGCCGCATTCCTCGCGCAGGTCAAGGCGAGCGGAGCGGGCGATGTAGTACGGGCTATCCTAAGGGACGAGCGCGAAGACCCGACAAGCACAGGGTACTTTTCTCGTGAGGTCCTCGGTGCACTCGGTCTCTCCGCGTTGCTGCCTGCGCTGGAAGGAGGCGAACTATGAAGCCGAAGGTGACGAGGGTCGATTGCGACGAGGCCTTCCGCGAGGTCCGCGTTGAAGTAGACTTCGACGGGGTGCATTTCTTCTGCACAACGGTGCTATCAAGGCCCAGGCCCGGCGAGTGGACCCCGGCCCGTATAGGGATAGGTGCGGTCGCACCACGCACGCCAGAAGAGGGTGAAGTCTGCGCCCAGGCCATCCTCTTCGCCTGCCAGATCGCCCGCCGCCTCGATGCCGGGGAGGAAGTGCGAAAGGGCGAGGAGTGCGAGGGCGGGCCACCCGAAGGCGGCGAACAGACCCCGCGACAATCCGCTTGACAGACACCCGGCTTGTCGGGTATACTGTTCAGGCGAGGTGAGAAGCATGGGACAGGCCGGATACTACATGATGGCCGTCAACGCGGCCGGTAGCGAAGAGAAGCTACGGGCAGACCTTCTGAAGTACCGCAAGAAGGAAGGTTCCTGGGCCGAGGTCGCCCGTCAGTTCGGTGTCTCCCGCCAGACGATGCTGCAGTGGCGTTGGCGACTTGGCATTCAGTAGAAACGACCGCGCGCCCGACTGCAATCGAGCGCGCACCCCACGCGAGAGGAGGCTCGCATGAGTCCTCGTAGAATACCAGAGAAGCCCGCCCCCGTCAACGACGTGACCCTCCCCAACGAGCCGATGGTCGGGACAGACGGGCAACCGATTGACCCGGCGAGCCTCTTCGATGGCGGCAAGCCTCCTGGCGGGAACCAGTTCCGGTACAGGCCGCTGCGCGACGTGTACGGGGATGACTTTGCGGCGGCACAGGAGAAGGCCTGCGAGTTCTCCGATGACCTCGCTGACCTTTACCGCGCCGAGGCGCTGATAGTTCGCCCCTTCAACCGGCGGGCCGAACGCCTCGATGGCGTGATCGCGCGGGCAGAGGAGCGAGTCGCGCGGCTGAAGGGCCGGCGGGAGGCACTCATCGCCAACCGCGAAGCAGCCCTGAAGCCGAACCGCGAGTCGCGCGAGTGGCGCCTGCAACGGTTGGACGAGTTCCGGCGCGACTACAACGCATGGCTGCGCCTGAAGGCCAGCGCGCGGTTGCTGTACCTCCCCGGCGGGAAGTTCACGTTCCACCACCACAGCGCGAAGACGAAACTCCTCGAACCGATGGCGGCGGACGGGATGCCGATAACGGGGAAGACGGACGAGGCGGCATTCATCGAGGTCCTGGCCGTCCTGAAGCGGTGCGGCCTCCACGAGGCCTACGAACCGCTGGTCGTGACGACCGCCAAGGTCGTGCTGACGGAGGTCAAGCAGCGACTCAGCCTGACGAAGGATGGCCCGGTCCTGAAGGTTGAAGTGCGCGGAGACCCAGAGGGGCTGTATGACCGAGTGACCGCCAACGGCGGCACGGCGTTTCCCACGGCAAACCGCACCACGGGAGAGATCATCGGTTGGACAGTGACCTTCCCGGCGGTACAGGTCATCCGCGACCCGAACACGGGGGACACGGTGATGGAGCGCCCGCTGTTGCGCAAGGTAGCGCCCGAGGAGGAGTGGACCCTGGGGTTCGTGCCGAATGAGCCGGGCGTCGTTCACGAAGACACGGAGGAGGAGGACCATGCCGAAGCCGAAGCCTGAGGCCGAGACGGAAGAAGCTGAGACGACCGAGGAAGAGGAACTGGACGCCACGGAGGCTGAGTGGCAGGAGGGCGAGGAAGACCCAACCGTCGGCGAGCAGATCGTGCCTTACGAAGGGGGGATCGTACCGCGCGCCCAGTGGGACCTCGCCGCCGTCTTCGAGGGGTTCCGGGGCGTGGCCCTCTGGACGCACGACAACAAGCCCGCGCTCTACTACGACATCCAGAACCGGGGTCGTGGGCTGACGGTGCGCGCCATGCGCATCCTGTCGGCCATGCGCGGAGGCTTCGAGGAGGTTGACCTGAAGGTCGCACCCGGACAGTGCTTCGAGGCACTCATCGGGCCGGACGGGAAGCCGGTCATCGAAGCCATCCCCGCCGTCGAAGCAACCGTCCGCATCCGCGACCTCGTGGCCGGTAACGTCCGCATCGGGCACTGGTCGGAACCCGTCGCGAAGTTGCGGTCGGACAAGCGAGGGTACTACGTGGTTCCCAACCCGGCGATGGTCGCCGAGGCGAAGGCGAAGCGGAACGCCTACGCCGAGCACTTCAGCCCGATCATCGAACCGCTCCTGAAAGCCATCATGGAGGAGTGCGCGAAGAAGCAGGTCTTCTTCAGCGGAACGGTGCCCGGTTGGGCGGTCCTTCCCGAGAGTGCGGAAGGCGACGGATTGCCCTCCGCCGCAACGAACCGCAGGCAGCGCGCCGAGGCCGTGATGGGGATCGCCGGTCGCGACCAGATCGCCAGTAGACTTCGCGACCTGGAGGCATCAGCGGGCCGCAGCTTTACCGAGGAGTTCGTCACCTGGGGTTCCGAGACGTTCGGGACCTCGGTGATTGTGCGCTGGCCGGCGCGGAGAAAGCAAGAGGTGGATGAGTGGTTCAAGGAACGCGAAGACGCCCTCGCCCAGGCCGCCGAAGAGGCGGTTGACGGGGACCGGGTGGCCGCCGATGAAGAGAGGCCCGACCCGCACGAGGAACCGCCGCAGGCACCGACGGAACTGGACGTGCGGGGATTGCTGAAGGCGATGATGAAGGAACAGGTCGCCGAAGCCTACAAGCGCGCTGGGATGAGGCCGACGCAGCCCTTCGACTCACCGGAACGGGCGGCGAAACTCTACAACGCACTAGTCGAGGTCCGCGAGGAAGCGTAGCCCGCGCCGCTGGGGCGTGAAGGCGAAGGAGGGGAGTGATGGCTGGCCGGATCACCGCCGCAGAACTTGTTGCCCGGAAGTTCGACGCATGGGCGAAAACCCTGCGGGCAGGGCGCGAACCGTGGGAGCCCGAAGCCCAGCTTGCCGACGAAGGGGCCGCCACTATCCGCGCCCTAGAGTCCGACCTCGCCGAGACTCAGCGCAAGCTCGCCGAGGCCGAGAAGCGGGCGGTACCGGAAGGCGTTTTGCTCCAACTCATAGTCCAGACGATGGACAAGGACGGCCAGACGACCGGCATGGTATCGGTGTGGTCTCGCGCAGAACTGCATGGTAGGCACTCCTGGAAGGCGCAAGTGACCACATACCCCGCCGATGTGAGCACCTTGGGGGAGCGATGCCAGACGTGGCAGGACGCCATCGCCTCCGCTGAGGCCGCGCGGGCCGAGGCCGCCGGGGAGACCCCGCAGGAATAGGCCGTGCTGCCCCGTAGGCGCGCGTAGGCGAGACGGGAGCGCGGAATAGGGTAGGAAGGCCGTATCACCAAAACGAGGGCCTACGATGGCCCAGAGAGCGAGGAACAGACAGTGACCAGACTAGAGACGAAGGTCAAGGCGGCAATCAAGGAGGCCTGCGGGGCGATGGGGGCCACGGTCGCGCAGTCGCTCGGTGTCGTGGTCATCCTGCCGCAGGGCGAAGTGGGCGAGGCACAGGCTCAGGCCATCGGTGAGGTGCTGCGGGCCGAGGGGCTCAACGCCGAACCACTGCAGACAGCCGCAGTAGAGGACCCGAGGCCGACGCTCCTCGTAACGGAGTGACACACCCGGAGGCCGTTGCCTCCGGGCTGGGTGTTGCGTTCCGCTTCTGTCCGTGGACGCGCGGGTAGCAGGAGGGCATGGATGGGCCGGGACTCAAGGACAGACATGGGGCATCGTACTGCCCGGTAGGGCGGGGAGCCCCCGGAACCAACACCCAGCCCCGAGGCGACGAACCGGGCTGCGAACAGGAGGCCGCGATGATTGACCTCACCGTCTTTCCGGGACACGACCCCGCCCTTATGCCCGAGTCCTGTGCTGTCGCCGGTCACCCGAACGGCGTCTTCCTCGTGGTCGAGTATGACGAACCGAGCCAGGACAATCCTGGGCAGAAGGACCGCAAGACCATCCTATTCCCGCACGCCGGGGCGAAGGCGGTTGCCGAGGCGATGCTGAAGGAGGCCGAGGATGCCGCGCCCGAACGCAAGCCTCGCCTAGTGTGGCCGCCGAGATAGGACTCACCGGGCCTCGCGCCCGAT